>Ga0102591_1000681_pt1 | contig 59173 bp, 57 predicted proteins | sample AraplaCol_mCL_r2_2_FD_76860 | JGI IMG/M metagenome (GOLD analysis project Ga0102591, IMG submission 76860) | Arabidopsis root microbial communities from North Carolina, USA - plate scrape MF_Col_mCL_r2 (SPADES assembly) (version 2) | ecosystem: Host-associated > Plants > Roots > Endosphere... | reverse complement strand
CGAACGCGCGTGAGCATCGTGTAGGTCTTGCCCACGCCCGGCGCGGCGCCGAGGAAGATCGTCAGCCGCCCGGCGCCCTGGCGCTGCAACTCGCCCACCAGGGCATCGGCCTGCCGCTCGCGGCTGGAATCAGTCATGGCGCGTATTGTGCCGATGGACGCGGGTCGCCGTCAGTGTCGTTTCGCATCGAGCGCGAGGTTCAGCTCGAGCACGTTGACGCGAGGCTCACCCAGCGCGCCGAACGTCGCCGGTTCCGTGTGCGCGGCGAGCAGTGCGGCGACGTCGGCTTCCGGCAGTCCGCGCTCCCTTGCCACGCGGGCGACCTGGACCTGTGCGCCGAGCGGCGACAGATGCGGATCCATGCCGCTGCCGGACATCGTCACCAGCTCGGCCGGCACCTGCCCGGGCGCGATGCCGTCGCGTTGCGCCACCTGCTGCCGCAGCTCCGCCATGCGCGTCCGCAGGTCGGGGTTGCTGCGCGCCATGTTGCTGCCGGCGGCCGCCATCGGATCGAAATTGCTGGCGGAAGGGCGCGGCTGGAAGTAGCGCGCATCGACGAAGGGCTGTGCGACCAGCGCCGATCCGCGCGGCGCTCCATCGACGATGACGAGGCTCCCGGTCGCCTGATCCGGGAACAGCACGTGCCCGATACCGGTGCCGGCGAGCGAGTAGAGAAAGCCGAAGCCGACCAGGATGACGGCCGCGAAGCCGATGCTTGCGCGCAGCGGGGAGCCAGCGTCGAGGGCGTGGTCGGATGTTTGCGGCGTGGCCGTAATGGACATGGAGGTAATCGGATTGTTCATTTCAAGTCCTTCAAGAGTTGGTGAGTGCGGGCGGCCTGGCTTCTCCGACCCTCACCCCAACCCCTCTCCCGGAGGGAGAGGGGCTCACATCACATGCCGATTGCCACCAGCGCCATGTCGATCAGCTTGATGCCGGCGAACGGCAGCAGCACGCCGCCCACGCCGTACAGCAGCATGTTCCGGCGCAGAAGCACGACCGCGCTGGCGGGCTTGAAGCGAACGCCCTTCAGCGCGAGAGGGATGAGCGCGGGAATGACGATCGCGTTGAACACCAGCGCAGCGAGCACGGCGTTGCGCGGGCTCGACAGCGCCATGATGTTGAGCGCGGCCATCTGCGGAATGGCGGCGGCGAACAGCGCGGGCAGGATCGCGAAATACTTCGACACGTCGTTGGCGAGCGAGAACGTCGTCAGCGCGCCGCGCGTGATCAGTTGCTGCTTGCCCACTTCGACCACGGCGAGCAGCTTGGCTGGGTCGCTATCCAGGTCGACCATGTTTCCGGCTTCCTTTGCCGCCTGCGTGCCGGAGTTCATCGCCAGGCCAACGTCCGCCTGCGCGAGCGCGGGTGCGTCGTTGGTTCCGTCGCCGACCATCGCGATGAGGCGCCCGCCGGCCTGCTCGGCGCGGATGCGCGCGAGCTTGTCCTCGGGCCTGGCCTCGGCGATGTAGTCGTCCACGCCGGCTTCGGCCGCGATGGCCGCCGCCGTCAGCGGATTGTCGCCGGTGATCATCACCGTACGTATGCCCATCGCGCGCAGCCGGGCGAAGCGCTCCTTCACGCCGTGCTTCACTACGTCGCTGAGTTCGATCACGCCGAGCACGTGGCGGCCTTCGCTCACCACCAGTGGCGTCGCGCCGCCGCGCGCGACCTGTTCGATGCGGCCGCGCAGTTCCACCGGAACCGTGCCGCCCATCGCCACGACATGGCGTTCGATGGCGTCGCCGGCACCCTTGCGGATGACGCGCGTATCACTCGCACCCGGAAGGTCCACGCCGGACATGCGCGTCTGCGCGGTGAACGCCACGAAGTGCGCATTGGACGGATCCTGCAACGCGGTGCCCTGTTCGCGCGCGAGCTTCACGATCGACTTGCCTTCCGGCGTCGGGTCGGCCAGCGACGACAGCAGCGCCGCATCGCGCAGCTGCGAGGCATCCACACCCGCGACCGGATGGAACGCCGTCGCCTGGCGGTCGCCGTAGGTGATCGTGCCGGTCTTGTCGAGCAGCAGCACGTCCACGTCGCCAGCCACTTCGACCGCCTTGCCGGATTTCGCCAGCACGTTGGCGGCCAACGCGCGGTTCATGCCGGCGATGCCGATGGCGGGCAACAGGCCGCCGATGGTGGTCGGGATCAGGCACACCAGCAGCGCGATCAGCAGCAGCGGATCGAGCGTCGCGTTGACGAAGCCGGCCAATGCGGGAAGCGTCGCGACGACGATCAGGAACGTCAGCGTCATCGCCGCCAGCAGCATGGTCAGCGCGATCTCGTTCGGCGTCTTCTGGCGGTTCGCGCCTTCGACCAGCGCGATCATGCGGTCGAGGAAGCTGTGCCCGACTTCTGCGCTGACCTGCACGACGATCTCGTCCGACAGCACCTTCGTGCCGCCGATGACGCCGGAACGATCCGTCCCGGCTTCGCGCAGCACGGGTGCGGATTCACCGGTGACGGCGGCTTCGTTGATCGTCGCGACGCCCTCGACGATCTCGCCGTCGGCCGGCACGAATTCGCCGGCGGAGACGATCACGCGATCGCCCGGCTTCAACGTGGCTGCGGCCACGCGCGCTTCGCCGCCCGTGCGGGTGCGGCCATTGAGGCGGCGCGCGACGAGGTCGCGACGCGCCGCACGCAACGAGGCGGCCTGGCCGCGACCGCGCGCTTCGGCGATGGCCTCGGCGAAGTTTGCGAACAGCACGGTCACGAACAGGATCAGCGTGACCGCGATGCCGAACGCAGGATTGCCCGGCGTCGCGGCGGTGATCAGCGCCGACAGCAGCGTGCCGAGCAGCACGATCGCGATGATCGGGCTCTTCAGCGCCTGGCGTGGCGCCAGCTTGCGGAAGGCGTCGAGCATCGCGCCGCGCAGGGAGGCCGCGTCGAACATCGCCGGATTGCGGCGTGCGACGGCGGACGTTTGTTGCGGATGGGTCATGTCGTTCATCGTCATGTTCCGATGTGGGTTCACTTCACCAGCGCCAGGTGGTCGGCGATGGGTCCCAGCACGAGCGCCGGCGTGAATTGCAGGACGGTGAGGATCACCACCACCGCCACCAGCGTCAGGGCGAAAGTCGGCGTTTCCACGTGCAGCGTGCCGCGGCTTTCGGGCGACAAGCGCTTGCGCGCCAGCAGGCCGGCGATGGCGAGCGGCACGATCAGCGCGGGGAACCGGCCGAGCGCGAGCACCACCGCGCAGCTGAGGTTCCACCAGTACGTCGCGTCGCCGAGGCCTTCGAAGCCCGAACCGTTGTTGGCGAACGCCGACGTGTACTCGTAGAAGACCTGGCTGATGCCGTGGAAGGACGGGTTCGAATTGCCGGTGATCGACGGGAAGGCGAGGGTGACCGCGCTGAAACCCAGCACCACCAGCGGTTGCAGCAGGATGAGCAGCGCGAGCAGGCGAACTTCGGGCGCTTCGAGCTTGCGGCCGAACAGTTCCGGCGTGCGGCCGGTCATCAATCCGGCGAGGAACACGCTCAGCAGCAGGTACACGATGAACTGCTGCAGGCCGCAACCGACGCCGCCCCAGATGGCGTTCACCAGCATGTTGACCATCGCCATGCCGCCGGTGAGCGGCGCCATGGAATCGTGCATCGCGTTGACCGAGCCGTTGTTTACCTGCGTGGTCATCGCCGACCAAAGCGCGGACGACGAAACGCCCAGGCGGACTTCCTTGCCTTCCATCACCGCCGCATCCGTGGCAGTGGCCGAATGCGCTTCCGACCACATCGACACGCCCGTGGACGCGGCCGACATCAGCAGCATCGTGCCGAACACCATCGCGGTGAGCCGCCTGCGCCCGACCAGCGGACCGACCATGAAGGTGATCGCGATCGGGATCAGCACGATGCCGAGAACTTCGATCAGGTTCGAAAGCGGCGTGGGGTTTTCGAGCGCGACGGTGCTGTTCGGTCCGTACCAGCCGCCACCGTTGGAACCCAGCTGTTTGGCCGCAACCATCGGCGACACCGGGCCGAGCGGGATCTTCTGTTCCTTCAGTTCGGCCTTCGCGTCGATCGGCGCGACGGCCGGGCCGGATTCGAGCGTCGCCGGCACGCCCTGCCACGTAAGCAGCGCCGACCACAGCAGGCACAGCGGCAGCATGAAGCGCAGCGTGGCGCGGGTGACATCGACCCAGTAGTTGCCGAGGTCGCGGTCTGAGCTCTCACGTACCGCTGTCTGCGCGCTCGCAGGCGTCCGTCCTCCAAACAGCCCACGCATGGTCGCAACCGCAATCGCCAACCCCATCATCGGCGTGACCACCTGCAAGCCGACGATGCCCACCATCTGCGACAGGTAACTGAGTTGCGACTGGCCGGAGTAATGCTGCTGGTTGGTGTTGGTCAGGAACGACACCATCGTGTGCAGCGCGGTGTCCCAACGCATGTTGGGAATGTCGTCGGGATTGAGCGGCAACCACGCCTGGGTCATGAACTGCACCCACACGATCACGCCGACGACGACATTGCTGAGCACGAAGGCTTTCGCGTAGCCGCGCCACGTCATGCCGCGCGCGGGATCGGTGCCGAGCATTCGATAGATCGCGCGCTCGACGGGTAGGAACACCGCGTCCAGGCGGGTGCGGTCGCCGCGCATCACGCGGGCGAGGTATAGGCCTAGCGGCCAGCCGAGGCCGACGGCGAGCAGCAACAGGAGAACGAGTTCGGTCATGTGCATTCACGGCGCGCTGCGATGCGCGCCGTGCCTCAGAAGTCTTCGGGGCGGATGATCACGTAGAGCAGGTACGCGGCAGCCATAACCACCGCGACGCTGCAGACGAAGGCAAGCCAGCTGGGCATGTCGATGCTCCTGTCAGAAGGACGCCTGCACGGCAGCTTCTATCCGGCTGCCGGCCAGGTCGTCGCCGAAGATCCGCTTCGCGCCCGAGTCCGTGCCGTGCGCGGTCAGGCGCAGTTCGACGGGAAGTGCGGATGCGTTGACGGTCCAGATCGCGCTGAGTTGCCCGTGCGCGTAGCTTTCGTCGTAGACGTCGTCGAGGAAGTAGTAGCCGGCGACGGCCTCGACGCGGAAGGCGTCGTTGACGGGGAACCGCGCGCCCAGCTGCGCGTACGTGCCGCTCTCATCGCTGCCGAGCGCTTCGGGCGAGTAGCCCAGCGACATCCAGTAGCGCGCGTCCCAGGTCACCGTGCCGTTGAGTTCCGTCCAGTTGAGGTCGGCCGTCGTCGAGGGATAGCGGTAGTGCAGGACGTTGACGTCGAGCGCCCATGCATCGCCCAGCGCACCGGCCCAGCCGGCGGTGAAATCCAGCTCGCTGCTGGCGTGGAGTTCCGGCGCGAACTCGACGTTCGAGCCCCACGCGGAGGCGTACCAGCCCGAGTCGCTGGCGAACTTGAAGCCGGCCTGCACGGCCGGATCGCCCTGCGTCTGCGTGGTGCCGCGCCAGACGTAATCGCTGGTGAGCGCGGCACTGCCGCCGAGGGTGGCGGCATGCGCGTGGGAAGCGAAGGCAAGAACCGCGCAGGCGCCCAAGGCTGCCGCGCGGAGGAAAGTCGGTTGGGAAGTCATGGTCCGTAACATTCGCGAGGCCATCGTGGCCACGGCGAAAGTCTCTGCGCCGCCCCCATAAAGCCTCCATTCCCGGGGCGCGTGGGCGCGTAACTTCTGCGTAAAACTTCACGACAGTTGATGGCGCTCGATCGTTCGCGCCGCCTTCACGAAACACTCGGCGCGGACGAAGCGGCGGCGCGAGTGGATGCCGTGCGCCGCGTGGATGCGCTCGCACGGCATGCGTCGCCGAGCGCCGGACGTCTGATGGGAGAAACCTGATGGCGACCGGCGCCGCAACGGGCGCGCCGGTCGCGATGCGTCCTCAGTAGACGCCCGTCACCGACACGCCGCTGAACGCCGTTTCACCCACGACGAGCAGGTAATACATGCCAGCGGCGGGACGCGTGAGCAGGATCGCTTCGGTGTTGCCGGCCTTCGTGGACTTGCGGTCGAAGTCGGCCACCGTCGGAATCCGGTCGAACGCCGAGTACAGCGACACGTTGCCGGTACCGCCGTAGGTGCGCAGGTTGATGCTCGCCTTGCCGGCGGGAACGTAGATCTTGTACAGCAGCGCATCGCCGGCCGCGCCGGTAAGGCCGTTCGCGGCGACACGGTTGTCGAGCAGTTCGCCTTCATCCGGCGGGATGTCCTGCGTGGCCGCGGCCACGGCAGCGGCGGCATTGGCGATGCCGGGGCCCTGGGCGAATGCTGCCGGCGGCGCCACGACGAAGGGCGAGACGGTCGTGCGCAACAGCGTCTTCACCTGCGCCGGCGTCAGTGCGGGACGTCCCGCGCCGACCGCCGCGCTCTGCATCAACGCGACGATGCCGGCCACGTGCGGGCTCGCCATCGACGTGCCGATCATGCCGACCATGCGATCGCCGGCCGGGCTCGCGTCCGGCGTCTGGTAGCCGCTGTTGCCCAGCGACCAGACGAAGCGGTTGGTCGGATCGTTGCCGCTGGTGGCGTTGCCGCCTGGTGCGGACAGCGTGACCGCCGGGCCGTAGTTGGAGAAGTACGAACGCGCGCCGTCGACGCCGGTGGCGCCCACCGTGATCACGCCGCGGCAGCTGGCAGGCGTGAACTGCGTGGCGTCGCTGTTGTCGTTGCCCGATGCGACCACGACCGTGACGCCGCGCGAGATCGCACCGTCGATGGCCGCCTGCGTCGCCGGATCGTCGGCGCAGAGACCGTATCCGCCCAGGCTCATGTTGATCACTTCGGCCGGCGTGCTGTTCACCGGCGCGCCGGCGACCGTGCCGCCCGATGCCCAGGTGATCGCGTCGGCGATGTCCGACGAATAGCCGCCGCCATGACCGAGCACGCGCACCGGCTGCACGCGCGCATTGAAGGCGACGCCGGCCAGCTGCAGCCCATTGTTGGTGACCGCGGCGATCGTGCCGGCGACGTGCGTGCCGTGGAACGAGCTGCCGCCGTCGCCTTCCCAGTCGCCCGGATCGTGCGCGTCGGCATCGCGACCGTCGCCGTCGCCGGCGACCGCCGGATCGAAGATGAAGTCGTAACCGGGAACGACGTTGGCGCCGAGGTCGGCGTGATCGAGATAGCCGGTGTCGAGCACCGCTACGACCACGCCTTCGCCCGCGGTGGTATCCCATGCCGCCGGCGCGTGGATGCCGGCGAGCGGATCGGAGTAGTGCCACTGCAGGTCGGCGTAGCGCGGGTCATTCGGCGTGAAATCGGTGTGCTTGCGCAGATAGTCGGGCTGGGCGAACTCGACGATGGGATCGGCGCGCAGCTGGGCGAGCAGCGCGTCGGATTCGGTCTGGTTCAGCAGACGCGACATGCGGACCACGTCGGCACCGGACGACATGCGGCGCAGGTGCTGCATGCTCAACACAGTGCCGACGCCACGCGCATCGACCTTGAGCCCGGCGACGCCGGCGCGCGTGGCGGCGGTGTTCAGCGCGCCGAGCAGGGCGGTCTGGCTCGCACGCGCCGTGCTGCCGTCCTTGTAGCGGACGATGAAGCGGTTGAAGCCGACTGGCGCCGATGCCGCCGCGAGCACCGTCGCGCGGCCGATGGCGGGCGCCTGCGCGGCGACCGTCGCCGATGCGGCGGGCGAGGGCGGCGTGGCGGCGTAGGCGAGCAGCGACAGCAATGCGGTGGTGCCCAGCGCGCCGGCGCAGGCGTTGCGGGTGGTCTTGTTCATTGCGTTCTTCTCCGGGGATTCGGTGCTTCGAAAGGGGATCGGACGGGACGGTATCGGCTACAGGTCGATGCCGAAGCCCACGCCGGCGGAGCTGTCGTCGCTGCTGAAGGCGCCGCCGATGCTGATCGACGCGCGATCGCCGATGGCCTTGGAGTAACCCACCGACAGCGCGCTTTCGCCGTTCTGCCAGCCGGCGCCCACCGCGACGCGTCCGCGCGGGCTGCGCGAATTGGCGGCGTTGATCGACATGTTCATCATGGCCGCGCTCATCGCGCCCTGGCGGTCGATGCGTTCGTCCTGCTTGCCCAGGCGGTAACCGATGTCCTTGAACTGGTCGTCCACCGCCTGGAACCTGGAGTCGGTGTAGGCGTTGGCGCGGGTCAGCGTCTGCGTCGCGGTGGTGTCGGTGTAGGCGGCCGCAGTAGCGACCGACTGCGCGTCGCCGGCCTGCATCTGCTGCACGTTCGTCGCGTCCGTCGCAGCGGTGCCGGCGGCGACGTGCGTGACCTTGCGCTCGCTGCCGGTGGCGCCCACCGACACCGTGTTGGCTTCATCGGCGACCGAACCCTGGCCGAGCGCGACCGCACCTTCGGCCGATGCCACGGCGCCCTGGCCGACCGCCGTGCCCGACGCCGCCGACACGTGCGCATCGGCGCCGATGGCGACGGCGTTCGTCGCGGCGGCATCGATCAGGCTGTTGTTGCCCAGCGCCGTGCTGCCATCGGCATCGACGACGGCGCCGTTGCCCACGGCCGTGTCGCGTGCATCGGCCGCTTTCGCACCGTTGCCGATGGCCAGTCCTTCACCGGTGGACGGTCCGCTGCCGGCCACCGTTTCGACCACGTTGAGGCGGTTTCCGAACGAGGAGAGCGCGGTGTCGAATGCGTCGAACACGTCGCCGACATTGCCGAACGTGCGGCCCTGCACCGTGTAGGTCGGGGCGCGCATCAACCCGTCGCTGCCCAGGCCCGCGCCGCCGCCGAACATCGCCGACACCGACGAGAGCTGGTCGAAGTTCACCGCTTCCATCGCGGACGTACCGGCGCGGACGTTGCCCAGCGTGGTGCCGGCGGAACCGTCGAGCGTCAGCGCGTCGTGGCTGGCGTCGTCGTAGGCCGCGGCGTCGAGCAACGCGCCGGAGACATCGCCGATGCTCGTCTCCAGCTGATCCACGCGGCCTTCCACCGCGAACAACTGGCGTCCGTTCACCGCTTCCTGACTGGTCGCGCTTACTTCGCCATCGGCGACGTTCGCGATGACCGTGCCGTCGGCGCCGGCCAGCGTGATGCGATCGCGCGCGACGGCGTCGTCGTAGGCGACGGCGTTGCCGGCAACTGCGCCGACGGCATCCAGCTGCGCCTTGTTCACTGCGTCAGTGGCTTCGGTGCCGGCGGCGACGTTGGTGATCTGGCGATCGGTGGCGGCGTAGACCGTGCCTGCGGCATCGGTCCATTCGTGCGCCGCGCCGACGGACACCGTGTTGGCGCGCTCGGCGAGCGAGCCCTGGCCGAGCGACACACTGTTGGTCGCTTCCGGCGTCGTCCACGCATTGGCGCCGAGGACGGTCGCGTGGTCCGCCTGCGCGAAGCTGTTGTAGCCCAGCGACGTGGCCGCGCCGCCGATCGCCCAGCTTTCCGCACCGACGGCGGTGGTGAAGTCGCCGACCAGCGTGCTGTCCCAGTACGAGCCGGCGAGGGCACCGGCGCCAATCGCGGTACCGAACTGACCCGTCGCGGTGGCAGAGGAGAACGAGCCGCTCGACGTACCGCCAACGGCGACGCTCGACACGCCGGTCGACAGCGCCTTGTAACCGATGGCGGTGCCGGAGTTGCCAACGAACGTGCTTTCGCCGGTGGTTTCGTCCACGTACCAGGTACCCGCCTGCGCACCGACGCCGAAGGCGACGCTGACATCGCCAGCCATCGCATTCGAGCCGACGGACGTTGCTTCCCAACCGCTGGCGTAGGCGCCGGAGCCGAACGCCGACGAACTCCAGCCGGTCGCCGCCGCGAATCCACCGACGGCCGTGGTGAACGGTGCATCGGCCAGCGCAACGCCGCCGACGGCGACGGCGAAGAAGCCGTTGTTCTCCGCGTTTCCGCCGACCGATACGCCGAGCGAACCGTTCGAGACGCTGCCCGCACCGAGTGCGACTGCACCGCCGCCATTGGCCTGCGCGCTGTCGCCGCCTGCGAAGCTCGAATCGCCCGAGGCCATCGCGCCGAAACCGACGGCCGCGCTGTTCAATCCGAGCGCCGTCGAGGCATAACCGTTGGCCGTGCTGAAGTCGCCCGCCGCATACGCGCCATTGCCGAACGCCGACGATCCCGCACCCTGCGCAAGGCTGCTTCCGCCGACGGCGGTCGAGTAGTCGCCCAGTGCATTGCTCTGGAAGCCGTACGCCGCGCTTTCGACTCCGACTGCGACGCTCGACGAACCCGCAGCCAAGCTTGATTCGCCGTCGGCAAACGCGTACTGGCCGAAAGCGCTGGCGCCCATTCCGGTCGCAAGGCTGCCGACGCCTACCGCCGTGGCGCCGTCCTGCAATGCGCCGGCACCGCTGCCGATGGCAATGGCGCCCTGGCCGGCGATGGTCGCGTCGTCGCTGCCGTCTCCGGCGCCGTCGATCTTGATGTAGGCATCGTCGTACGCACCGCCGGCAATCGTCGCCTGCGGGCATGCATCGGGCGAGGAAGCGTCCGTCGCTTCGCTGCAGGCCTGCGTGTCCTGGGACACGACCGTGTCACCGGCGAATGCGCACGGCATCGCCAGCATCGATCCAAGCGACAGCGTAATCGCGCCGAACGCGACCGCCGCGCAGCTGCGCCCTTGCTTGCCGGCCCCCGTCGCGCGCTCCGAAGCCACGACGAGCTGCTGCTTCGAGCGGTTCCAGACCCGACTGAAAACCTTGTTCATCAAAACCTCCGCCGTTCCTGCTGGAAGGCAAGCGCTTCCCGTCGGCCAAGAACGCCGCGAAGGCGTGCCGTTGTGTCGCGTGCCGGTTGATGGACCGGGTCCCCCCTGACCCGATGTGCGTTGCGATCGATTTCAATTGAAACGAATCGACCGCGTGCGCATTGAACGTACGGCCGCCGCGCACGCCTTGTCACCCTCGGTTTCTCGCTGAATACTCACGAAAATCTCACCGTCGGGTGCCAGCCCGGGGCAGGACGCCCGCCGACGGTTCCGCAGGCCGATCGAGAAACAGCACGCCTCGTGCTCGAAGGTTCGCCGTTGAATCCTTGGATCCGCGTGACCCAGTGGCTTCGCTCCGCGCCGATCACCGATCCGGTCGATCGGCGCAATGCATCGGTAGTGCAGTTCCTGTTGTTCTGCTACGGCTTCCTGCTTCCGGCCAACTGGGCGTGGCATGCCGGCGCGTCGGGCATCTCGAAGGGGTGGATGACCGTCGTCGTGCTCGACATGATGGTCGCCAGCTTCGCGCTGGCCGGCATCTGGATGATCCGCCGCGGTCGCTTCCGCCAGGCGGTGATGCTGTTCCTCGGCGTGCTGCTGGCGTCGCTGGAAGTGGTCTACCTGCGCCTGGGCGCGCAGTCGCAACTCGTGGACCAGGTCACGCCGACGCTGGTGCTGATGATCTCCGGGCTCGTGCTGGGGCGTCGCGCACTGTGGATCGCCTTCGGTTGCCTCATGGTGGTGTTCTGCACCGGTTTCGCCAGCGACATCGCCCGCGCCGTGGAACACGGCGAGTCGGTCATGTCCGCGCTCGACAACGCGCCTGCGATGGTGATTCCGGCCGTGCTGATGGCGGCGATCCTCGATCGCACGATATCCGCGCTGCGCGAAAGCCTGGACGCCTCGCTGGCGCACAGTCGCGAACTCCAGCGTGAAATGGCCGAACGCGAGCGCACGCAGGCGCAGCTCGTGCACGCCCAGAAGATGGAAGCCGCCGGCCGACTTGCCAGCGGCGTGGCGCACGATTTCAACAACGTGCTCGGCGTGATCCTGGGCCTGACCACGCAGCGCCACCGGCTAGACGACCCGGCGTCCGACGCGCGGCAGGACGCGATGGCGATGGCATTCGCGCTGGAAGGCGTCGAGGACGCGGCGCGACGCGGCACCGCGATCAACCGCAAGTTGCTGAGCTTCAGTCGCCACGAGCCGATACACGCGCAGACGTTCGACGTGGTGGAGGCGATGCGGGACATCGCGCCGATGCTGCGCTGGTTGATGGGCGATCGTGTTCGCCTGCGCCTTTCGCTGGCCGAAGATGTGTTGCCGATCCACATCGACCGCGGGCAGTTCGAACTGATGCTGCTCAACGTCGCAGCCAATTCGCGCGATGCGATGCCTGACGGCGGCGAGTTCGAAGTGCGCGTGTCGCGCGTGGCGTCACCGGAGCCGGGCGTGGGCATCGAACTGTCCGACAACGGGCAAGGCATGGGCGACGCGGTGCGGCAACGCGCGTTCGAACCGTTCTTCACCACCAAGCCGCAAGGCAGCGGTACCGGGCTGGGACTTTCGGTGGCCTACAACCTTGTTCGCCACGCGAACGGCGAGATCGAGATCGAAAGCGCGCCGGGCCGCGGTACGACGCTGCGCGTGCGGCTGCCGCATGCGCCGTTCGAACCGGAAGGCACGCCGGCCCACGAGCCGTCGATGGCGGAGCCGGAAGCGGTCTGAGAGGCGCGCTCCAGAGACGCGCGCCGCGCGATCAGGCGCAGACCGAGCGCAACACGTAGCCTTCGCCGTGCACGGCCTGGAGTGGGAAGGCGTCGCTGCAGCCGTCGGCCACCTTGCGGCGCAGGCGATAGACCAGCGAGTCGAGCCTGTGCGGATCGAAGTCGTAGACATTGCTGGTCAGCGCGGCAATGAGGACGTCGCGGGCGACCAGCTGGCCACGGCAGAGGATCAGTCGTTCGACGAGGCGTCGTTCGGTCTTGGTCAGCGCCACCACGCCGCCGCCGGGCGATACCAGGCACCAGCCGTCGCGGTCCATGTGCCAGTCGCGCGTCGGTGCGCGTCGTTCGTCGCCGCCCAATCGCCGCGCGAGGCTGTGGAGGGTCGCGGCGAGGAGGTCGATCTCGATGGGTTTGGTGAGGTAGGCATCGGCGCCCTGACTGAGACCGCGCACGCGATCGGGCGTGGTGCCGCGGCCGGTGAGCATCACGATTCCCGTGCCGGGCGATTCGTCGCGGATCTGCCGCGCGACGGTGAAGCCGTCGGCGTCGGGGAGGCCGACGTCGAGGACGACGATGTCGAACGTCTCCGATTCGAGGCGATCGAGCAGCTCCGCGGCGGTTTCCATGCCCGTCGCGACGAAGCCGAAGTTGGCTAGGCCCGGCAACAACACCCGCGTCCGCAGGACGGTGTCGTCTTCGAGCAAGGCGATACGCAACGCACTGCAACCATCCGTCGGTGAGCTCATGGTCTACCCGATACGCGGTCGTTCAGTTGTAGATCCCCGCCCGCAGCTTGCCACAATCCGCTCGCGGTTCCAGCGTCGGGTGGCGTGCCCGAAGGCGCCCCACGACGCACGTCACAGGACCCCGGCGTCTTCACACGGCCTCCCGCTGTCATGCGATCCTCATGCCCATGAATGACGTCGCCTTTCCCTTCGATCCTGAAGCCGCATCGGCGAAGCTGCGGCTCTACGAGGCCGTGCTGCAGGCCACGCCGGACCTGGTGTACGTGTTCGACCTGCAGCATCGTTTCATCTACGCCAACGACGCGCTGCTCACCATGTGGGGGCGCAGCTGGGACGACGCGATCGGCAAGACGTGCCTGGAACTGGGCTACGAACCGTGGCACGCGGCCATGCACGACCGCGAGATCGAACAGGTGATCGCGACGCGCCAACCCATCCGCGGCGATGTTCCGTTCCCGCACATGACCAAGGGCGTGCGCATCTACGATTACATCTTCACGCCGGTGTTCGGCCCGGACGGGAAGGTGGAGGCGATTGCCGGCAGCACGCGCGACGTGACCGAGCGCGAAGCGCAGGACAAGCACATGCGCCTGCTCGTCAACGAGTTGAACCATCGCGTCAAGAACACGCTGGCGATCGTGCAGTCGCTGGTGGTGCAGACGCTGGACGGAGCGCCGGATTCGGGCGAAGTGCGCGACAAGATCGAGTCGCGCCTGCTCGCGCTGTCCGATGCGCACGACATCCTCACGCGCGAGAACTGGCATGGCGCGGACATGGTCCACATCGTCGATGCCGCCGCCGGGCTGTGCCAGCAGTTCGTGGGCGAGCGGTTCGACATCAGCGGGCCGACCGTCATCCTCGAACCCAGACGCGCCGTCGCGCTGGCGATGGCGCTGCACGAACTGTGCACGAATGCCATCAAGCACGGCGCCTTGTCGTCGCCGGGCGGGCGCGTCGACATCCACTGGGATTTCGATGCGGATCGCTCGAGCGTCCGCCTGGTATGGAAGGAAACCGGTGGGCCCGCGGTGAGTCCGCCGACGCAGCGCGGCTTCGGTTCGACCTTGCTTCTGCGCGGGTTGAAACACGATCTGGGCGGTGACGCGAAACTCGATTTCGAAACGGACGGCCTGCGGTGCGAGATCGTCATTCCTTTCAAGGACGCACAGTAAATGCACGTACCGACGGATATTCGTGTGCTGATCGTCGAGGACGAGTTCCTGATCGCATCGATGCTTGAGGCGCACCTGGTGCGACTGGGCTATACGGTCCCGCCGATCGCCGCGACCGTGGACGACGCGTTGACCACGCTTGCCGCGCACGAGATCGACCTGGCCGTGGTCGACATCAACCTGGCCGGCACAGTGTCCTTTCCGGTTGCCGAGGCGCTCAAGGCGCGCAGCATCCCGTTCGTGTTCACCACCGGCTATGGCGAATCGGGCGTGCCGGAGGAGTACCGCGCGTTTCCGATCGTGCAGAAGCCGTACCGGATCGCGAAGCTGGAGCCGATCCTGCGCGGGCTTCGTCCGGGGTTGGCGGAGCAGGGCGGCCCGTAGCGCGAGGGCACGCCAACACCGGCGAGCAACTTCACCGTCGTTCCAGCGGTTGTTTCAGGGCCGCACGACTACGCCGAAGCCGGCCGCCATTTCCTTCGGGTCGAGGCCGCCGTCGGCGTTGCGATCGAGCCAACTGAAGCGCATTTCCAGGGCGCGGCGAAGCTCGGCGTCGTTGAGCCGGCCATCGCGATCCAGGTCGACGGCGATCATGCGTTCCGGCGCCGTCGGCGCATCGGGCGACTGCGGCCCCATCGCCGCCTCCAGCTCCTGGGCGGTCAGCAGCTGGTCGTGATCGAGATCCGCCGCTTCGAAGACGACATCGCTGTCGTATTCGTACTTGCTCAGCACGCCATCGCGATTGGCGTCGAGGACATCGAAGCGGCGCTGCGCGGCGTCCGGTGCGGTGGCGTTCCCCGAGTCGAGCGCGGCGCACAGTCCCGATGCGGACAATCCCAAGCCGATCACCACCACCGTCAGACGCGCGAACGTAGCCATGACATTCCCCCTGATGTGAGTCATGTCAGGCAACGCGAAAGGGGCGGAGGGACGGACAACGGCCTTGACGCCGCCAACCCGCTGCCGTCACGCGTCGTTCACTCCATCGACGGTACAGGAGGCGCACACACTCGCGGGGATCAGGCGCATGACCACGCTCAGGTTGCTCGTGATGGCCGCCACGCTCTGCGTCGCGGCGTGCGGCGGGAAGGACAAGGCGCCGCAGCTGACCGCGCGCGACGCTACCCCGGTCGAAACGCCAACGGCCGCACGCCCCGCTCAGACCAGCGTGCTGTTCCGCAACGTGCGCATCTTCAACGGCGTCGATCCGACCTTGCAGGCCGCGACCGACGTGCTCGTGCGCGGGAACCGCATCGCGACGATCGGCAAGTCCGACGTAACCGCCGCCGAACCGGGCATGACGATCATCGAAGGCGGCGGACGCACGCTGATGCCGGGCTTGATCGACATGCACTGGCACACGCTCGCCGTGCGGCCGACGATCGCCGTCGCCCTGAGTTCGAACGCGGGCTACCTAAACCTGATGGCCGGCGCCGAAGCGTCCGACACGCTGCAGCGCGGCTTCACGACGGTGCGCGACGTGGGTGGCGCGTCGTTCGGCCTCAAGCGCGCCATTGACGAGGGCTGGCAAGCCGGTCCGCGCATCTATCCGTCGGGCGCGATCATCAGCGTCACCGGCGGGCACGGCGATTTCCGCAGCCCGGAAGATCTGCCGCGTGCGCTCGGCCGCTCCGAATCGCGCCCGGAAATCATGGGCGACACCGCCATCGCCGACACGCCCGACGAAGTCCGACTTCGCGTGCGCGAACAGCTCATGCGCGGCGCGTCGCAGATCAAGCTGACGGCCGGTGGTGGCGTGTCGTCGCCGCACAGCCCGCTGGATGTCGTTACCTTCACGCCCGAAGAACTGCGCGCCGCCGTGCAGGGCGCGAACAACTGGGGCACGTACGTCACCGCGCACGCCTATACGCCGGCCGCGATCAGGCAGGCCGTCGAAGCCGGCGTGCAATGCATCGAACACGGCAACCTGATGGACGAAGCCACCGCACAGCTGCTGGCGAACCGGGGCGTGTGGTTGAGCATCCAGCCGCTGCCGGATGAACTGCTCGGCGCCTTCCCGCCCGATTCGGAGGAATACGCGAAGGGGCGCGAAGTACTCGAGGGCACGGACCGCGCCTACCAACTGGCGAAGAAGTACAAGCTGAAGACGGCGTTCGGAACGGACGTACTGTTCTCCGCCGCGTTGGCGCGTCGACAGGGCGAACTGCTGGCCAGCCTGGGCAAGTGGTACACGCCCGCCGAGGCGCTGACGATGGCGACCAGCACGAACGCGCAGCTGCTCGCGCTGTCGGGCGAGCGCAATCCGTATCGGGGCAAGCTTGGCGTGATCGAGAGCGGTGCGCTGGCGGACCTGCTGCTGGTCGAAGGCGATCCGCTGACAGACCTCAATCTCGTCGCGCGTCCGGCACAGAACTTCCGCGTGATCGTGAAGGACGGGCGGATCTACAAGAACACGATCAAGTAGTTCTTTCTGTTGGATTGCCGACGCTTTCAGCTGTGATCCCCGCGAAGGCGAGGATCCATGCGTCCGACGCATTACACCTTCGGCAGCGGTGACTTGCGCACCTTTGGATTCCCGCCTTCGCGGGAATGACGGAGAGGGACTCCAAGGCTCTCAGCTGTCATCCCCGCGAAGGCGGGGATCCATACGCGGCATCACGCCTCCGATCAGCGCGACGCACCCGCTTCGAGCCACCCATTCCGCCGATAGATATCGATGACCGCATCGGCAATCCCGGCCGCCGTGCGCTGGCCGGCGGCGCGGATGCCTTCGGGCCCGCGTTCCTGCATCACGTTGGACGCGCCCGACACCGCCGCACTCGTCGCGATGGAACCGGCGGCGCTCGCCACGCCCAGCGGCAACAGGATGCCCGGCAGGCGGCCGCCCTGCGTGCTGGAATCCGCGGTCGCGAGCGAGCGCGGGCCGGTCGCGGTGATCTGGAAGGCTTCCACCAGCGCGCTCAATTCGCCGCGTCCCGCGCCGAATCCGATCAGCACGCGCTGGGTGCGACTGCCGGGGCGGATCGAAACGAACTCGCCGCGAAGCACCACGTCGCCCACCTTTGGCACCGGCCCGTAACCGACCGGGTATGCATCGATGCCCGCCGCGCGAAGACGTTCCACCACCTGCTGCGCGACCTGTCGGCCGAGTTGCCGGCCGACCTCGACGTCATCGGCCGTCTGCGGCGCTTCGTTCTGCTCGAAATAGCCGGTGACCGGCGAGTCGGGCGGCAGGTCGCCACGTGTGCCGGCGAAGTCGTACACGAGGATGCGTTCGGGGCGCTCGACGGCGTGCCTGGTGTCCGAACGTTCGAACTGAGGCGAGGGCGTCGTAGCGCAACCGGCGAGCAGCAGCAGGCCCAGGCAGCACACGACGCGGCCGTACTGGCCGATCCTTTCCGACACGACGCTGTCGCGGCCAGGCTTCATGGCAGGCACCCCGGATGAAGAGCCGCCAATACACGCCAGCAATCGTTAGATGGCAGTGAAAACGCGCGACCGCCGGTCGTCGCGTCGCGAAGCTGCGTGATCAGGTCACCAGATCAGATCGTCCGGCACCTTGAACTGCGCGTAGTACTCGTCGTCTTCGGACGTCGTCGCGGCCGGCGTTTCGCCCGCCTGCTGGCCGTGATCGAGCACGATCATCGTGGCGTCGCGCTCGCGCACCTTGTCGGCGGCGGGGCGGGGCAGCAGTTCATAGCGGTCGTCGACGCGGGCGATCACCAGCACGCCGGACGACAGCTTCTTGCGCAGTTCTTCGTTGAGCAGCAGCGTGCGGATGGCGTTGCCATCGGTGAAGCGGTACTCGCTTTCGCCGGAACGCGGAACCTTGCGGTCGTGGATGATCTGCCGGGCCTGCGCGCGAAGTTCCGCCGTGCGGGCCGGCGCCTTGCGCTCGGCTTCGAGCGCGCGGTCGCGCTCGGCCTTCTCCGCGCGTGCGCGTTCGGCTTCGACCTGGATTTCGTTGGGCGCGGTCGGCGTCTTGGCATGGCGCGCCTTGTTCTGCTCGCGCGCGACTTCCGCCACCTTCGATTTCTTGACCAGGCCGGCCTTGAGCAGCTGTTCCTGGAGCGGGTTCGCCTTTGCCATGTCGCGGTTTCGTACTGGTGATTTCGGGCCCATGATACCTGCCGGCACCGCCACATTCCCCATTCATCGACGCGACATGCAACCGTTCAAATACCTCACCGGCTACCCCGACCACGTGCAGGTGCGGGTTCGCGAACTGATCGAACAGGGGCGGCTGGGCTCGATCCTGGCCGAGAAGTACGACCAGCCCAACACCGTGCGCAACGACGCCCAGCTGTACGACTACGTGCAGGACCTCAAGGACCGGCACCTGCGCAAATCCGTGCCGCTGGGAAAGGTGCTTTACGACAGCAAGCTTCAGGTGATGAAGCACGCGCTCGGGACGCATACGGCGATCTCGCGCGTGCATGGCGGAAAGCTGAAGGCCAGTCGCGAGATCCGCATCGCCACGGTGTTCCGCGATGCGCCGGCGGAATTCCTGAAGATGATCGTGGTGCACGAGCTGGCGCACCTGAAGGAAGCCGACCACAACAAGGCCTTCTACCAGCTGTGCACGCACATGGCGCAGGACTACCACCAGCTGGAGTTCGACCTGCGCCTGTACCTGACGCATCTGGAGCTTGGGCCGCGATGATCTGCGTTTCGAGGACGCACGGCTTGCTTACTGCGAGCTGCGTTCCCCGTCGGTCACCGGAGCCTCCTTCGCGACGAGGCTGGGCGGCGTATCCGCCTTGCCCGCACGCCTGCGACGGAACAGCGCGACACGCGCGAGCAGCAGCGTGGTCACGGGTACGGTGATCGCAAGGAAGACCGGAACCAGCAACGGATGCAATGCGAGCCGGCCCTGCAAGGCCGAGAAATACAGCACGCCGGCCAGGGCCACGCACCAGCTGCCCACCGTGTACGTCAGCGCGGGCGGATGCATTCGCAGGAAGAAGCCGGGCAGGCGCAGGAAGCCAAGCGCCGCGATCACCACGAACAGGCCGCTCGACACGAGCAGCAGCGCGACGACGACTTCGATCCACGACGGGACGGCGTTCATTCGATCACCTCGCCGCGAAGGATGAACTTCGCCATCCCGGCCGAACTGACGAAACCGAACAGCGCGATCAGCAGGGCCACTTCGAAGTAATGGTCGCTCTGGTGGAGGATGCCGGTCACCAGCACCACGAGCATCGCCTGGAAGTAGAGCAGGTCCAGCGCGAATACGCGGTCCTGCGCGCGCGGGCCGCGAACCAGCCGCACGAGCACCATCAACGAGGCGAGCGCGTAGCAGCCCAGCGTGAAGGTGATGGCGTAGAACAGCAGCGGGCTCATTCGAAGATCTCCCGTAACGGCGCCTCGTAGCGCGACTTGAAGCGGGCCACGAAAGCGGCTTCGTCAGGCGCGTCCCAGACGTGCAGCAGCATCGCGCTGCGATCGACCGCCAGTTCCGACCACACGGTGCCCGGCACGATGCTGGTCACCATGGACAGCACCGCCAGGCCAACCGGATCGCGAAGCTCCAGCGGAATCACGACGAACCGGTACGCCGGTTTGCGCCAGCGCCAGCGCACGACGCCCCACGCGACGACCACGTTGGAATGCAGCACATCGCCGCAGACGAGCAGGGTGTAGCGCAGGATCGTGAGCGGATGGCGGGGCCGCGCTGCCGGCCAGAATTTCGAGACCAGGACCGGGATGATGAGCGCGACGATGAGTCCGAGCACGACCTGACCGGCGCTGGTGCTGCGCGCGAGGACCAGCCAGATCGCGAGCAGCGCGATCGACAGCCCCGGCAGCGGCACAATCCTGCGGAGCATGCTCATGGCGTGTCCGCCTGCATGCCGTCGTCGGTCGCGCTGTTGTAAGGCGCGCGCTCGTATGGAGCGTAGTCGGGCGTGGTGGGCCCGGGGCGCGCGGGCGCATCGAACACTGCCTGCACATAGGGCCGCGGCGCATGCAGGTACGTCGCCGTCGCCGTGGTGTAGCGCAGTACCGGTTCGGCGAAGACCGTCAGCAGCAGGCACGCGCTGATGAGCACCAGGACAGCGCCGCTTTCGACGAGCTTCAGTCGAGGGGCGAACCGCCCGCCCGCAGACCAGAAATGGCGGATGCCCGCACGCACCAGCGAGATCGTCGTGAACAGGCTGGCGCACAGCAGCAGCGCCATGAGGACGCCGGCGGACGTAGGCACAGCGGCGGCCGGATCGTCGCCAACGATGGCGGTCAGGATCGCGGCTTTCGACAGGAAGCCCGACAGCGGCGGCAACCCGGCGACGAGCAGCGAGCACGCCATGTACGCCAGGCCCAGCGCCGCGATGGACACCGGGAACGCGCGTCCCACCAGCGGCAGTTGCTGGTCGTCCAGGTTGTCGTCCTCGTGCGGGATGTTGTCGTAGACGGGACGTTGCGCGTGCCGTTCCGATCGCGTGCGCTGCACCGGTTCGACCATCAGGAACAGCGCGCTCACCGCGAAGGTGGAACTGACGAGATAGAACAGCGCGGCCGCACTCGCGGCGATCGAACCTGTCGCAAACGATGCAAGCAGCGTTCCCGAGGTGACGATGATGGAGAACGCGGCAATGCGGTCCAGCCGGATCGACGCAAGCACGCCGATCGCGCCGAACGCGAGCGTCGCCAGGCCCGCCACCATCAGGAAGTCGCCACCGAACTGCGCGGACGATGCCATCGTCGCGGGGAACAACAGCATCCACAGCCGCAGGATCGAGTAAACGCCCACCTTCGTCATCAGCACGAACAGCGCGGCGACGGGCGTGCTCGCCGCGGTGTAGGCGGGCACCAGCCACGAATTGAGCGGCCAGACGGCGGCCTTGATCAGGACGGCCATCGCCAGGATCGCCGCGCCCGCATGCAGCAGGCCGCGATCGCCCGGCGGCACCAGCGCTACCTTGGTCGCGACGTCGGCCATCGACAGCGTTCCCATCACGCCGTAGAGGATCGCCAGCCCCACCAGGAACAACGACGAGGCGAGCAGGTTCACGGCGATGTAGTGCATGCCCGAGCGCACGCGTGGCCATCCCGAACCGTGCAGCTGCAGGCCGTACGACGCGGCGAGCATCACTTCGAAGAAGACGAACAGATTGAAGAAATCGCCGGTGAGGAAGGCACCGTTGATGCCCATCAGCTGGATCTGGAACAGCGGATGGAAGTACGAACCGGCTCGCGCCCAGCCGGCGGCGGCATACAGCGCCGCGCCCGTGCTGACGACGCCGACCAGCACCAGCATCAGCGCCGAAAGACGGTCCGCGACGAGCGCGATGCCGAACGGCGCCGCCCAGTTCGAAGTGAGGTGCACCGCGATGGCATCGGGGCCGGCGGCGACGTTGACCTGCCACAGGATCGCCACCGCCACCATCAGTCCACCCAACGTGGCTGCGATGTTGATGAGCGATCCCAGGCGCCGGCGCGAATCGCGGATCAGCAGCAGGACTGCCGCCGCGACCAGCGGCAACACGACGGGAACGACGACCAGTGGCGCGAGTGCATTCATTCGGCGTCGCGCTCTCCGTCGACATGGTCGGTTCCGCTGAACCCGCGCGCGGCGAGCAGCACGACCAGGAACAGCGCGGTCGTCGCGAACCCGATGACAATCGCGGTGAGCACCAGCGCCTGCGGCACCGGATCGCTATAGCTCTGCAGGTCTGCGGTTTGCCCGGGCGCGACGATGGGCGGATGGTCGATCGACAGGCTGCCCATGCTGAAGATGAAAAGGTTCACCGCATACGACAGCAGCACCAGGCCCATGACGACCTGGAACGTGCGTGGCCGCAGCACGAGCCATACGCCGGCGCCTCCCAGCACGCCGATGACGAGCGCAAGCAGGACTTCCATCAGGGTTCCTCCCCATGCATGGGGTGCATCGGATTAGGCGCCGGCGCCTGCTTTCGAATCGACTGGTGCGCGAGCGCCGTCAGGATCAGCAGCGTCGAACCGACCACGACGCCAAGCACCGCGATGTCGAAGAACGCCGCGCTGGGAAAGTGGACCTCCCCAAGCACAGGCAACGTGACATGCGCCGTGTGGCTGGTGAGGAAGGGGTAGCCGAACAGCATCGAGCCAAGCCCCGTCATCGCGCCGACCAGCAACCCCAGTGCGATCCACCGCGTGGGGCGCACGTGCGTTCGCGCCTCGACCCAGCGCGTGCCGGACACGATGTACTGCATCAGCAGCGTGATCGCGACGATCAGGCCCGCGACGAAACCGCCGCCGGGTTCGTTGTGCCCGCGCAGGAAATAGTGCGCGGCCACTACGAGCGCCAGCGGCATCAGCAGGCGCGCGATGACCGAGGGCACCAGCATGTAGCCGCGTGCGAACTCGTCCGAACGCTTCGGCTTCAGCAGGTCGGTGGCACGCTCCGGCGGCACGGCGCGCTGCTGCGCGGGCTGCGCGATGCTCTCCGCCGGCGGACGGAAACGCCGCAGCAGCGCGTACACCGTGAGTGCGACGGCGCCGAGCACGGTGATCTCGCCCATCGTGTCGAACGCGCGGAAATCCACCAGCATGACGTTCACGACATTCGTGCCGCCGCCGCCGGGCAGGGCATTGCCGAGGTAGAACGGGGAAATGCTGTGCGGCGCCGGTCGCGTCAGGAAGGCGAACGAAAGCGTGGCGAGGCCACCGCCCACGATCACGGCGAGCAGCAGGTCGCGTACGCGTCGCGCGCGATCGCGCAGGGAAATCGGTTCGCCCGGCTTCTGCATGCGCATGGGCAACCAGCGCAGGCCGAGAAGGAAGAGCGTGGTCGTCACCACTTCCACGACGATCTGAGTCAGCGCCAGGTCGGGCGCGGAGAACCATGCGAACGTCAGGCACGTGACCAGCCCCGCGCCGCCCATGAGCGTGATCGCGACGAGCCGTTGGTACTTCGCCGTCGCCGCTGCGCCGATCGCGCAGATCATGCCGATGATCCACAACACCACGAACGCGTTCGATGCCGGCACGCGTGGGCGATCGCCCCACGTGAGCGGGACGCCGCGCGCAGCGAGCATTGAAAGCACCACGGCGGCAGCGATCACGACGAACAGCTGCGATTGCAGATGCCGCGTGCTGCATGCCCGCGTCAGGTCGCGCGCACCTTCGGTGACGCCCAGCAGCATCGATTCGAACAGCTCCCGCCCGTTCCATCGCGAGATCAGCGGCGGCAGTACCAATTGGCCGCGCGCCTGCTTCGCTCGCAGCCATACATACCCGGCGATGCCACCGCCGATGGCCAGCAGGCTCATCGCCAGTGGCAGGTTGAACCCGTGCCACAGCGCGAGGCTGTAGGCCGGAAGCGTGCCGCCTACGACCGGCAGCGCCGCGGCGTCGAGCACCGTTCCGATGGCGAAGGTCGGTGCGACGCCAACCACCACGCACGCCAGAACGAGGAAGAATATGGGCATGCGCATCCAGCGCGGCGCTTCCTCGGGCGTGCGCGGAAGGTCGGTCGACGGCGGGCCGAAAAAGATGTCGTAGCCAAAGCGCAGCGAGTACACGACCGCGAACAATGACGCGACCGTCGCAAGGACCGGCAAGGTCCATTCGATTGCGGGCGAGGCCGAGAGGAACACCGTTTCGGAGAAGAACATCTCCTTCGAAAGGAAGCCGTTGAGCAGCGGAACCCCCGCCATCGCCGCAGTGGCGACCAGGGCGAGCGCGCCGGTGCGTGGCATCGCGCGGATCAGGCCGTTGAGGCGCCGGATGTCGCGCGTTCCCGTTTCGTGGTCGACGATGCCGGCGGCCATGAACAGCGACGCCTTGAACGTGGCGTGGTTCATGATGTGGAAAACAGCGGCTACCGCGGCCAGCGGGCTGTTGAGGCCGAGCAGCAGCGTGATGAGGCCGAGGTGGCTGATCGTCGAATAGGCGAGCAGCCGCTTGAGGTCGTTCTGGAACATCGCCAGGTACGCGCCCAGCAGCAGCGTGAAGCCGCCCGCGCCGCCGATCAGCCAGAACCACCAGTCCGTGCCGGAAAGCACCGGCCAGAACCGGGCGAGCACGAACACGCCGGCCTTCACCATCGTCGCCGAATGCAGGTACGCCGAGACCGGCGTCGGCGCGGCCATCGCGCGCGGCAACCAGAAGTGGAACGGGAACTGCGCGCTCTTGGTCAGCGCGCCGATGGCGATCAGCACCAGCGTCACCGGATACAACGCGTGCGCCCTGATCACTTCGCCGGACGCGAGCACGTCGTCGAGCTGGTAGCTGCCCGTGATGTGCGCCAGCAGGACGACACCCGCGAGCAGGCACAGCCCGCCGGAACCGGTGACGATGAGCGCCATGCGCGCGCCACGCTGCGCATCGGTGCGGTGGTACCAGTAGCCGATGAGCAGGAACGAGGCGAGGCTGGTCAGCTCCCAGAAGATCACCAGCTGCAACAGGTTGCCGGACATCACGACGCCGAGCATCGCGCCCATGAACGTGAGCAGCATCGCGTAGAAGCGCGCCGCCGGGTCTTCGGGCGACATGTAATAGCGCGCGTACAGGCACACCAGCACGCCGATGACCGAGATCATCACCGCGAACATCCACGCGAACCCGTCCAGGCGGAACGCGAGGTCGAGGCCGATCGACGGCATCCAGTGGATCGTTTCGCGGATCACGCCGCCATCGCGGATCAACGGGAACGACGTGAGCAGCGCGATGGCGACGATGGCGGCCACCAGCCCGGCAAGTCCGGCGATCAGCGTGCGCGAACGCGTCGGCATCACGGCCGCGAGCACGCTGCCGATGAAGGGGAGGGCGACCAGCAACAGGAGCGACATGGGCGTCAGTCGCCCTTGCCGCGCGATAGCGGAAGGGTGCGACGCGCAGGCACCGCCGACTCAAGGGGTTGGATCATGGCAAGCCTCGCCTTCGGGCCGCAGCGGATGAGCGCGCGGAGGTCCATGGAGGTGTCGGTCACTGTAGCCCGCGAGCAAAGGCCATGCCACCACCGAACCTGTTCTGTCGCGATGACGCCCTCGGGCAAGGCGGCTGTCGAATCCGTCATTCCCGCGCAGGCGGGAATCCATGAGCGCATCACACCCACCGGCGAGCCTGATACGCATGGATCCCCGCCTGCGCGGGGATCACAGCATCGGATGTAACGACGGCGTGAGCGGCGCGGCGCGCATCGCAAGGGTCCGACGGCGCTGCAGGCATCGATCCGGCCTACAATTGCCGGATGGATTATCAACTTGTCATCAAGTTCTGGCGCAAGTCGCTGGTGGACGAAGCCTTCCTCTCGACGATCGAAGGCGAGATGCAGCAGGCCGTGGGCGACGGCGCGGTGCTCGACGGCTACGACGTCAGCCGGAACGAAATCAATCTGTTCATGGTGACTTCCGACCCGAAGCAGGCGTTCCGGCGCGCACGTGGAGTGCTGGAGCGCCTGGGCATCGAGAAGGGTGTGTCGAGCGCGTACCGACTGGTCGGCGGCGCGCGTTTCACTTCGCTATGGCCGCTGCGCGCCACGCGCAAGTTCACTTTGCCGTAGCGCCCTATTGCTTCAGGGAGGCCACATGCGCCACGAACTGGTCGATGGCGATCCCGGTGCCTTCCTGCCAGCCTGAGGCCTTGTTCTCCTCGAAGTCGGCTTCGTCGCGGTGCAGCGCGGTGAAGACGTAGCGTGTTCCGCTTCCCTCGGATTCCATCGTGACGATGGCGGTGATCGGCACATCGTCGAACACCGCCGGGCGGTAGCCGGGGAACAGCATCGACGTCCACACGAGCCGCTGCTGCGGAACTACATCGAGGAAGCAACCAAGATGGGGGACTTCCTGGTCCTCCTGCGTCGTGAGGCTGAACCTGCCGCCCGGTCGCACGTCCATTTCGCAGTCGTAGACCGCGCCCCAGGCCTTGGGCATGTACCACGCCTTCAGGTGTTCGGGTTTCGTCAACGCTTCCCAGACCAGATTCGCGGGTGCGTCGATGAAACGTTCGATGACGAAATCGGTCTTCGGATTGATCGCGAAGGGCTGGTTCATGACTTCGACTCCTTGTGCTTGACGTGTTTGACGTACTCGTCGAACCGGTCGAACCGGGACTCCCATTCCTGCCGTCGCTTTGTGAGCCAGTCCTCGGCGAGCTTGAAGCGCTCCGGCTCGATCTCGTACGTGCGCACGCGTCCTTGTTTCTTCGACTTCACGAGGCGGCTGCGTTCAAGCAACGAAAGGTGCTGCACGAACGAGGGCAGCTTCATGTCGAATGGCGCCGCCAGCTGCGTGACGGTGGCGGGACCGAGGGACAACTGCTCGAGGACTTTCCGCCGGGTCGCGTTGGACAGGGCGAGGAAGACGTCGTCAGCGACTGCGGATTGAGGCATTCCTTCACCGTTCCAATGATCGGGTTTGCGACCTGACGCCGAAGGTTCTACCACCGGGCAATACTTAGGTCAACACCTAAGTATAGAAACCTCGTAGCCCGGGTAAGCAAAGCTCAACCTGGGGTAGGCCGCCTGGTTCCTGGGGGCGCTTCGCTGACCCGCGCTACGGACGACTCAGGGCGCGACGACCACGGCGCGTCGGATGAAAGCCCGTGCCGCATCGGTGTCGCGCATGGCTTCCGCGCACAACCACTCGCGGAAGCGCGCGATCTTGCGACTGTCGTGTCGCGCCGCAGGGTAGGTGAACCAGAACGCGCGGCCGTCGCTGACGACCAGATCGTGCGCGGGCACCAGCCGGCCGGCGTCGATCTCGTTGCGGAAGAGGATCGGCGAACCGATCGCGACGCCCTGGCCCGCGACGGCGGCGGCGATGTCGAGGTATTCGGCCGAAAGCTGCGTGCCGAACCGGCCCGGCGGGATGGCGCCATCGAAGCCTAGCGCGCGATACCACAGCGACCACCAGTCCGGCCGACCGAGCAGGGGAACAGGCAGCGGATGTATCGGATCGCGACCAAGTTCCGCCACCGATTCGCGCAGCGACGGCGCGCACAACGGCATGAACAGACTCGGCAGCAGCTCGATCGCGCGCAGGCCCGGCCAGTTGCCGTGGCCGTTGCGAATTGCCGCGTCATAGCGACCGCCACTGAGGTCTTCGGCCACGGCCGACAGGTCGAGCTCGAGCGCGATGTCCGGATGCCGCGCGCGGAAGCGTCCGAGCTTCGGCGTAAGCCAGCTCGTTGCGAGCGAGGGCAGGGCGGTCAGTGACAGATGCGTTTCGTCGGCTTCGGCCGCCTGCACGAAGCTCGCTCGCAGCGCGGCGAATGCGTTGATGGCTTCGCGCGCCACGATGTCGCCCGAGCGCGTCAGGATCACGTGGTTGGCCTGGCGCAGGAACAACGCAACGCCGATCTGTTGCTCGAGGCGACGCACGTGGTAGCTGACCGAGGCCGCCGTCGTGTCCAGTTCCTGGGCGGCTTTCGAAAAGCTGCCCAGCCGGGCGGCGGCTTCGAACGCCCGGATGGCGATGAGCGAAGGGAATCGGCGGTCGCTAACCATAAGTCTGGCTGAGTGTGCGGGCCGCATTTCGGGTGGTCAACGTTGTGGCGCGGTGGCCATGATCGGGCCGCCCATCCACACCGGAAAGGAATTCCCGTCATGCCAGGACTGCTTCCTCACCGCGCCCGCTTCGATCATTCCCGCCGGCAGTTCCTCGCCGCGGTGGCGGGGGCGGCGACGTGCTCGCTGGTCCCGCAAGTTTTCGCGTTCGCGCCGGTTGCGACCGCCTCCGCGCATGCGCAGGACTGGCAGTGGCTGGTCGGCAGCTGGGACGTATGGCACCGGCGGCTGAAGGATCGCCTGGCCGGCAGCGACGAGTGGGAGGAGTTTCCCGGCAAGAGCGCGTTCTGGCAGGTGCTGGGCGGGCTGGGCAATGTCGACGACAACATCGTCGACATTCCGTCGGGCACCTATCGCGGCTTGAGCGTGCGCGCGTTCGATCCGGCCACGGGCACGTGGGCGATCTGGTGGCTGGACGGCCGCAATCCGACGCGGATCGATCCGCCCGTGCGAGGCGGCTTCAAGGCGGACGGCGGCACGTTCACCGGCCGCGATACCTACAAGGGGCGTCCGATCGTCATGCGGTTCCGCTGGAACGACGTGCATGGCGCGCGGCCGTGGTGGGAACAGGCGTTCTCGCCCGACGATGGCGCGAGCTGGGAGGTCAACTGGCGCAACTACTTCACGCGCACTTCGAAAGAACCCACTGCGCTTCCGAAACTCGCCGACGCGCCGAAGGACTTCGACTTCCTCGTCGGCCGCTGGAAGGTCAATCATCGACGCCTTCGCGAACGGCTGGCTGGCAGTGATCAGTGGGACGAGTTCGGCGGCACGCTGGTCAACTGGCCCGTGCTCGGCGGCAAGGGCAACGTCGGCGACAACGTCATGGAATTCCCGAAGGGTACCGTGCGCGGCATCGGCCTGCGTTCGTTCGACGATGCGAGCGGCGAGTGGTCGAGCTGGTGGCTCGATGGTCGCGAGCCGTCCACCATCGCGGTACCGGTGCGCGGCCGCTTCGCCGACGGCATCGGAACGTTCGTCGGCGCCGATACGTACAAAGGTCGCGCCGTGAAGACGCGCGTGCTGTGGTCGCGCATCACGCCGACTTCGGCGCGTTGGGAACAGTCGAGTTCCGGCGACGGCGGCGCGACGTGGGAAAGCAACTGGGTCAGCGATTTCACGCGCATGGCGTGAGTCGTCGGCGTCGATTGCCGTAGCCCGGGTAAGCAAAGCGCACCCGGGATGACGCAGCCTCACCGACGCGCATCCCAGGTGCGGCCTGGGTCATGCGCGGGCTACGTGAGCGTCAGCGATCCCTTGAAACGTGGTACGTGAGTTCCGCGAAACCGGTTCCGACCTGCGTCACCGAAACCAGCGCCAGGCCCGGACTCAGAACGCGGCGCGGAAACAGCGGCTTTCCTTTCCCGAGCGTCGCCGAGCCGATCTGCACGATCATCTCGTCGAGCAGCCCGGCGTCGTGGAATTGCCCGGCGAGATCGCCGCCGCCCATTACCCAGACGTTCTTTCCTTCGGCGGCCGCGAGCATCTCCGCGTGAACTGCTTTTACTTCGCCATTTGCGAATGTCACGTTCGCGCCGTCCGGCTTCGGAAGATGGCGGCTGGTGAACACCCACGTCGGCTGCGTATATGGCCACGCGGAGCCGGTCTGCTCCACGATGGTCTTCGCGTTGCGCAGGATCCATTCGTAAGTAGACGAACCCATCGCAATCGTGCCGACGCCTTCGATGAAGGCCGGATAGCTGGTGTCGTTGATGTCGCCCAGCGGGAACAGCCAGTCGAGGGAATCGTCTTCGGTTGCGAGGAAGCCATCGAGGCTCGAGGAGGTGTAGTACAGCGTCTTCAACGGGACATCCTCAGCCGGTAACGGACGCAGACTCTATGGGTTTGCTGTCGCAGGCTGTGAGACTGGGGGTGGATGCTGGTGGATGATCGACGTGCGCGACGCGCTTGTGCGGTGCTAATGTCCGCTTCGGACCTGAAACTGCCATTATCAGCCTAATGCAAAACATCTGGTCGTTTGTCGCAATGGAGTACTACGCACTGGTGCTCAACCGAACGTATGTCGTCTCGGTCAGCGATAGGGAGATTCGAGGAAAGGTCTGCCGCGGATTGACGTCTGTGGAAGGTGGCATTGGCTTCGCACGTGCAATCAATCAAGCCATGTCGGTTCAAGGGGATTTGAACGACGGGAACTCATATGTTGACAAGGGCAAACTCGGGCGTCCTTCCAGGGCTGATTTTTCGATCCGCCTATCCGAGGTGAGGTCGGTTTCCTACAACCATCGGAAGAAGTGGGGTATGGGTTACTACCCGCATGATGGCCGCGTCTTGATTGCTACGCCCGCGCGGACACGTGAACTGATTATCTTGGGCAGGCAGTCGGGGCAGGCGATTGCTGACCGCCTGACCCTAATGTTGTCTGCTCCGCTGATGCCCTGACGCGATGGCCGCCAGGCGGATCGGCCTGACTGCACGTCTTATGCCTCTCGGACCGCCTGCGATCGCTTCCCTAAACCGCATTCCCCGCCGCATGCCCCGACGCCCAGGCCCACTGGAAGTTGTAGCCGCCGAGCCAGCCTGTGACATCCACCACTTCGCCGATGAAATACAAACCCGGGACGCGTTTGGATTGCATCGTGCTGGATGAAACCTCATCGGTATCGACACCGCCGAGCGTGACTTCCGCGGTGCGATAACCCTCGGTTCCACTCGCCACCAGCGACCAGTCGCCCAGCAGTTCCGCGATCTCGCGCAGCTGCGGCACGTTGTACTGCTTCATCGGGCGATTGGGCAGCCAGTGTTCGCACAGGCGTTGCGCGAAGCGCTTGGGCATCACCTCGCCCAGCATGGTTTTCAGCTCGGCGGCAGGGCGTTCGCGCTGCCACTGCTGCAAGGTTTCGAACGCGTCCTGGCCGGGAAGCAGATCCAGGCGCAGATCGTCGCCGGGCTGCCAGAACGAAGAGATCTGCAGGATCGCCGGGCCACTGATGCCGCGATGGGTCACCAGCATGTAGTTGCTGAAACTCGCATCGTTGCATCGCGCGGTGACGGGCAGTGCGACGCCGGCGAGGCCGGCCAGGCGCTCCTGATGTTTTCCGCTGAGCGTCAGCGGCACCAGCCCCGCGCGCGTCGGCAGCACGGCATGGCCGAACTGGCGCGCGAGTTCGTAACCGAAGCCGGTCGCGCCCATGCTCGGGATCGACAACCCGCCGCTCGCGACCACCAGCGAAGGCGCGGAAAAGTTGCCGCGCGTCGTGTGCAGGCGGAAGCGCGCGTCGTCGCTGTCGCCGTGGCTGAGGCGTTCGATGCTGCAGCTGGTTTCCACCTGCACGCCCGCCGCCGCGCATTCGTCCAGCAGCATCTTCACGATGAGCTTGGACGACTCGTCGCAGAACAGCTGGCCCAGTTCCTTCTCGTGGTACGCGATGCCGTGGCGTTCGACCATGTCGATGAAATGCCACGGTGTGTAACGCGCCAGCGCCGACTTGCAGAAGTGCCGGTTCGCCGACAGGTAGTTCGCGGGCGTAGCGCCGGTGTTGGTGAAATTGCAGCGGCCGCCGCCGGACATCAGGATCTTCTTGCCGACGCGGTTCGCATGCTCGACCACCAGCACGCGCTTGCCGCGATGCCCCGCGGTCAGCGCGCACATCAGGCCGGCGGCGCCGCCGCCGACGACCATGACGTCGAAGTGCCCGCCGCTCATGCCCTGACTCAACGCGGCGGAATCAGGCTGCCTGCGCGGCCGGCGCCATGCGCGTGCGGGCGCGCAGGGCGAGCAGCGTGCCCTTGTCGCCCATCAGCTGCAGCTCGCCGTCCTGGATCATGGCGTTGAAACGCATGCTGCGTTCGATCAGCGCACCGAGCGATTCGACCGTATCGGCATCGATATCGATGACGGTGAGGTTGTCCAGCCGAGAGAGTCCGACGGAGTTCTTGTCCCACCACATATCGGCCACGCGGCCGCCGTAGTTGACGACGATGACCTGCCGCGCACGACCGCAGGCCTTGCGGATGCGCGATTCGTCGGGTTGGCCCAGGTCGATCCACTGCTCGATGTCGCCGGTGTAGTCGCGACGCCAGAGGTCGGGTTCTTCCTCGTTGCTCAGGCCCCTGCCGAACTCCAGGCGATCGCTCGCGAACAGCGCGAAGGCGAGCAGACGCACCATCAACCGCTCGTCGGTCTCCGACGGATGCTGGGCGAGGGTGAGGGGGTAGGTCGCGTAGTGGTGCCGGTCGAGGTCGCTGAGCGTGAGCTCGACCTTGACCACGGTCGCCTTGAGCGCCATGTGGATGCCTTGGGCGAAAAACGGAGCCGGCATTCTAGGCGTTTGCGGGTGCGGGTGCCCGCGGGAGCTGAACGCCGGGGAATCAGCCCCGGGCCAGCACCCTGGGGCACACCGCGGCCCGGATCTCGTCGAAGCGGTAAGGCTTCTGGAGCACGGGAAGGTCCGCAGGTGCGCCGCAGACCGCCGCGTCGTAGCCGGTCACCAGGGCGATCGGGAAGCCCGGATCCAGGTGCAGGAGCCGACGCGCCAGTTCCACACCGTCCATTGCGCCGGGCAGCTCGATGTCGATCACGGCGCAGTCGAAGCGGATGCGCTGGAACAGTTCGAGAGCCGATTGCGCATCTGGCACCGCCTGGACCTTCAGGCCAGCCGACTCCAGTGCCAGCCTCGCGTGCTCGGCGAGCATGAAGCTGTCTTCGACGAACAGCATGGAGCATTCGCAGCGCATCGACTCTCCCAGGACAGATTCCGTCGAATCGCGATCCTATCGTGGGCTTGTCGGAATGCCGTCGAAATCGCGTGGAGCGCTCGTGATGCCTTGCCATCGTGTCAACGTTTTGCCCTGAAAAAGGCCGTGAATTGCGTGTCTGGCTTCACGCCGAACCTGCGTTGCCTTCGATACGTTCGCATTCGAACTGCACAGGGAGCAGGGAACGACCATGAACCTCACCATCCAGTGCCTGCCGCCCGGCTGGCGGCTCGAAGCGCTGCCACCTGCGCGCGACCGGCGCGAATGCTGTCTGCGGCTGACGAATCCGCACGGACAGGAAATCACCTTCGCGCACAAACCTTTCCAGTTCGCGTGCGAGATGACGCGCGAGCTGGAAGCCGACCTGCGCGCATCCGAACAGGTTCGCGAACACGACGACCGCGCGCCTGACGAGGCGGGGCTTCGCATCGCACGACCCGAGCAGATCGCCGACGACATGAGTCCCGACGAAATGTTCAACAGCTAGCTGTGAACCCAGGGAGCCGACCATGACCGAACCGCTGCGTACCTTGCCGCCCGACTGGAAACTGGAAGTGCATGGCCCCGCCTGCGGATGGCCGAACTGCACCCTCATCCTCACCAGCCCGCAGGGCATGCAGATCCGCTTTGTCCACCGCCCCGACGAGGGCGCCTGCAAACTCACCGAACAGCTGCAGGAAGCGATGGGCTATCGACAGGATGCTTCGAACTGGGGGTAGGCGCAGGTGGCAGCGGTGATCGTGTGGTCGTGCCACGTGGGCGGGCGTTGTCCGCGGCGGGCGATGCGTTAAGCTCGACCGGTCAAGGGGCGGGAAACCGATATGGATATCAGGCGCGTGGCGCGTGGCGCTGCCTGGACGGTAGCGGCAGGCGCGATGCTGGTCGTGGGACTGTATCTGGTACTGGTTGCCATCAACTGGCGCGACGAGTCGCCGTCGGCGGATGCGTTGCGACTGCAACGCATCATCGAAGACCGCACCGTTGTATCCGACTCCGAGAACTCCTTCGTCTACCTGCTGGGCTTGGGTGTGCCAAGGGACCAGGACCCGTTCGCATGGGGTGTGCGGCGGCGAGCCTTCCTCGACGCCTTCCCAACCGCGGATGCATCGACGGAATGGGCCGCCCTTCCGGGCACCGATCACGACTTCAGCGTGTCGAGGGCTACGGCCATCACGACACTGATCGAAGCCTGCCGCGAGGGAGGCAATGACTGCTGGAGCCAATTGCAGGACCATCCCGACCAGGTCGACGAGTGGTCGGCTTCGGAAGGCTGGCTGCTCGAACGCTATCTCAAGCTCATCCATCTGACGCAATGGCGCGAGTCCATCCCTGCGGATGTGCGCGCGCCGTTTCCCTCGTATCGATCCGCGCTCGATGGACAGTGGCTGCTGTTCATGGACGCGTGGCGGCATGCGCGACACGGCGATGCGCTTGCTGCTCGGGAACTTCTGCAGCAGGACCAGGCGTTCTGGCGAATGGTGCTGCGCTCTTCCGACATCCTGATTTCCAGGATCATCGCCGCCGTTGCGATCGAGCGAAACTTCCTGCTGGGGAACCTCGTGTTGCGACAGCTCCACATGGTCGGATCGGACGCAACGGCCCCGGCATCGTGGAGCATCCCGCTCGAACGCGGCGACTGGTCCATGGCACGGACATTCGCGGGTGAGTGGCGCTTCTCACAGGGTGCACTCGACTCGCCCATGCAGTCCTTCCAGGTGCAGGAGGAGGGCGTGGCAAGCCGGTTCGTCGGCTGGACGATGCGCCCGATGCTCAAGAAGCAGGCCACCGGCAATCTGCTCGCGGCCAACATGGTCCGACTGATCGACGGTCTGGACGTGGATATCTCCGAACTGCCTGGCGCGATCGACGCATTGGGGCGTCCGTGGCGCAGCGGAATGCCGCTGTACAACCCCGTCGGCGAAATACTCGGTCGCATCGGATATTCCAATTACGCTCCCTACGCGGCGCGGGTCGGCGACCTCGAAGGAACGCGGCGGGCCGTGCTGCTGGCCGCCGAACTGCGGTCGCAGCACTGTCACTGCGCGTCCGGCATGTCGAGGCTTGTCGCCGATTCAGCGCTCAGGAACCCGTATTCGAACGCACCGTTCGCATGGGAAGAAGACGGGCGCAGCATCGTGTTCCTGGGCGCAGCGACGCCGCGCGGTCGACACGTCGTGCCGCTCTGAACGATGGAACACGCACGGATCCCATGCGCCGCAGCGGCTTTGCGGGAGAAGATGATGACTCGGACGGCTCCACTGGACGTCAGGCGATGAGCGACACCGAACCCACCGTCCCGCAGATCTGGGTCGACGCCGATGCGTGTCCGGTCGTGATCAAGGACATCCTGTTCCGCGCGGCCGAGCGCGCACAGGTGCACGTGACGCTGGTGGCGAACCAGTGGATCCGTGTCCCCGCGTCACGGTATATCCGCGCACTGCAGGTGCAGGGCGGCTTCGACGTGGCCGACAGCGAGATCGTCGAACGCATGCGTGCGGGCGACCTGGTGGTGACGCAGGACATTCCGCTCGCGGCACGCGTGATCGAAAAGGGCGGGATGGCCGTGAACCCGCGCGGCGAGCGCTACAGCCCAGAGAACATGGCCGAACGCCTTTCCATGCGCAATTTCATGGAAGAACTGCGAGGCGCAGGCGTGCAGACCGGTGGACCACCGGCGTTCCATGCCCGTGATCGCCAGGCGTTCGCGAACCAGCTCGATCGCTGGCTGGCGCAGCGACCCAGGACACGCGGCTGAGCGCCGCCCCGGAACAAGGACATCCCGATGCGCACGCACGGCACGCTCACGAAATGGAATGACGACCGGGGATTCGGTTTCATCACGCAGGCGCAGGGGGGCGAAGACCTCTTCGTGCACATCTCCGCGTTTCCGCAGGATGGCCAGCGCCCGCGCATTGGCGAAGTGGTGTCGTTCGAGGTCGACAAGGGTCCGGAAGGTAAGCCAAGGGCCGTGCGTGTCATGCGGCCCGGACGACGCCCGGAAGCGCGCCCGTCGCGACATGCCCGACGCCGGGAGCGCACTTCGTCATGGGGCGCTTCCCTGGTCACGCTCCTCGCGCTGGCCGCCATCGGCGCCTATGGTTACTCGCGCTGGAGTAGCCACACGGAGCCGCAACCGGTTGCCGCCGCGTCCGTGGCGGCGTTTCGACCCGTCGCGTCCTCTCCATATCAATGCGATGGTCGAACCATGTGCAGCCAGATGAACTCCTGCGCCGAGGCCCGCTACTTCGTCCGGCATTGCCCGGATACGACGATGGATGGCGATGGGGACGGCGAGCCGTGCGAGCGACAGTGGTGCAATTGACCGGGTGGCCACGACGGTCGATGGCCGGCAAGCCCTGACTTACCCGCATCCGGCAGACGGAACTACGCGCATCGCCGTTTCGGCCTGCGCCGTGATCGTGAAGTCGATGATCACCACGCCGTGTTCGCGCTGGAGATAGTCCACGCGCACCGCCTCCCCGTAGCGCTGCTGCATCTGGCGTAGCAGCGGGATCGGATCGTGGTCGTTGAAGAAGCGCATCGTTTCGCCCGGCGTGAGTGCGTCGAGCGCACCGAAGATCGCCGCGTGGCGGAAGCGCTTGCCGATGCCGCGGGCGTCGAACGGGTACATGTTCATGAATCGGCCTGTGGTGGTGTGAGCGCCATTCGCGCATCGCGGCGGGCGCCCGGCCATGACGCAGATCAAGCGGGGCCGATTCGTGCTTCGTCCGGGGACTCGCGGCGCCTCCGGGCGCGGTCACGCGCGGGGGCGACACGTTCCCCTTGACCGAGATCAAGGCGTCGTGCCATCGCGCCGATACGCTGCGTCCATGGCCACTTCGACCGTCCAATTCGATCCGGACCTGCTCGGTCGTTACGACCGTCCCGGACCGCGCTACACCTCGTACCCGACCGCGCCGCAGTTCCGCGCGGATTTCGGACCGACGCTGTTGCGCGAAGCGGCCGCGCTGACCAACGGCGATCCGATCCCGCGGCCGCTGTCGTTGTACGTGCACGTGCCGTTCTGCACGAGCCCGTGCTTCTACTGCGGCTGCAACCGAATCATCACGCGCGACAAGGCGCGCGGCGACGCCTACCTGACGCGGCTGTATCGCGAAGTCGACATGATGTCGACGCTGTTCGACCGCGATCGCCAGGTGGTGCAGCTGCATTTCGGCGGCGGCACGCCCAACTTCCTCGCGGCCGCGCAGATCGCCGAAGTCGTCGACGTCATCGGCAACCATTTCGCCTTCGCCGATGCACGCCAGCGCGAACTTTCGATCGAACTCGATCCGCGCTTCGTCACGCCCGACGACATCCGCTCGCTGGCGCAGGCCGGGTTCAATCGCGCGAGCCTGGGCGTGCAGGATTTCGACCCGGTCGTGCAGAAGGCGGTGAACCGTATGCAGAGCGTGGAGGAAACGCTGGCGATCATCGACGCGTGCCGCGCGCACGGCTTCCGTTCGGTGAACGTCGACCTGATCTATGGCCTGCCGCTGCAGACGCTGGACGGGTTCGACCGCACGCTGGAAATCGCGTTGCAGGCGCGGCCGGACCGCTTCGCGATCTACAGCTACGCGCACCTGCCCAAACTCTTCCGGCCGCAGCAGCGGATCCGCGCGGAAGACCTGCCGTCCGCGCAGGACAAGCTGGCGCTCCTGCAGCGGGCCATCGAGCGGCTCGGCGCCGCCGGTTACGTCTACATCGGCATGGACCACTTCGCGCTGCCCGACGACGACCTGGCGCGCGCACAGTCCCGCGGCGACCTGCACCGCAATTTCATGGGCTACACGACCTGCGCCGACAGCGACCTGATCGGCCTGGGCGTGAGCGCGATCAGCCACGTCGGAGCCACTTTCAGCCAGAACCCGCGCGATCTGCCCAGCTGGGAGCGGGCCATCGACGAAGGGCGGCTGCCGGTATGGCGCGGCATGCACCTGGACGATGACGACATGGTCCGGGCCGATGTAATCCAGCAGTTGATGTGCCTTGGCGAGATCGACATCGACCAGACCGAGCGCCGGTACCTGATGGACTTCCACGACTATTTCGCACACTCTTGGCCGCAGCTGGAATTGCTGGAACAGGACGGGCTGGTGGAACTGTCTTCACGCGCCATACGGGCCACGCCCCGCGGCCGACTGCTGTTGCGGGTGCTGGCCGCCTGCTTCGACCGCTACCTCGTTCCACAGGACGGCGTCGTGACGCAGTTTTCCAGGACCGTGTGACATCGCGATCGGGCAGGGCATGAGTTCCGGAATCGTTTTTCCGCGCACCGATTCATCGATCATCGCCGACGACGGCGATTCGCTGACGTTCTGTTCCACCTGCGCGTTCTCGCAGGCCTGCCTGTCCGAAGGCATGGACAAGAGCGCGTTGATGGACCTGCACGTGCTGGTCGAACACGTCGGCCCGTTGCGCGCGGGCGACCACGTATTCCGCGAAGGCGACGCGTTCAGCGCGATCGCCGCCGTGCGCGCCGGCACCGTCAAGACGTACATGCTCGATTCCGACGGCCGAGAGCAGGTGCTGGGCTTCCATCTGCCGGGCGAGGTGATCGGCCTGAACGCCGTGCACGACGACCGCTATCCGTGCAACGCGGTGGCGCTCGATACGGTGATGCTGTGCCGCTTCTCGTTCCCGCGCATCGCGATGCTCGCCGCGCGGCTGCCGAACCTGCAACGACACCTGTTCCGGCTGATGAGCCGCGACATCGGCGTGGCGTCTCTGTTCGCGGGCGACCACTCGGCCGACGAGCGCATGGCCGCGTTCCTGATCGGCTTCTCGCGTCGCCTCGCGCAGCGCGGGTTCTCGCCGCGTCGCTTCCAGCTGACGATGTCGCGTACCGACATCGCCAACTACCTGCGCCAGGCGCCGGAAACGGTCAGCCGCGTGCTGCGCCGGTTCGAGCGCGACGGGTTGGTGTCGATCAAGCAACGCGACGTCGAGATCCTCGACATGGCGCGCCTGGAAGCGATCGCGCTGGCGGTACTGCGGCACTGACCGCAGCGGCGGCGCGCGGCATCTCCCGCGACCCGCGAACCATTCGCATTGACTCTTGACCTGCGTCATGTCGTGCCCAGGTGGTGCGGGCAGAACATGCCTCCGTTCTCAACGGAGTGCTGACATGAATTCGACCCGAAAGTTGTGGGTGGGGCTGGCGACCCTGCTCATCGCTTCGTTCGCCGTCCTGATATGGGTCGGCGGCGAAATCCATCGCCAACAACCACCGATGCCCGAGCAGGTGGTCGGGCCGAAGGGCGAGGTGGTTTTCACGCGCAAGGACATCGAGACCGGCCGCCAGGTGTGGCAGTCGATCGGTGGCCAACAGCTGGGCTCCATCTGGGGCCACGGCGGCTACGTCGCGCCCGATTGGAGCGCCGACTGGCTGCATCGCGAAGCCGAGGCCGTCATGGATGTCTGGGCCCGGCGCGAGGCGGGCGTGGACAGCTACAAGACGCTGCCGCCTGACGTTCGCGCTGCGTACCAGGCGCGCGTGCAGGCGCTGATGCGGCCCAATACCTATGACCGGAGCACCAGGACGATCCGCCTGGACGTCGACCGCATCGAAGCCATCGCGAATGTCGCCAAGCACTACACCAGCCTGTTCGGCAACGATCCGGCCACGGCGGAACTGCGCGAAGCGTATGCGATGCGCAACGACACCGTGCCCGACGCCGGCCATCGCCAGAAGCTCACCGCCTTCTACTGGTGGACCGCATGGGCCGCGGTCACGCAGCGTCCGGGTTCGGACATCACCTACACGGCGAACTGGCCGTCCGACGAGCTCGTCGGCAACAAGCCGACCAGCAGCGCGTTCGTGTGGACGGTGTTCAGCGTGCTGTTCCTTATCGCCGGCATCGCATTGCTTGGCTGGCACTACGCAGTGAACCACGGCGAGGAGATGGCGCCGACGCTCCCGAAAACCGACCCGTTGGCGTCGATCAAAGTGACGCCCTCGATGAAGGCCACCGCCAAGTATTTCTGGGTGGTGATCGCGTTGTTCCTGACGCAGATCCTGCTGGGCGCGATTACCGCGCATTACCAGGTCGAAGGCCAGCAGGCGTACGGCTTCGCGCTGGCGGACGTGTTGCCGTACTCGCTGACGCGTACGTGGCACACGCAGCTGGCGGTGCTGTGGATCGCCACCGCGTGGCTTGGCATGGGGTTGTATATCGGGCCGGCGATCTCCGGGCATGAACCGAAATTCCAGCGGCTCGGCGTCAACGTGCTGTGGGTGTGCCTGCTGGTCATCGTGGTCGGCGCGTTCGCCGGGCAGTGGTTCGCGGTGATGCAGAAGCTGGGCCTGGAACACAACTTCTGGTTCGGCCACCAGGGCTGGGAATACGTCGATCTGGGCCGTTTCTGGCAGTGGTTCCTGTTCATCGGCCTGGGCTTGTGGCTGACGCTGGTGGGCCGCTCGCTGTGGCCGGCGATTCGCCACGGCGGCGAGTCGCGTTCCATCGTGATGCTGCTGTTCCTGTCCACCGTCGCCATCGGCGTGTTCTACGCGGCCGGCCTGATGTGGGGTGAGCACACCTCGCTGTCGATGGTCGAGTACTGGCGCTGGTGGGTCGTGCACCTGTGGGTGGAAGGGTTCTTCGAGGTATTCGCCGTCGCGGTGATGTCGTTCCTGTTCACGCGCCTGGGCCTTCTGCAGGTGAAGACGGCCACCATCGCGGTGCTGTTCGCCACCATCGTGTTCATGGCCGGCGGCGTGCTCGGCACGCTGCACCATCTGTACTTCACGGGTACGCCGACGGCGGTGATCGCGCTGGGTGCGAGCTTCTCGGCACTGGAAGTCGTGCCGCTGGCGTACGTGGGTTTCGAGGCCTACCACAGCTACAGGATGGGCAAGGCCACGCCGTGGATGCAGCGTTACCGCTGGCCGATCATGTTCTTCATCGCGGTGGCGTTCTGGAACCTCGTGGGCGCAGGGCTATTCGGCTTCCTCATCAATCCGCCGCTGTCGCTGTACTACATGCAGGGCCTGAACCTCACCCCGAACCACGGCCACACCGCGCTGTTCGGCGTGTACGGGATGCTCGGTATCGGCCTGATGCTGTTCTGCCTGCGCGGCCTCAAGCCCGATGTGGAGTGGAACGAGAAGGTTCTGCGCACCAGCTTCTGGGCGATGAACATCGGCCTGGCCGGCATGGCGCTGCTGACGCTGCTTCCGCTGGGCATCCTGCAGCTCAACGCGGCGCTCAAGCACGGTTACTGGTACGCACGTTCCGCCGAGTTCATGCAGCAGCCCATCGTCGACCTGCTGGTGTGGATGCGCGTGCCGGCGGACACGATCTTCAGCGTCGGCGCGCTCGCGCTGGCCTGGTTCGTGTTCCGACTGTGGGTGGCGCCGCGGCGCGTGGCCGCCACGGCAGGGGCGCCGGCGCGGGCCTGACTCCGACAGCATCCCGTGCATCGCCGTACTTGCCCGGTCGCCATGGCCGGGCTTTCTTTTTGGACGCGGGAAAGGCGCTTCGGGCTGACCTGGATCAAGGCGATGCCGACTTGCCGCGCGGACACTGGCGCCATGCTCCAGAAAACCGCCGATACCGCGCTGTCTCCCCGACGCCTGGCGCAGGCGCCACACCGGTTGATGTTCTTCATCGGGGCAGGGAACGTCCTGCTGGCGATGCTGTGGTGGGCGCTGTGGCTGGTGTCCAACCGCTGGCCGGAGTCGTTCGCCATGACGCCGCCGCCGGTGCCGGCCGGTTGGCTGCACGCCTTCGTGATGCAGTACCTGGTGCTGCCGAGTTTCATCTTCGGCTTCCTGCTCACCACATTCCCGCGCTGGATGGGGCTGCCGGACCTGTCGCGCTGGCACTACCTGCCGGTCGGCGCCGGGCTGATGGGCGGCCAGCTGGCCATCCTCCTCGGCGCATGCGGATGGGAAGTCGGATTCCTTGTCGGCCTGTTGATGGCCGCGGCGGGCTGGACTGCGGGCGTGGTCATCCTCGGCAAACTGCTGACGATGGAGAAGGGCACGACGTGGCACGCACGTTCGTGTTTCGCCGCGCTGGTGCTGGGGTGGATCGGCCTGATGGCGTTCATCGCGTTCGTGCTGGGTGCATCGCCGATGTGGGCGATGGCGAGCATCAAGCTCGGCACGGTCGGCCTGCTGCCGGTGTACGTGACGGTCGCGCATCGGATGTTCCCGTTCTTCGCCGGTAACGCGGTGCCGGGCTACAAGCCGTGGCGTCCGCTTGGATGGCTGGTGATCGTGTGGGCGCTGCTGATCGCACACCTGGCGCTCGAACTCACCCACGGCTACGCATGGCTGTGGCTCGCCGATCTTCCGCTGCTCGTCGCAAGCGTGTTCGCGCTGTGGCGCTGGTGGCCGCGCGGGCGCATGCCGGGATTGCTGGCGGTGCTGTTCATCGGCACGGCGTGGCTGCCGATCACCTTCGCGCTGTACTCGGTACAGAGCCTTGTGTACGCGACCACAAGCAACTTCGAACTCGGCCGCGCACCGGCGCACGCGTTGTTCATCGGCTTCTTCGGCAGCCTGCTGGTGGCGATGGTCACGCGCGTGACGCAGGGGCATTCGGGGCGTCCGCTGGTGATGCCGCCAGTGGCGTGGTTCGCATTCGTCGCCGTGCAGGTGGTGGCAGTGATGCGCGTCGCCGCCGAACTCGCCCCCGACGCCTACGCATGGCACGTGGCGGCGGCGATCGGCTGGCTCGTGGCCTTCCTGCCGTGGGTGGCGCGCCTGGGACGCATCTACCTGTCGCCGCGCGCCGACGGCAAGGCGGGCTGAGGGCGCCCCGATGATCGAGTTCTACCCGCAGATCAAGCTCGTCCACGTCGCCGCCATCGTGTGCAGCGGCGCGCTGTTCTTCCTGCGCGGCTCGTCCGCGCTGGCCGGCATGCGCTGGCCGATGGCGGCGCCGGTTCGCTACGTCAGCTACACCATCGACACCGTGCTGCTCACCGCCGCGATGATGCTGCTGACCATCCTTCCCGGCGCGCTGTTCGCGAACGGGTGGTTACTCGTGAAGGTCGCCCTGGTGGTGACTTACATCGTGCTCGGCGTGCTTGCCATGCGCTCCAGGCGCACGCGCACCCGCGTCGCGATGTTCCTCCTGGCACTGCTTACGTACGCGCAGATCTACGCCATTGCGCGAGCGCACCATCCGCTGGGCGCCTTCTATCTCTGGACCGGTTGAGGAGCCGCCATGGACCACACACTCGAACACTTCGATCCCGCATCGGAAGGTTTCGCCCTGATCGCGGAATCGCTGGAAGCCGCCGGTCTTTCGCTCGAAGCCGGCGGTTCAAACGTGGATTACACCAACGACGAATCCGCTTCCGTCTGATAATCGACGGCGTCAACCGCAGCCACACCCGCAACCGCAGTTCTCGCCGCCGGATGATGTCTGATCATCATCGACGGGCGCGCGCTTCGGCGCCGCGTCCACGCCGATACCGCCCAGGATCGCGATCACCTCGAACTCGTCGAGCACGGTGGAAACGCTCAGCTTCCCGCCGCCGTTCTCGATCCAGACTTCCGCGTCGGGATCGAACTCGCGAAGGGCGCGCGTGAGCTGGAGTTCGCGCTCGGTGAAAGGTTGCGGGTTGTGCACGGAAATCATGCTGGCGCTCCTGCAGGTTGGACGGACAGGCTAGGTCGGGAGTTGCCCGGTCGCCCTTGATCGAAGTCAAGGGCGCCGGAGTTCGCGCGCAATGTCAGTACTTGTAGTTGATCTTCAGCCAGGCGCTGCGCCCGGGCTCGTTGATGCGGACCGGGTCGGCCGGGTAACCGAACGCGCTGTTGCCGGCGAGGTTGAGGTGCTCGGCATAGGTGCGGTCGAAGAGGTTGTCGATACCGGCCGCAAGTTGCAGTCGCTGCGTGAAGCGATAGCCGCCGTTGAGCGAGAACACCGCGAAGCCCGGCGTCGGCGCGAGATCCTGTCCGACCACGTTGCCGTAACCCGGGCTCACGCGATCCTGCGCCGACACCACGCGCAGCAACGCACCGACGGACCAGCGTTTGTTGTCGTAGGCGGCGTTGAGGCGCGCATCGAGCGGCGGCGTCTGCGGCAGCGCGCCGATGCCGTCGATGTCGCCCCACGTATAAGCCAGGCTGCCACCGACCTTCCACTCGCTGTTCGGCCGGAACTCCACGCCGACTTCGCCACCGTGCGTGTCGGCATCGACATTGGTGGCGCGCGTGGTCGCGCCCATCATTCCCTGCGAATAGGCAAACAGGATGTAGTCCTGGATGCGCCCGACGTACAGCGATGCCCACGCGTCCCAGCGGCCTTCGCGGTAATGCATGCCGACATCCAGCTGCGTGGTGCGTTCGGGCTCGACGCCGGCGAAGGCGTTCACCGCGCCAAGTGGCCCGAGGGTGGGGGAGAACAGCTCCCAGTAGTCGGGCATGCGCTGCACGTGACCGAGCCCGAGGTGCCACATGGTCGCGGAACCTTCGGGCTGCACTTCCCAGCGCACGAGTCCCGACGGCAACGTCTCGCGACGCGTCACGCCCTGCGTCGGATTGGGGCGCGGCATCATGCCGCCGGTGGTGGTGCGTTCGTCCTGCACAGAGGCGCGATCGACGCGCAACCCGCCGACGAGGCGCTGGCGCGGCGCTATGTTCCATCCGAGCTCGGCGAACACACCCACGTTGTCTGATCGCGCATCGGTGGTCCAAGGCTGGCTCAAGTAAGCGTCGCGGCCCATCGCGCCGCGCTTGCGGTGGCGGTTGTCGCGCGCGTCCAGTCCGGCATCGAGATTCCACGCATCGGTGCTCCACGCGAAGGCGAGGCGGCCGCCCTGCGTGCGCTGGGCGACGTTGCTCGCCATCGGCATCGGCATGCTGCCGGCCGGGTCTGGATCGCGCAGCGTGTAGTTGTCCATGACGTGGTCGACGTCGTTGTAGTAGAGGCGCGCCTCGACCTTGTCCAGCGCGCCGTCGAAGTTGCGACGTTCGGCGCGAAGCCCGTAGCTGGTGCGATCGAACTGCGAACCGTCCATCCCGCGCCCGGCGTAACGCGCTTCACCATCGCCATTTCCGGCACTGACTTCCACCAGCGAATCGGCATCTGGCGTCCAGCCGAAGGCAACATCCGCATTCCACTTCTTCCATGCGGACGGCACGACGTTGCCGTCGCCGTCTTCATAGTCGTCCGACTGCGAACGACTGGCCGTGACGCGCGCGTAGGCCTCCGCATTGCCGAACGACGTGTCGACCACCTGGTCGTCGCGACCGAAGCTGCCGAAGGTGAGGCTGCCGTTAAACTGCATGCCGGGTTCGTCGAAGAACGGGATGTCGCGCTCGAACCGCACCGTGCCCGCCGACGCGCCCGGCCCCCAGAGCACGGTCTGCGGACCCTTGACGACTTCCAGCCGGTCGTAGGTTTCCGGCGACACGTACGACAGCGAGTTGTCCATGCGCGCAGGGCAAGCGCCCTGCATGTGGCCGCCGTCGGTCATCAGGGTCAGGCGCGAACCGAACATGCCACGAAGCACGGGGTCGCCATTGGTTCCACCGCTGCGGATCAGCGAGAAGCCGGGCACCGTCTTGAGGTAATCGGCGCCGTCGCTGGCCGGAACCGGCTGGCGCGGCAGTTTGGTGTTGGTCACGAAGGTCATTGCCAGCGTGGGCATCACGTCGATGACGACGAGCGTGTCGAGCGTGACCACGCCATCGCCCGCATGGTGCGACGACGCGCCTTCGCCCGCGGCGCATGTGCCTGCAATCAGGAGGGAAAGGGCGGCGCACAGCGGGCGCGCGACAGGGATGCGATCGCGACGGCGAAGCGCAAGGGAGCGGGGCATTGAGGTCACCGGTGGTTTCGAAGAATTCGTTGACGACCTGTGTGCAGGTCGTTCGTCGAAGCGAAGTTTCTGCCGCCACCGGGGCCTCAAAAATGATCCTGATCAAACCGCGCGAAAGCCGATGAACAGGGGCACGAATGGCTTGACCTATATCAAGGCGTGCGGATGGTGCGCTTCCTAATGTGCGACCAACGGCTGAGAAGCCATTCGCAAGGCAAGCAACCCATGATTCGTGCAAGAGGGAACGTGCTGCTGCATTACGCACTGGCATGCGCGCTGGGACTGGGCGCACCGGCAGCGTTCGCCGCAAACCACAACGATGCGCCGCCGCCGGGCGACACCATCAAGGCCGTGCTGACGGCGCCGCCGCTGGTGCCGCCGCCGACGAACCGCAGGTCGCCCGCGAAGGTCGTGGTCGACCTGGAAGTGGTCGAGAAGGACATGCGCCTGGCCGACGGCGTGACCTACAACTTCTGGACGTTCGGCGGCACCGTGCCGGGCAGCTTCATCCGCGTGCGCCAGGGCGACACAGTGGAGTTCACCCTGAAGAACGCGCATGACTCGCACATGCCGCACAACATCGATCTGCACGCGGTGAGCGGGCAGGGCGGCGGTGCCGAAGCGACGTTCACGCTGCCGGGCCACAAGACGCAGTTCACGTTCAAGGCGCTCAATCCCGGCCTGTACGTGTATCACTGCGCGACGCCGCCGGTGGGCATGCATATCGCCAACGGCATGTACGGCCTGATCCTGGTCGAGCCGCCGGAAGGTCTGCCGAAGGTGGACAAGGAGTTTTACGTCATGCAGGGCGACTTCTACACCGAAGGCAAGCATGGCGACCCGGGGCTGCAGGCCTTCAGTCTCGAGAAGGCCATCGACGAGCATCCCACCTACGTGGTGTTCAACGGTTCCGAAGGCGCGCTCACCGGCGACAACGCGTTGACGGCGAAGGCGGGCGAGACGATCCGCATGTACGTCGGCAACGGCGGCCCGAACCTGGTGTCGAGCTTCCACGTCATCGGCGAGATCTTCGACAAGGTCTACACCGAAGGCGGTTCGAAGTTCCAGGAGAACGTGCAGACCACGCTCATCCCGGCCGGCGGTTCGGCGATCGTCGAGTTCAAGGCGGACGTGCCGGGCAACTTCGTGCTGGTGGACCACAGCATCTTCCGCACGTTCCACAAGGGCACGCTGGGCATCCTGAAGGTCGATGGCGAGAAGAATCCGTCGATCTACAGCGGCCAGCAGAAGGACGAGGAATACGCGCCGCCGACGAAGACCGGTCACTGACGCGGCCTGTCTGACAGTCGCACGGAGGAGGGCCACCCATGCTCGCCAATTTCATGATGGTTGTGGCACTGCTGGCGGCACCGCCGCCGGCAGTGGCCACGGAGTTCGTCGGGATTCCCGCGGGCGAACTCCGCTCGACCGTGCGTTACGAAGGCGACGACGGCAAGCGTCATGTCGCCGCCTTCGCGATGGCGTCTAAGGCAGTAACAGTTCGCGACTTCAAGACCTTCGTTCGCGTCCACCCGCAATGGAGTCGCGAGCGCGTGCCTTCACTGCTTGCGGATGCGGGTTATCTGTCCGATGCCGACAGCGCACGCAACGACGACGCGCCCGTCACGCACGTGAGCTGGTTCGCGGCCGAGGCGTACTGCAAGTCGATACAAGCGCGCCTGCCGGACTGGGCCGAATGGGAGTACGTGGCCGCCGCCGATGCGACGCGCCACGACGCACGAAGCGACAGCGCCTGGCGCGCACGCACGTTCGCCGATGGAACCCCGCGTGCGATGGACGCAACTCCCGGCGCAGTCGCCAATGCGTACGGCGTCTCCGGCATGCACGGTGCCGTCTGGGAGTGGGTCGGCGATTACGCCACGTTGCTCGGCGACGCCGACAAGCGTGGATCGGACGATGGCGATCGCCTGCAGTTCTGCGGCGCCACCGGCTTGTCGTTCGCCAACCGCGACGATTACGCGATCCTCAAGCGGGTCGCGCTGCTTTCGGCGATGGAGCCGCGCAGCACGCTAGGCAACCTCGGCTTCCGTTGCGCACGGAGTTCACCATGAAACCCCTGTTCCGCACACTCGGCATGGTCGCGGCATTGAACCTGGCCATGCCCGCGATGGCCGCTGATGCACCGCTTCCGGGCGACTCGGTCTATCAGCTCGACGCGCGTGTCACCGATCAGGACGGTCATTCGCATGCGTGGCAGGCGCTGCGCGGCAAGCCGATGATCGTCTCGATGTTCTACGGCAATTGCCATCTGATGTGCCCGATGATCATCGCCAGCGGCAAGGCACTGCAGTATCGCCTCGAACCGGCCGAACGCGACGGTCTCGAGTTCGCGATGATCAGCATCGATCCCGCGCGGGACACGCCTGCGGCGCTTCGTGAAGTCGCGCAGCTGCATCGGCTCGACACGACACACTGGCGGCTGCTGCGTCCCGACGATGCCGACGTGCGCACGCTCGCCGCGGCGCTCGGCATCCGCTATCGCGCACAGCCCGACGGCACCTTCAACCACACCAGCGTTCTCATCCTGCTCGACCGCGATGGACGCATCGTCGCGCGCAGCGAGGTGACGGGCCTGCAACCCGATCCGCAGTTCATCGCGACCGTGCGTGGACACCTGTCCGGCACTTTGGCCGTCGCTACCAATCCATCCATGCGTTCAAAGGAATCACCATGAAGATCATCCCCCGTTCGCTCATGTTCGCCGGCCTGCTCGGCGTCGCCGGCTTCGCACAGGCCGCAGGCAACTGCACCGTCGCGATCAAGGGCGACGATGCCATGAAGTTCGACATCAAGGAGGCGACGGTGTCCGCGTCGTGCCCGACCATCACCGTCGAACTCACGCACACCGGCAAGATGCCCGCCGCCGCGATGGGCCACAACGTGGTCATCACCGCAGCCAAGGACATGGACGCCGTGGCACGCGACGGCATCAAGGCCGGCGTGGCCGGCAACTACATCAACAAGGCCGATCCGCGCGTCATCGCCACGACCACGCTGGTGGGCGGCGGACAGAAAACGAAAGTCACCTTCCCGGGGAAGAAGCTCACCGCTGGCGGCGACTACGCGTTCTTCTGCAGCTTCCCGGGGCATTCGATGCTGATGAAGGGAAAGCTGGTCGTCACGAAGTAAGTCCACCGGGGCCGCCTGCGAACAGGCGGCCCCTTCTTCTGGAGTACCTCATGGAATTCAACGTCGTCATCAATACCCGCACCGCGAACCTGGCGCGTATCGACGAAGCCTTGCGCGAGATCGATCCGGCCGCGCTGGTCGACGCGAAAGCCGGCGGCCTGCGCATCGCCGGTGCGTTCGACGTCGCCACCTTGCAGAACGTGCTTCACGATGCCGGCTGCGACATCGCGGAGCAGGCCATCGAACAACTGCCTTCGGCGTGCTGCGGAGGGTGCGGCGGCTGATCGTCAGCGCCGCGAGTACTCCAGCTGCACTACAAGCGCTTCGCGTCCCTGTTTCGTTTCGAAGTACCGGGCGATGAGGTGATCCTTGTCGAGGATCGAGAGCTCCTCGCGCGTCGGAATCGTCGCTCCGTCGGGATCGTGCATCGTGCCGCTGAATCTCCACATGTTCGCGCCCTCGTCGCGAACGCCGCGCAGCAGCATCAGGTCGGTGTAGCCCACATCCGTCCAGCCGGTGAACCAGGTTCGCGTGACGTTGTCGTAGCCCGTGATGCCGATGCCCTGGAACGGCGTGCTGGAATGGACGCGCAGGTCCTGCCGCAATGCACGGCCGCCAAGTTCGAGGATGAACTCGGCGGTTCCGGCGTCCACCTGCGGCGCTTCGCCGTGCTTCAGCCAGAGCGACTGCTTCACGTTCCAGGTGCCTGCCAGCGCAGCCAGATGTCCGTGTTCTTCGGAAACGGCGTGGGCCGTGAGGGGAGGGGACGTGCCGCTCTCGCTACACATCGCCGGCGTCGTGAACGCGGCGAGAAAGAGCACGAGCGGGGCGTAGTACGTGTTCCTCATCTTTGAACTCCATCGGTCGGTTCCACGCATGTTCGGCGCCCGACTTCGACGTCGCGCGCACGATCGGCCGATCCCGCGCACGAAAGGATGACTTTTGGCCCTTCGACCCGACACACCCAGCGCGGAGCATGGCGGCCATGAGCGACTCCGGCCGTCCTTCGTGCTATCCGCCCATTCCGACGCAGGCCTTCGCGGATGAACCGCAGCAGTCGGGTCTTCCATCGCTCGACGTGCTGACATCGCCGGTGCCGTCGGGCCGATTCGATTCGCCAGTCGACCATCGCCACGTCCTTTGCCTTCACCTCGGCGGTGCGGTGCCGGTTTCGTACCGCGCGAACGGCGTCGAACGGCGCGGCACGCGATTGCACGGCCAGTTCTGTGTGGTGCCCGCTGGATCCAGCACGCGCTGGACGTTGTCGACGCCGGCCACGTCGTTGCTGCTCCGGTTGTCGCCCGACCAGATCACCGAAGCGGCGGGCGCGATGCGACTCGCACCCGACGCGGACATCGCGCCAGCGATCCACATACGCGACCCGCAGATCGAACGGATCGGCTGGCTCATGCAGGCCGAAAGCAACGAGGGTTATCCGTCCGGCCGGCTCTTCGCCGATTCGCTCGCCAGCGCGCTGGCCGCACGATTGTTGCGGCTGGGCGCGCCGAGGGCGCACATCGCGGATCAGGCGAGGGCGATGCCCGCGTGGCGGATGCGCAAGGTCGTCGATTACATCGAAGCGCACCTGGACAAAGACTTGAAACTGGCCGACCTCGCGGACGTCGCGGGCTTCAGCGTTTCGCATTTCAAGGCGCTTTTCAGGAACGCAGCGGGCATGACGGCCCATCGCTTCGTCATGCAGCGCCGCGTGGAACGCGCGTGCGCGCACCTCGCCAGCGGTGGAATGAGCACGATGGAGATCGCGCTCGCCACCGGCTTCGCGCATCCCAGCCACATGGCGCGTTGCATCCGTGCGATGCGCGCAACCGTGCCGCAATAGCTAGCTGCGGAACCCGATGCGACGATGCGTCCCGTCGCAGAACGGCTTGTTCGACGAACCGCCGCAGCGGCACAGGCGCGTGGCCGTCACCCGGTTGACCGTCCGACCGGTGCCGCAGCAGATCTCGAGGTTTCCGCTGACCACCAGCGGGCCGTCGATCTCCGGATCGATATTCAACGGACCGTCGCGCATCGCAAGCGGAGACGACTCGATGGTGTCCGGTTCGCCCGAAGCGCGAAACGCGGCCTCGTTATGGCTTCCGTCGCAGAAGGGTTTGTTCTTCGACGCGCCGCAGCGACACAGCACGGCGCGCATGCCGATGGCGACGCCGTCGAGCACGATGTCGGCGCGCACGCCGAGCGGGCCGTTCTCGCGCAACTGGATGAGGTTTACCGGCGGCGATGGTTCTTCCGCGCCGCCATCATGGCGGCGGTAGCGGATGGCGCCCGACGGACACATCTGCGCGACGGTCACCAGCGCCTCCGCCGTCGCCGAATCCGGATAAATCCACGCGCCCGGCGTGTTCGCGCGAAAAACGCCAGGCTGCCCGAGCACGCAATGCCGCGCGTGGATGCAGCGCTTGCCGTTGTAGACGATGTCGACGTCGGCGCCGGGAATCACTTCCGTACCGTCGTCCTGCTGCTGCGGTTCGGGTGCGAGCGTAATCGCGGGTGACGGTGTGGGCGCGGTGCCCTGTCCGTCGGACAAGCCCAACGCCTCCAGTTGCCGGCATCGCTCGGCCTGCGCGACGAGGCGCGCGGCAATGCGCTCGATGCCCACACGCGACGAGTCGAGCAGCGGCGCGACTTCCGGATGCGTCGACGCCAGTCGTTCGCAACGGCCGCTCATTTCGCGCAGGCGTTCGACGAGCACATCGACGCTGCCCGCTTCGCCCATCAATGCGGCGGACGAGCGGATCGTCGCGAAACTCACGCCGGCCGTTGCCTGCGGAAGCGCGGGATTCGCCGGTAGCGTGCCCAGGCGCGTGGCGATGGGCGTCAGCAGGTGCATCAGATCGATGCCGGCCGATACAAGCGCGGCCTGCGTGGGGCGACCGACATCGCCATACGCCAGCGAAATGCAACGCAGGCAGTGGTTGTACATCGCGTTGCCGAGATCGAGCAGCGCGGCGGCGGGTTCCTCGCTGATCCACAGCCGGCCTTCGGGCGACGGCGGCGGGCGCATGACCGGGTTGTGCGCGCTCATGCGCGCGGGTCGAAACTCGGGGCGTGCCGCAAGCAGCTCGTCGTACTCGCGGCCGATCTTCAGGAATCGCTGGTAGTGCGATTGTCCGCCGCAGCACGAATCGGCGCCTTCGCCCTGCCGCACGATGGCGTCGATGGCTTCCAGCGCGGTGTGCAGGCAGCGCACGGTCTTCAGGCCCGGCATGCGCGCGACGTCGGCATCGAGCTGGTGCTCGGGATTGCCAACGAACAACACCCGCTCGCCGAACGTCGCGCTCAGGTGCTGCAGTCCTGCGGAGATGGAGCGGTACAGCTCGCCGACCGTGTCGTAGTCGGTGCTGACGGTCATCAGCCGATCCATGTCGAGCGCGCGCGAGTAGTGCTGCGACGGCTCGAAACCATCGCCGTCGCGCACGTCGGCGTCGTCGGGTCGCTCCAGGAACACGAAATGCGCGAGCGTCTGCCGGTTGAACGGCGCGAGCTTCACGACCACGCCGGCCGGGTGGTAGCCCGCCGGAATCGGGAAATTCTGGTGCACCAGATGCGCAGGCGCGCCGAGTGCGGAGAGGATGTTGCAGACGATCGTGAGGTGGCCCATTTCCTCGACCGAAACGGCCAGCACTTCGCGCCGCCACCGCTGCACGGCATCGAGTTCGGCGTCCGACAGATCCTCGTCCGTGCGCTCCTTCAGGCTGAAGGCCGCGTACAGATAGCAGCACATCAGGTGGTGCTCGATCTCCGCCGCTTCCGCCAGCAACGCCCACAACTGCTCACGGGATGTGGGAACCGCGATCTTCGCGTCCAAGGTGCACCTCCGCCGCTTCGCCCTGTCGCAATCCTAAGGGATGGCGGAGGGCGTGACGACGCGGGATCGAGATCCGGCGCAGGCTCGCCAATTCAGTCTCGAACAGGTGCAGGTGGGCCAGCGGGCTGGATCGATGCGCGCAGGTCCAGCATCGGGTCCTGCGGGACGTTCACCATGCCGGTCGAGGGCCGGTCCAGATCGACCACGAGCGTCGCTGCGAGCGTCAGCAGGACGAACAACAGCGTCGTCGCCCGACGCTGGTTACCGCGCTCATAGCCCACCATTCCCGCGGCGAGCAGCGCGAACAGGACCAGCATCCGCAGGATCCTGGGCGGTATGTGCGCTTGCCGCGTGGCGAAGCGTTCGGCTGCAAGGTCGATGGACTCGTTCATCGTGGTGACCAGCAGCGAAGCGCGCGGGGTATCGCGGAAGGGTGCGATCGCGGCCATCAACCCCGACCACAGTTCGTTCTGCAATCCCTCGGCGCGCTTGTACTGTTCGACCTCGGCTTCCGGGGACGCGGCTTCGCCGAAGGCGACGCGCGTGTCCACGTAGCGGCGAAGCAGGTTCTCCATGTGCGCCCGCTCCGGCGCGTCGAGCAACTGCATGCGCAGCCATGTCGTACCGATCGCGTTGGCTTCCTTGACGACCAGTTCGCGTCGTGCCTCGTAACGCGACAGCGCGATCGAGAAGGTGAATCCGATGAGCAAGGCGAGCAGCCCGAGGACGGAGGTCATCGCGAACGCGTCGCTGTCCTTGTCGGCGCCGGCGTCCGTCGCTTTCGTGCGCCTGCGCAGGTAGCTTCCCACTTCACGGGCCACCACCATGCTTCCGAACAGCAGCAGTGCCAGCAGCCACAAGGGCGCGCGCTCCAGACCAGCTCCGAATCCCATGCCAGGTTCTCCAGTGCGTTGAAGTTCGAGGGGAGGACGACCCGCTCGCGGGGCGCTTCGAGGTTGTGACTATCTAGTCCGTGCTCCGTGATGCCTGAATCACGATGCGTTGACGCAGGCGACTTCTGGTGCGGCGTGTCGAAGGCCTTCTTCGGGCCGTCAAACGGCGGGAATCTACGTGAAACGCTCGTAGCCCGGGTAAGCGGAGCGCACCCGGGGCGTTGCACGCGAAGAGGAAACAAGGGCGCTAGGTGATCGCCCCGGCGTCGAAGATGAAGTGCTCGATGCAGGAGAAGAAGCCGATCCAGTAGCCGGTGCGCTGGGTGTCGGCGAAGTCGATGTCGCCGGCTATCCAGCCCAGCGTGCCCATGCCGACGAGGTCGGGATGGGCACGCAGCCATCGGCTGTATTGCTCGGCGTACTGGCGGCCGAGGGCTTCGGCTTCGATCTGCGCCTGGAAGTGTTCGTCGACGGGGGCGACGGTCCAGTAATGCGGCCGGCGCAAGTCGTCGCGGGCGATGAAGGGGAGGGTGGTCAGAGGTAGCGCTTCGACGGTGCGCTCGGCGCGCACGCGCTTCTTCAGGGACATGGATGGAATTCCTGTTAGGTGGGAACTCCGTCAACCTGCTGCCAAGCAGGGCGACGGACGACGCGAGGTTGGCAGACCGGAACAGGACCGGCGAGCCTTGCGGCTCCCCCGCGCCGCCCGCCATAGGCGAGTGCGCTGCACGCAGGACCCATCATCGCGAAACGCTGCAGAAACAAAAAGCGCCGCTTCGGATGATGGGCGCCTGCGCGCCTGTTATCAGGCTGCCAAGCCCGACACCGGAGTTCGCCGGTGCACACGCAGCGTGCATATGCGCGCCGCGCGATTCAACGACGCATGTGCGTCAGTTCAAAGTTCGGTGTGAGCATTTGTCGCTCTCCACCGTGATTCGCGAAGTTAGGGATCCAAAGCGCTTCTGCCTTCCTGCTGTCATCCCCGCGAAGGCGGGGATCCATGCTCGCGTGCGTCACGACTTTCGAAGGCCGGAGTGGGCTCGAATGGATGGATTCCCGCCTTCGCGGGAATGACGTGATGTGGCGGATGCATTACGGCCTGGGTCCCGGCCTTCGCGCCGACAGCGCACACAACGACGCCCCATTCAGTCTCCCGATTTCGCTCGCTACATGCCGTTAACCGCCTACTTGAAACAATCCGGCGCCGCGCCTCGCGGCGTCCTGGGAGATGCGATATGGCCGCGAAGCCAGCCGCAAGCAAGGAAAAGAAAGGCGCGGAGGCAGGCTCCGCACGGCCCAACATTCTGGTGATGTGGGGCGACGACATCGGCCAGTCGAACCTGAGTTGCTATTCGAAAGGAATGATGGGCTACCGCACGCCCAACATCGACCGGATCGCCAAGGAAGGGATGATCTTCACCGACTCCTACGCGGAGCAAAGCTGCACCGCGGGGCGCGCGTCATTTCTTACGGGACAGTGCGGCCTGCGCACCGGCCTGACGAAAGTGGGCTTGCCGGGCGCGGAGCTGGGCCTCAAAGCCGAAGACATCACCGTCGCCGAAGCGCTCAAACCGCTGGGCTATCGCACCGGCCAGTTCGGCAAGAACCACCTCGGCGATCGCGACGAGCATCTGCCGACGATGCACGGCTTCGATGAGTTTTTCGGCAATCTCTATCACCTCAATGCCGAGGAAGAGCCCGAGGAAGTCGATTATCCGAACGAAAAGGACTTCCCCAATTTCAAGAAGAAGTTCGGTCCGCGTGGCGTGCTGCATTGCTGGGCCGACGGCAAGGGCGGGCAGAAGATCGAGAACACCGGTCCGCTCACGCGCAAGCGCATGGAAACCTGCGACGACGAATTCCTTGCGGCCGCGAAGAAGTTCATCAAGGCCGCGTACGACGCGGGCGAGCCGTTCTTCGTGTGGTTCAACACCTCGCACATGCATGCGTGGACGCACGTGAAGCCGGAAAGCCGCGGGCAGTCGGGGCGCTGGCAGTCCGAGTACCACGACGTGATGATCGACCACGACAAGTGCATCGGCGAGATGCTCGATTTCCTCGACGAACTCGGCATCGCGGACAACACCTTCGTGCAGTACAGCACCGACAACGGTCCGCACATGAACACCTGGCCCGACGCGGGCACCACGCCATTCCGCAACGAGAAGAACTCGAGCTGGGAAGGCGCGTATCGCGTTCCGTGCATGGTCCGCTTCCCGGGAAAGATCGCGGCGGGATCGGAGTCGAACGAGATCGTCAGCCATCTGGACTGGTTCCCGACCATCCTCGCGGTCGCCGGCGACGCGGATATCAAGGAGAAGCTCAAGAAGGGTCTGAAGGTCGGCAGCAAGACGTTCAAGATCCATCTCGACGGCTACAACCTGCTGCCGTATCTGTCGGGCGAGGAAGCCAAGAGCCCGCGTCCCGGCTTCATCTACTTCACCGACGAAGGCGATGTCGCGGCGATCCGCTACGACAATTGGAAGATGCTGTTCATGGAGCAGCGCGTCACCGGCACGCTCAAGATCTGGCAAGAGCCATTCGTGGTGCTGCGCACGCCCTACATCTTCAACATGCGCATGGACCCGTACGAACGCGCGCAGATCACATCCAACACGTACTACGACTGGATGTTCCGGCACATCTACCTGCTCGTGCCTGCGCAGGCGATCGTTGGCGAGTTCCTGGCGACGTTCAAGGAATTCCCGCCGCGACAGAAGGCGGCGAGCTTCAGCCTGGATCAGGTGCTGGAGAAGATGAAGGAGTCTTCGTCGGGCACGTGAATGCGTGATGTCGACGTTGCGGCCTGCGTCAGCGCGGGCCGCAACGGACGTGCATGCTGCGGTCGCCGAGTTCGCGCAGCGGCTGGGTAGTTCGCACGTCAATGCATTGCCTGAATCGGGGAAGGAACGATCGAGTGACGTCGGAATTTCCGACAATCTCTCGCACTGAATGCGTGCCTGAATTCCGCGAGCCCGCGTAGCGCGTCTCGCCTTTCGTGATTGCTCACGAATCACTCACGATTTTGAAACTAACCTCTTGTTCGGAATCCGTTCAGGTGCGGACAGACGCGCGCCCGATTCCTCTCATGCCCGAGGTCGACAGACACGAGGATTGCGATGGGGATGTCGATCAGTTCGCACGCTTCGACGTGGTCGAACGCATCGCTTGAAAGGCGCTGCGCAATTCGCATCGACGATGAAGCATCGCGCGGCATCGTGCTCCGTGCATTCCGCCACGCCTTCGCACGCCATGGTCGTCTGCGAAGTTCGGCCCGACGCCGTCGGGCCGTGTTCGCTCCAGCAGATTCGCTCTAGCAGAGTTTGACGTCACCACGTGACGGACATCTTCGACGGTTCGCATCGGGTTCCATGACGTAGCCGCAGCGACCGTTCCGGAAGGGGTATCGGGAGGACCGGGTGCTCTTTGCCTCGCTGGGTATGCCAAGGCACGTTCGTCGCATCGGCCCGCGCTGGAGCGCGTGGCTGCGGGGCGGACTGCTGGCGTTGCTCAGCGCGATCAGTGCGCCGGTGTTCGCGGTGGACCTGGGCATCACGGATCTGTCGGACACGGGCTCCGATCCCACGCCTGCGGGAGGCGTCGTCACCTACAGCATCACGGTAGAGAACGCGTCCGCCGACACGGCCGCCGGCACGTTCGTGCTGTTCGATCTTCCGCCGGGCACGACGGCGGTGTCGTTGCCGCCGTTCTGCACGGCCAATGCGACGGTGCCCACGCGCATCGAGTGCGACATGGGCAGCCTGGATGGCGTCCTGATCGGCGGACAACCGGTGACGTTCCAGATCCAGGTCGATACGGGCGCGCTGCCGCCGGGACTGATCGAGATCGACGCGGCGGTGGGGCAGGAGCCCTTGCCTGATCCGACGGTGCCGCTGGACACGCTGCCGGACACTGATCCTTTCTTCGCCAGCGATACCAATCCCGGCAACAACACCGCGTCGCAGGGCACGACGCTGACCCAGTCGGCGGATCTGTCGATGGACAAATCGGCCACGCCCAATCCGGTCGTCGCCGGTGGCGTGGTGACCTTCACCATCGCGGTGACCAACAACGGTCCGAGCGCATCGACGAACTTCTCGGTGCAGGACACGTTGCCGTCGGGCCTGGTCTATATCGACGGCAGCGCGAGCGGCGCCGGCTGGACGTTCACTGGACCCAACGGCACGTTCCCCGGCACGCTGCCGGCCGGCCAGACGGCGACCTACACGTTCCAGGCGCAAGCCACGGCCAGCAGCGGCACGCTGGTCAATTCGGCCGAAGTCACCGCCAACGGCACGCCCGACCCGGATGCCGCCAACAACACCGACAGCGTGGATGTCGGCGTCACCGCAGGCGCGGATCTCGCCATCGGCAAGTCCGTCACGCCGGCGCCCGCAGTGGCGGGCGAGGCGGTGACCTTCACCATCGTCGTCGAGAACCGCGGCCCCAACGACGCCACGAATGTCTTCTGGGTCGACAACATGCCGCCGGGGTTCACCATCACCGGTGGATCGCAACCCGCCGGATGGACCTGCATCACCGGGCCACTGAACCAGAACCGCCGTTGCGACTACACCGCCGGCCCGCTGCCGGCGGGCACCAGCACGACGTTCACCATCGACGCCACCGTGCCGACGACCGGCCCGGGCAGCAGCGGTGACGTGACCAACACGGCCACCATCGACTCCGACACGCCCGATTCCGATCCGAGCAACGACAGCGGCAGCGCGACGTTCACCGTGCTGACGCCCGGCGCGGACCTCGCGCTGACCAAGGAAAAGGAGCCCGCGCTGGTCAATGTCTGGGACGGCACCGAGCCGGACCTCGACAGCCAGATGACGACGACGATCAACGTCACCAACCAGGGGCCGGATTCGGTGACGGGCCAGCTGCAGGTCACCGATGTGCTGGCGCCGGGCGAGCAGTTCCTGGGCGCATCGCCGACGCCGCCGTGGACGTGCACCGTCGCACCACCGGTGTACATCGGACCGGGCACGCCGCAGACAGTGACGTGCACGCTCGATGCCTCGGCGCTGCCGCTCGCGGCGGGGCAGAGCGCGCCGCCGCTCACCATCACCACGCGCGCGCGCGAAGCCGGCACGCTGACCAACACCGCGTGCACCGGCGGCTCGGGCGGCACGCCGGAACCGATCACCGGCGGCGGCGCCAACGTGGACGGCAACCCGGGCAACGACTGTTCCGGCGACGGCAGCGGCTCGACGGTCCAGTCGGCGGACCTGTCGATCACCAAGCAGACCAACGGCGCGGGCGAGGCCGACAACACGCTGCCCGTCACGTACACCAGCTTCACCTACACGCTCGTGATCACCAACGCCGGCCCCGACGGGACGCCCGGCGTGGTGGTGAACGATCCGATCCCCGGCTTCATTCCCGGCACGACCACCGCCAGCGCCGTCGCGCCGGCGGGCTGGACGTGCAGCATCGACGGCAATGGCAGCCTGGTGTGCCGCTCCGGGACCACGGTGCTCGCCGGCGGCGCGAGCGTGTCGATCCCGATCACCGTGAACGGGCCGATGCTCGACAGCGCCGTGCGTCCCGCCGGCACCTGCGGCGCGCTGGCGATGCCCGCCGGTGCGTGGTGCAACGTGGCCGGCGTCGGCGTCGACCCCGCCGTGCCCGGCGCGATCGGCGAGATCAATGATGCCAACAACAGTGCCGGCGACTACGTGCGCATCCCGCGCGTGGCGAACGTGCAGACCACGGAAAAGGTCATCACCACCGGCACGCAGGGGCAGATCGGCGTGCCGAGCCAACACCGCATCGACTACCACAACCAGGGGCCGTCCACGGCCACGGCGGTGGTGCTCCGCGACGTCATCGCGCTGCCGCCGAACGATTCGGGATTCGTACTGAACTCGGCCACGCGCGACGGCGGCGGCACGACCGCCTGCACGGCGGTCGCCGGCGCCAACGTCACCTCGGTGGCGGCTCCGGGCGGAACGCGATTCCTGACCGAAGGCGCGCCCGCGGGCACGGTCACCATCACCTGCGCTCCGCTGGACATGGCGAGCGGCCAGAGCAACAGCCTGTCGGTGCAGATCACGCCGGTCATCAACCTCAGCAACAACCCA
>Ga0102591_1000680_pt1 | contig 59257 bp, 58 predicted proteins | sample AraplaCol_mCL_r2_2_FD_76860 | JGI IMG/M metagenome (GOLD analysis project Ga0102591, IMG submission 76860) | Arabidopsis root microbial communities from North Carolina, USA - plate scrape MF_Col_mCL_r2 (SPADES assembly) (version 2) | ecosystem: Host-associated > Plants > Roots > Endosphere... | reverse complement strand
TCGACACGCCGGAGGCGATCATTGCGGCCGGCGGGACGCCTGCTGGAACAGCCTGAGGGTTTATAATGTTGACTGAGCCAACCTCGGCGAGCTGTGATCTCGTCGTACGGCTGTCACTGACGGCTATCTGTTCGACAAGCTAGCCAGGGACGGCGCCTGTGTTCGAAGGGCTATGTCACGTTGTTCGCTTAATCGCCGACAAAGCGTTTGCCGATGAATTTACGCAGTTGCGCCGGTCACGACTTTCCAATGCGCTGATGCGATGAATATGGGTGCCAAGGGCTGAGCGTTTCTGGTGAGACGGGACGAAATATTTCTGATTGTCCTCTAGTCCCCGCCGAAGCCATCGACTTTTTTCTTCCGTCAGCGAACCCGACTGGGTTCACCGCTCCAGATCAGCCACCGGCGCGCTGCCGAACATGCTCTTGTACTCGCGGCTGAATTGCGACGGGCTTTTATAACCCACCTCATACGCCACGCGCGAAACATTGGTGCTGCCGCCGGCAAGGAGCTTCCGCGCCTCAAGCAAGCGGATATGGCGTTGAAACGCAAGTGGGCTGAACCCCGTGACTTCCTTGAAATGCCTGTGAAAGCTTGTAATGCTCATGTGAGAAGCCGCCGCCAGCTCAGGAATATTGACAGGCTCGCTATGATTGGAAGCGAGCCAATCGGCCGCCGACTTGAGTTGTTGAAATCGGCCGTTTCTCTGGCTGACCTGTCGGAGCGTGTCGCCCATCGAGCTCTGAAGCAGGCGATAATACAGCTCAAACTCGTAGTGCGGTGCCAGCGCACCGATATCGTCGGGCGCTTTCAGCAGCCCTACGAGGCGAGCAAATGCGTCGCCGACGGGTCCTTCCAGACCGCCGGCGGCGACTGCGCATGTCCAACGGTCCTCACGCTTGGGGATATCGAGCATGACGCGCGTCAGAATATCGGCATCAAGATGAAGGCTGATGCCGACATAGGGGAAATTAGGCTTAGCGCCGGTCAATTGGTGGCTGTAGGGCAGGCCAAAGGACGATACCGCGCAAGCGCCTGTGGCCAGTTCGAACCGATTGGCGCCCATGATCAAGACTTTGGTTCCGCGCAACACCGCATAGAACATGGGTTCGAACACCGCCGGAGTGGGCGACGTGGCCCTTGTGCTTGTCCAAATCGTCAAGCGCGGAACGGGGGTAGGAACGCCGACTGTACCCGCATGCGCCGAAACAAACGGAGCAACGGCGTTCAGCAGAAGTGTCGATGGCTTCACAGGGTCGAACATCACGCCAGCATGTAGTGATTTGGTAGGATCAGGCAAGTGTCTGGGAAGATCAGGAATGTTGCCTGCGTCGCAACTGCCTATTTTGAGGCTCAACAAAAAGCCTGCCGGAGCAGCCCGTAGCGAGGAATGAGCCTCCAAATCGGCGTCAAGGCGACAGGAATAGGAAAGGGTTCGACCATGCAGGAACTAGCTGGAAAGAATGCGCTCGTCACTGGTGGATCGCGTGGCATCGGGGCTGCGATCGCGATTGCTCTGTCGGAGAAAGGTGCGAACGTTGCGATAACGTACGAGCGATCCGCCGACAGCGCGGAGCGACTTTTCCGGACTATTGAAAGGAATGGGGGCAAGGCAATGGCGATACAGGCCGACAGCGCGGATCCTTCGGCCATCCAGCGGTCGGTGGACGAAACTGTCCGCACGCTGGGCGGTCTCGACATTCTCGTCAACAATGCGGCGATCGCGCGATACAACAACATTGCAGATTTCACGATCGAGGACATCGACGCGCTGCTTGCCGTTAACGTGCGTGGGCCTGTTCTGACCGCAAAGGCTGCCATCCCCCACCTCAAGGAAGGCGGGCGCATCATTACCATCGGATCAGCGGGCGCGGATCGCATAGCCGGCGTGCCTGGTACGGTCTACTATATGACCAAAGGCGCGCTCCAGGCATTCAACCGTGGCCTCGCCCGCGAACTGGGCGCCCGAGATATAACGGTTAATCTCGTCCAGCCTGGATCGACAAATACTGACGCGAACCCCGAGACGGGGGAATTCGCCGACTATCAGCGTGGTCTCAGCGCCCTTGGCCGCTTTAACCAGCCGGAGGATGTCGCGGCAGCAGTCGCTTTCCTCGCAACGCCGGCCGCCCGGCAAATCACCGGCACCATCCTTACGGTGGACGGCGGCGCGCTTGCGTAGTGTTTGGTAATGGCTGTCGGTTGCTCGGGCTGACGGCGTTCTACTCAAAGTATCTGCCGACATCGTCGCGGGCCTGCGCGTCAGCTCCGGGACCGTCTCGATCTGCCGCTCTATATCCGTTAGACGGGGTGTTCGTTTCCTTGCCTGCTATGATCGAAACACTCGATGAGCATTTCGGTCAGGACGCGGACCTTTCTAGAGGGGTGCTGTCCCGGCGGACGAACGACATAGATTCCGGCCGGTGGTGGCGGATGATTTTTCATGACCGTCACTAGCGCGCCGGAATTGATATAGCCCTGGGTGAGGCCATCGGGGAGGGCAGCGATACCCAAACCGGCCGCGGCAGCGACGACGAGAGCCGCCCCGTTGTCAGCCTTGAAACGGCCCTGCGGGCGAATGGTCAGGATCTTGTCGCCGTCCATCACCTGCCACGTTTCCATCCCCTGCATAAGCGCCTGATGCGTGACGAGTTCCTCCGGTGTTTCGGGGGAGCCATGGGCTTTGATATAGGCGGGGCTCGCGACATATTTTCCGTGGAGGGGGCCGACTCGTCTTGCAATCAGGTTGGAATCTTGCAGCGTGCCAACCCGGATCGCGCAATCAAACCCTTCCGCGATCATATCAACGAAACGGTCGCTATAGCTGGTCTGGATCTGCAGTTGCGGATGGCGAGATGCCATTTCCGCCAGAACAGATGCAAAGTGGGTGGGGCCGAAGGAAAGGGGTGCGGCCACTCTCAGGCGGCCGCTCAGTTCGCCGGCGGGCAGGATCGTGTCTCTGGCCAAATCGATCTCGGCGCTGACCCTGGCGGCATAATCCCGGAAAGTGGCGCCCGCTTCCGTCAAGGACGCGCCGCGTGTCGACCTTGCAAGCAGCTGGACGCCAAGCTCAGCCTCAAGCCTTACGAGCCGTCGGCTGACCATTGATTTGGAGACACCCAGCCGGAGCGCAGCAGGCGTCACTCCGCCGGCATCCGCAACCTCCACAAACGTCCGCAGATCTTCGATCTCCATCCTGCGTTCCTCGTTCCGCGACACTGTTCGGCACAAACGATGACTACCGCATCGAAATCGGGAATGACAAGATCCTTTCTCAGACGGCGCTTCGGAGGGTGTTCGCCCCTCCTGCAGTGTGTCTCAATCAACCGCCAACATAGGATGTAAATATGACCTTTCGTAACGGCCTTGACTCACTTCTTCGTCCCGAAGGCTCCGTCCTCGTCATGATCGACCACCAGCCTTATCAGCTCGCAAACGTGAACAGCCACGATCCGCAGGCGGTCGTGAACAACACGACGGCGCTTGCGAAAGCGGCAAAGGTTTTCAACGTCCCTACGATCCTGACAAGCGTGATTGCCGGTCGCGGTGGCTTGCTCTTCAAGCACCTCACCGGAGTTTTCCCTGGGCAGGAGGTGATCGACCGCACATTCATCAACACCTGGCAGGACTCGAAAGTGGTGGACGCGGTCAAGGCCACCGGCCGCAAGCAGCTCATCATTGCTGGTCTGTGGACCGAAGTCTGCGTTGCGATGCCGGCTATCCAGGCTGCCGGCGAGGGCTGGGACGTTACGGTGATTACCGACGCATCGGGTGGCACCTCGGTCGAAGCGCATCAGGTCGCCATCCAGCGGATGATCGGAGCCGGCATCAACATGATGACCTGGCTCGCGATCGCCGCCGAATGGCAGCGCGATTGGGCTCGCGAGGAGACCGCGGCTGCACTGACGGACGTCATCATCGAGCATGCCGGTGGTAGCGGCATCGCCTATCTGTGGGAGCAGCAGCTCCTCAATACGCCGGTTCAGGCGGCCAGCCGGGCCGGTCTTTAAAAGCTGACTGGGATGGCGGACTCTCGAATTGATGTCACCGTAGAGGCCTCGCCATCCCGACTCAAGTTCACGCTTGGCCCAGCCGTCCACCGACGCTGCGACCACCGTGACGGCGACAATCTGAGGGCGGAAATGAAACTGGCCTGGTAGCGACGACAACGAACCGCGCAATCAACTTAAGGACCAAGCATGGAAATTGGTATCGACAGTTTCGCAGCCATCCTTCCTGATCCGAAAACGGGTAAGCTCCCGTCACCGTCGGATCGCATGGCCGAGCTTATCGAGGAGGTCGTTGTTGCTGATCGCGTCGGGCTCGACGTCTTCGGTATCGGTGAGCATCATCGGGCTGAGTTTCTCGACTCCGCTCCGACTGTCATTCTGGCCGCGGCCGCGGCCCGCACTACCCGTATCCGGTTGGCGAGCGCGGTCACGGTTCTAAGCGCGGCCGATCCGGTGCGTGTCTTCCAGGAATTCGCGACGCTCGACTTGATTTCCAGGGGGCGTACCGAGCTCGTGGTCGGTCGAGGCTCCTTTGTCGAGGCCTATCCGCTATTCGGCCTGGATACGCGTCATTATGACGAGCTCTTCGCCGAAAAGCTCGATCTGTTTCTCAAGCTCGGCGAGACGAGAGATATCACCTGGGAAGGCCGCTTTCGTCCGCCACTCAAAGGGCAAGGCGTCTTTCCGCGTCCACATCAATCGCGGCTCCCAGTCTGGATCGGCGTCGGCGGTTCTCCAGAATCCTTCGCACGCGCCGGTGTACTTGGCCTTCCTTTGATGGTGGCGATCATCGGCGGCAGCTTCGAGCGCTTCCGGCCACTTGTCGATCTCTATCGCGAAAGTGGCCTGCGCGCCGGGCATGATCGCCAAAAACTTAAGGTGGGAGTCCATGCAATGGGTTTCGTCGGCGAGACCGACACTGCTGCAAAGGATGCCTTCTTTCCCGGATGGGCGCATCTGACGACGAAGATAGGCCGTGAGCGCGGCTGGTCGCCTCCGACGCGACAACAGTTCGAGATCATGGCGGGTCCCGACGGTGCATTCCTGGTCGGCGATCCGAAAACTGTAGCGGCCAAGATGCTGCAGGCAAGCGAAACGCTTGGCGGCCTTTCGCGCATCACCTTTCAAATGAGTACGGCTTCGCTTGAAACGGCCGCGATGAAGCTGTCGATCGAGCTTCTGGGCACGCAGGTCGCTCCGATCATCAGGGCGGCGCGATAGGACGGGTATCCACGGTGTCGCAACGGAGGAATGCCAGATGGACATCGAAGATCTGCGGGTATTCGTCGAGGTTGCCGATTCGGGAGGTATCACTTCGGCTGCGCGTCGACTGGGGGTCTCCAAGTCGATGGTCAGCCGCGCCCTTATCAGGATCGAGGGAGCACTCGGAACCCAGCTTCTTGCACGAACGACCCGGGGAGCCGGTCTGACGGAAGCAGGGGTCCTGTTTCGGGATCATGCAGCGCGGGTATGTGCCGAGATCGACACTGCGCGCGAGGCGATCCTGCCCGAAGGTGACCTTCGTGGACGCTTCCGAATTGCAGTTCCGCTGACATCGGGTCCGGTACATTTCGCACCGGTTCTGGCCAAGATGGCGCGCCACCACCCGCAGCTTCAGATCCATGCCGACTATAGCGATCGGTTCGCTGACTTGATCGTCGATGGGTTCGATTGTGCAATCCGTGTCGGCGCTCTTCGCGATTCGAATTTGATCGCAAAACGCGTCGGCCAGATCTACGGCAAGCTGGTGGCGAGTCCGGACTATATAAGATTGCATGGCTCGCCGGAGAAGCCGGAAGAGATAGCATCACACCACGCTCTGGTCGGTGCGGAGACTTGGCGATTCATGGATGGCGAGAAAATCATCACAGTGCAACCGCAGGGCCGCTTCAGGACCGACAACGGCATGGCGCTTGCGAGCGCGGCCGCTGAAGGGCTCGGCATCGCCTGGCTCCCCGATTGCGTCACCCGCGACTACCTCGCTTCAGGGGCTCTTGTTCCTATCATGACACGTTTCCCGCTACCGGTCGGCGGGGTCTATGTCGTGCGGCCTCCCAGCCCGCACCCATCCCGAAAGGTTCGGATCCTCTCGGAGTTCCTGATCGAATCCTTTGAGAAAGACGGGCATCTTTGGGGTGCCGAGACTGATGCCGCGACAGCGGTTCCGCTTTCCGCGACACAGTGTAGCGTTTCCCAAACCTAGTCGCGGGTGCTGTAGCTTTCTAGTTTCGGTGGCGGCTTTGGCCAACCGGGTAGCAGAGCGGAAGGGAAGCTCGGCGGCGCTAACCCTGCAGACTGAAAAGGAGAACATGCATGAGTTGGAACCCCGCAATCGCGCCAGCCTGTCCTGAAGATATCGGCTTGGATGCGATCGACACTCTCATCATTCCACGTTCGCGCGACCTTGGTGGCTTTGAAGTTCGGCGCGCCTTGCCTGCACCGAAGCGCCAGATGGTGGGACCTTTCATCTTCTTCGATCAGGTCGGGCCTGCGGAATTCCTGACTGGACAGGGCATCGATGTGCGGCCGCATCCGCATATTGGCCTCGGCACCGTTACTTATCTCTATCGCGGCGAATTTCATCACCGCGACAGCACCGGGGCCGACCAGATCATCCGTCCCGGCGAGTTGAACTGGATGGTTGCCGGGCGAGGTGTTTCCCACTCCGAGCGCACCACAGCGGCGGGTCGAAGCGGGCCACAAAGCCTGCTGGGAATACAGACCTGGGTGGCGCTTCCCGACAGCCACGAAGACATGACGCCCATGTTTGAACATCATGGTAAGAACACGCTTCCGATGGTCGAGGATCGCGGTGTCAAGCTGCGGCTTATCCTGGGTAATGCCTACGGCGAGGCCGCTCCCGCAACGATGTTTTCCGATACTTTCTATGCCGATGTTGCACTGGAGGCAGGCGCTCGCCTGCCCTTGCCGGATAATCATGAGGATCGCGGGATCTATATCGTTGAGGGCTCGATCTCGATTGCTGGCCAGGACTTCGAAGCACCGCAGATGATGGTGTTCCGTCCCTGTGACAGGATCACGGTCACCGCCGGGGGCCAAGGTGCAAGGCTGATGGCACTTGGCGGAGCCACACTTTCAGGACCACGCCACATCTGGTGGAACTTCGTCGCTTCTTCCAAGGAGCGTATCGAAGAGGCCAAGGCCGAGTGGCGCGCCCAGAACTGGGGGAAGGGGCGTTTCGATCTCCCGGTTGACGACAGGGATGAGCACATTCCCTTGCCCGATTGATTTTTGCCGATCGGCTTCAATTTGGAGACCAACTGAGAGGGGCGGGTCGGCGCCTTAAACACGAAGGAAACACGTTGAGCGAAGAGGTTGAACGGGAAGATGGCGTGTCGAAGGGGCGGTACCGGATTGTCGTTGATCGATCCGAGGCCGAAATGACATACAGCCGAGCGGAGCAAAAGCTGATCATCATCGACCACACGGATGTTCCTGCCGCGTTGCGCGGTCGAAAAATCGGCGAGCAATTGGTCCGGCAGGCGGTAGAGGACGCCCGGCGCGAAGGCATCTCGATCATACCGCTTTGCCCATTCGCGAAAGCGCAGATAGAGCGCCATGCGGAATGGCAGGATGTTTTGAGAAAGTGAAAAATTTTGCCGAACGCGGAAGAACACCCACCTTTTTCAAGAGGCGAAGCAGGCCCTTCAAGCTGCTGCCGGAGAGGTAAACAATGGCCGAAAACACTCCTGATCTAACTTTGGCAGAGCGCCAGATCGCCGAGGTCATCAGTCGCACCGACAAGACTCTTGCTGCCGCGGTCTCCTGTGCTCTGGAGGATGCGACCAAACAAGCTGCCGAGGATATGCGAGCGATCGGCCAGGAAGATGCTGTGCCGGCAATGAAATATTTCGCGGCAGTTGTTCACCAGCGAATGTATTGTCTCATGTGTGGCGCAGACCCGGATACATTCGAAGGGGGAAACCCTGAAACTGCGTACCACGTCATCCGCAACTCCCAGAATGTCGCCAAGCATTATTGGTCAGCAGACGTTGAGCCTTACCCAGCGAAATAGCGGTGGATCATCCATTGGCATCCAGCACCGCGCCGTTATTGCGTCGGCGGCACCTTTCGTTGCGGATCAGCTCGGCACTAACAGAAAACCATTTCGACGTTCGGAAGGAACTGGCCGCGTCGGCGATCGCTGATCCAGGTCAGATTTATGTATAATCGGGAATCGCGGCGGCCTATTATCCGCCGGCAATTCTGCCAACGCATCCTCCGCAACATATGCACGCTGCCAGACAGCTTCCGGCAACCGGCTACCCAATACACACCCGACCCGCCCGCTTGACCGCGAAGGTTCGATCGGGAACTTGATTGAATTCAGGCCAAGTGATCTCCTGTACCAAGCCGCAGAGTGGGAGCGAGCCGGTCGACCTCGCAATCTTGACGTTACCCACACGCTGATCGTTCGTCTTGCCTGCCGAGGCCCGCCGCGCCGTCCTTGACGGCCGCGCTTCCGAAACGTTCGATGAGCATTTCAGTGAGGGTTCTCACCTTTCGCGAGGGATGCTGGCCGGGTGGCCTTACGACGAAGATGCCGGCTGGCGGAATCGGATGGCGCGTCATGATTGGCACCAATGCGCCCAAACGAATATGATCCGCGACAAGCGGTTCTGGCAGATAGCCGATCCCAATACCATCCAGAGCGGCAGATACGAGCGATATTCCGCTATCGGCTACGAACCGTCCCTGCGGACGCACCGTAATAATCCTATCGCCGTCCATGAATTGCCACCTCTCGTCGTCTCGCATGACGACTTGATGATTTGCAATCTCGTCCGGTGTTACGGGAGCGCCGTGAGCTTCTATGTATTCGGGACTCGCAACCAGAATCCCGAAGATCGATCCGACACGTCGTGCGATTAGGACGGAATCTTGGAGGTGGCCAACCCGAATGGCGCAGTCAAACCCCTCTCCGACGAGATCCACGAAGCGATCGGTATAGGAAGAAAGGATTTGTAGTTGGGGATGTCTGCGCGCCATTTGAGAGAGGATAGGAGCAAAATGTGTTGGGCCAAAAGAAAGCGGCGCAGCGACACGTAACCGGCCGCGAAGATCTCCGGAGGGAAGAGTGGCCTCCCTCGCAACGTCAAACTCGCTGCAGATTTTTGCTGCGTGCTCGCGAAACGTCGCGCCAGCTTCGGTCAAGGAGGCGCCGCGCGTCGTTCGCGCGAGCAATTGAACGCCCAGGAATTGCTCAAGTCGCGCAAGCCTTCGGCTGACGAGCGATTTGGAAACGCCAAGCCGGCGCGCTGCCTGTGTGACGCCGGTGGCGTCAGCAACCTCCACGAAGGTGCGCAGTTCCTCAATATCCATTGGTGTTTCCTATTCGGCGACATGGTGTCTCAGTTTGATGGCCTACCGTAGCCAAACTTGCAATGGCACTGTCCACCTGGACGTTTTCACAAGGGTTTTGTCTTCCGACAAGTCGGCCTTCAACGACGGCATGCAAAAAAAGTGGTGACCTTTCGCGACGGCTTTGGACTCACTTCTTCGCCCGTCGCGCGCATCCGCATGGCACCGGCTCCGAATGACCGCATTTCGTAAAATCAGTCGAACGAGGGTAAAATGATCAGAAAGATATTCATCGCGTTTGTGGCAAGTTTTTCTTTCTCTGTAGCTCAGGCACAAACGACGCAGGAACAGCCCGGCGCCGATCTGATCGTTATCAATGCAAAGATCTTCACCGGCAGCCGTGCCCAGCCCGAAGCTTCGGCTTTGGCGGTCAAGAACGGCCGCATTTATTCCGTCGGTTCTGATGCGGACATTCTCGGTCTAAAGAACTCCAGCACCGAGATTATTGATGCTCGCAGCCGCACGCTCATTCCCGGCATCATTGATGCCCATATCCATGTCCTCAACGATCTGGCCTATAACTACAATGTTCGATGGGATGGCGTGCCGACGCTGCGTCGGGCGTTGACGATGCTGAGCGAGCAGGCCGCACGCACGCCGAAAGGTCAATGGGTCAAGGTGATCGGAGGCTGGTCACCCTACCAATTTGAGGAGAACCGCTTCCCCACACTGGATGAATTGCGCAGCGCCGTGCCCGATCGCCCCCTGATCGTGCAATATGCCTATAACCAAGCCTTCTTGAACAAGCAGGCGATCGAGGCGCTTGGCGTGGGTACCGATCGGTTCCCAAAGGTGCCGGACACCGAATTCGAAAGGGACAGCCGCGGTAATCCCACTGGTGTGATCCACGGTTATACTTGGTTGTTTCTCGCCCTCGAGAGCATGGTGCCGCAGCCCACGTTCGACGAACAAGTGAGTTCGATGGTCTATAGCATTCACGGTCTGAACCGGTTCGGCGTGACCTCGATCATCGATAACGGCGGTAGGTGGCCCTACCCGGAGGCCCAGGCGAGGGTAGACGTGCTTGCACGAGACAACCGTCTCAATGTGCGCATGCCCTTTGTGGACTTGCAACTCGGCGACGGCGGACCGGTGAACATGGTGGATCTGGAAATCGAGGCGATCACGAAAACGGCGCCGATAAGTGCAGGGCAAAACCTCCACCCTACCCTGGCACATGGCCATGAATATCGAGGTGCCGGGGAGGTTCTAAGCGGGGAAGTGCACGATCATGAGAACTTCGACCGTCCGGCGGTCATCATCGAGCCCGAGAAGATGCGGCGCTTCGTCGAGCAGGATGTGATGAAGCTGGTCCAGCGCCGCATCCCGTTCCGCATGCACGTCAGCTACAACGAAAACATCTCCCCCTTTCTCGACGCGCTGGAGAAGGTGAACGAAACGATCTCGCTCGATGGCCTGAAGTGGAGTCTCGAGCACGCTGAGACCATCAGTCCGGAGAACATCGCTCGGGTGAAAAAGCTGGGTGGCGGAATTGCCCTGGACGCCAAAATGGCGCTGCACGGCGATGGTTTCATCAGGACATATGGTCGCCAGAAGGCGTTGGAGACGCCGCGTCTGCGCATGCTCGTCGATAGCGGCATACCGCTGGCCATGACCACCGACGCCTTCCGGGCAGCCACGTTCAACCCTTGGGTGGCTGTAAGTTGGATGGTCTCTGGCAAGGCTGTGTCCGGATCCGAGATACTTGCCGAGAACAATCGCCTATCACGCACCGAGGCGCTGAAACTGTTCACCAGCGGTGCCGCCTGGTTCATGAATGCAGAAGCCGAACTAGGCATAATCGCACCCGGAAATCTGGCAGACTTCGCCGTTCTCGACAGGGACTACTTCGCCGTGCCGGAAGATCAAATCAGCTCTATATCCTCTGTACTGACTATTATGGACGGAAAGGTGGTGTTTGGTGCGCAGGACTACAGCGCTCTATCGCCAAAACTGCCCGACATCCTTCCGGCTTGGTCACCCGTAAAATACTTCGGCAGCTATCATGGGGAAAAATGAACCCAGTGGAATGGTTCCCCCTGATGCCCTGACAGTTCCATTTGCAGGAGCTCATTGGACCGCGGTTTCGCCGCGCGGCTGTACCCGGCCGCGGCGAAAGAACCATCGCCTACATTGATAGCGATCGTTCAGTACCCCCTCGAAAACAATGCGCGTCAACGGGACGGCTTCACCGAGAAGGGTGCCTCGGCGGCGCTCGGCTCATCTGGCGGCAGTCAGCAGACGGCCTTTACGACGCTCGGCGTACACGCCGCAACATCATTCGAAACCTTCGGTCTTCCGGCCAGCGTTCGCGGATCGCTTGGTTGGCACCATGCTACTGGCGATACCGATGCGACTTCGACATTGCGCTTTTCTTCGGGTCTCCCATTCGCCGATCGAGGGTGCCTCCATCGATACCAATGTCGCAGTGGCGGACATAGGTCTTGACCTGGGGCTCTCGCTCGGTAGCAAGCTCGCCTTGCGCTACTCAAGTCAGATCGGCGCAGACTCGTTTGAAAACAACCTTTCCGCACGACTCGACATCAGGTTTTGAGCCAGAAACGGTGCCGGACGGGCCAATGCTGTGCATGGGGATAAAGACTGCCGAGAGAAGGGGAAGGTGGGAGATGTCTCGTTGCGGGCTCACAACCCAAAACCGGGCGACGCAGCACGGTATGGAATTCAAGCGCGCGGTTGTTAACCCTGTAGCGTCGCGCGCCACCGATCTTGACGGCCAGATATTCTCGCTGAGATGCCAATAATGAGCGATACATCGCGCATATAGGAACTATATGACCGACATGTCGATCATTATAGCAGGTAAAGCTGTAGACATTTGCCTTGCCCAATGCATAATGCATATTATGGCTATATGTATGATGGATCGATCAATGCCGGCAACGAGAAAACAGAGCTACGCACGATATACGATTGCTGCCGTCAATGTTTTAGGAAACATGATCCAGCTTGAACGTAAATCGCGGAGGATGACAGCGCAGGAACTTGCCGGCCGTCTTGGCGTAACGCGCGGAACTGTGCAGCGGCTCGAACAAGGAGATCCGAAAGTGGAGCTGGGCGTCGCCTTTGAGGCGTGTACCGTTCTCGGCATTCGCCTCTTCGACGACGATCTTGGCGGTATGACATTCAGAAACGAAGAACTCCAGAAACGTCTTACGCTCCTGCCCAAATACGCGCGTCCGCGAAAGCCGATAGCGATCGACGATGACTTCTAAAAAGCCGCAGCCAACAGAAGCGTTCGTATGGGTGTGGCTATCGGAAACCGCCGATCCCGTGGTGGCCGGCCGCCTTGTCTTGAGGGATGGCGAGATCAGCTTCGTTTATGGTCGATCCTATCTGCAAAATCCGAACGCGGTTGCCCTTTACCTTCCGGAATTGCCGCTCGAAACGGGTGAGATACGACCTCTTTACGGTCTCTCAATGCCGAGTTCCATTCGAGACGCCTCTCCCGACGCATGGGGACGTCGGATTATCCTCAATCGCCCTTTGGCCTTGAAAACCGGCGACCTGAATGGACTGGAGCTTGATGAACGAACATTTCGCCTTGAGTCAGGCCCAGACCGAATGGGGGCGCCCGATTTCCAAACATCGGCGATAAAATATATTGGTCGCGGTACCGGCCACGCCACGCTTGATCAACTCATGAATGCCGCGGAACGGGTTGAAAAGAACCTTCCCCTCAGCCCCGAGCTGGATCAAGCGCTCCATCACGGCAGCTCGGTTGGCGGGGCTAGGCCAAAAGCCTTGATCGATGATGAGGCGCGCAAATTTATCGCAAAATTCTCGAGCAGCTCTGACACGTATAGCGTGGTGAAGGGCGAATACATTGCCATGCGCCTGGCCGCGCTTTCAGGTCTGAATGTATCGCCTGTAAAGATCGTTCGAGCGTCGGGGAAGGACGTATTGCTTGTCCAGCGCTTTGACCGCATTCGCGCTGGCAACGCTTGGTATCGCCGGTCGATGGTATCCGCCTTGACCATGCTCGAGCTCGACGAAATGCACGCGCGATATGCAAGCTATCAGGATCTGGCTGAAAGCGTACGCGTTTTACCTCCGTTCCTGAAACATTGAGAGAGCTGTTTACTCGCCTTTGCTTTAATGTCCTCGTTGGTTGGCAGACGGGTTGCCGACACTGGCTATTGCGCCTTGAAACGTTGGCGGTAGAGTGGGCGGCCAAGTTGCCGACGACGCTATCCTCGAACGGCCGCTTCAATTGCCGCGACGTCGATCTTCTGCATCTTCATCATCGCGTCGAAGGCTCTTTTTGCTTCAATCCCACCAGTTCTCATGGCATCCATCAAAACGCGCGGCGTGATCTGCCACGAGATTCCCCAACGGTCCTTGCACCACCCGCATTCGCTTTCCCGTCCGCCATTTCCAACGATGGCGTTCCAATATCGGTCGGTTTCCTCCTGGTTTTCTGTCGAAATCTGGAATGAGAATGCTTCACTGTGTTTGAAGGTTGAGCCGCCGTTCAATCCGACGCAAGAGACACCGGCAACCGTAAATTCGACCACCAAAACGTTGCCGACTTTTCCATCCGGATAATCGCCGGGTGCTCGAATAATGGCTCCGACAGCGCTATCAGGGAAAGTCTGCGCATAAAAGTTTGCAGCTTCCTCGGCATCTTTCTCGAACCAAAGGCAGATCGTGTTCTTGGCCATTTCAGTCCCTTTCATGATTTGGTGTGAGGGGTCTAGCAGTCGTCATGATTGAAAGACGGACGAGTTATCGAGGAACCGACATCATCCCAAAAAGATTCTTTGGTCGGCAACGGTAGCGATATCGGCGCGGGAGATGACGGCGGAGAAAATCGTCGTCTTCAAGCGATAAGGTTCGTCATCCAAATTTTATTTGCCCAAGGCGACGATGGGGCTCTTGAGACGATATGAACTTCTGACCCGTCAAAGATCAAACCGCTGCCCGCGTCCATCGAACAGGACCAGCGCACTCCCGGTTTAGTGCTCAATGACCCGGTAAACTGCGCTCGGCAAGGTGACGCGCGAGCGTCTCTAAAAAGCAAGGTTGCGACGAATGACTTCAGGCGCTCGGCAAATTGATTTGGGCCAGCCGACTCGTCCCAGCCGGGCTGAGTCAGGCGCTTAATTGTCCCTATAATCTGTACCAGCATTGGACGGCTTTCCATTGAAGCGCGACCTCTACTCAGTGAGCTGCGGCAGGCACGCTCCTTGAAGTAGCTGTGTAACGATTTCAGCGCGGCGCGCGTCTCAAATCTTGTCTAAAACCCCTAGAGCGGCTGCGGTTCTTCGGATCCTCGACGCGTCGAAATCCGCGTCGTTCTCCAGAGCTGTCACCTCCGCAACAGTCAGACCAGTAGTTTCTGCGACGTCGTCCAGCGAATAGCCGCGAGCCTGGCGAGCCTCTGCAAGCAGGGCGCCGATGGACGGGACAACAGGGGATTTCGCAATCTTCGAGGCCATGTTCATGTCGTTGAGGCTCCTTTTGGCGGCCGGAAAACGTGCAAACCGTTTTCTAGTTCCACCGCTGCCGACCGCGTCCGGCAGCGGACGATTTCTCGATTTCCGCGGGCGCTCTTTCTATCAGTTTGTGCGACGGAGTACAGATCTGACGTGATGAAGGAGCGGACGCCCCTTGCATGCGGCCGACGAGAGGTATCGTAGATGCCGCCTCAGGCGAAACAAACAGATCGAACTGCTGTCTTTCGCTACCTCGGGTTCATTCTTAAAACGACTCTTCAGACTACATCGTCCGACAGATCCGCTATAAGGGATCGCTCGTACAGATCAGGAGAAAACATGGAGACCGTGGAGATCAGCAACCGCAGTGACTTGGCGCTCTGGGCAATCCAACGCGCGCAAGCAATCGTTGCGGCCGAAGGTGCGGCCTTCGCGATGGCTGCTCGTGATATGAATGAGGAAGCGCTGGCGGAGACTGCCGCCGCACTTGGCAAGGCCATCAGCGATGCCATGCTCGAGGTCTTCGACGGCCTGCTAGAAGAATAGTCTCAAGCTTGAGTCTCGGGATAGCAGGCGCTTTCTGACCAATATTCTAATATAATTTTTGGTCAGTAATCGAGTGAAAAGCCAGGAGACCGACGATCTGTTTGATTGACTTGCCGGTGTTCACTAGAAAGTCGCTGGCCCGCTGGTTGCGCACCGTCATTTGATATTGCTTGGCCGACATGCCAGTCTGCGCGCGAAAAAGGCGCCGAAAATAGAGGTAGCTGACACCGAGTTCCTCGGCGAACTGTTCAACCGAAAGCGGCAGGCCGCAACGCTCCATCAAAATCATTCGCGCACAACCGACGAGCCTGCCGGATACGCTTCTGTTGATATCGGTGGGCCGGCATAAAAGGGCCAGCAACTGAAGTCCAGGGGTTGAGATGCGCGGCTGATTGCGCGCGGTATCGTGCTGCGCCAACGCGTGGATCGAAGTGAACAAATCTGAAATCTCGGAGCTGCTTGGTCGCTCCGGTTGCGCCGAGCCGGCGTCGCATGCGAAATTGAAGGCGCTTCCCCCCGCATTCGATCCAGTGCTCGACCCATCCGGTGCGGCGATCCGGGGCATGCCGGTGCCTGGCACCGGGAAAGAGCAGGAAAATAGAGCCTTCGGGTATCGTTGTCGGTCTCCACCCGTCCGGCGCCCGCTCCCCGTCGTCATTCCCATGGTGGATTGCCGCGAACTCCTGGATCGCAACCCCTGCCGCTATTGAACCTTGCCTTCCTGTTCAACACAATCTATATTCTGTTCAACACAGGAGAATCTTATGGCTACCCAACCACGAACTGTTGCGGAAAGCGAAGCGGAAGTCGCGTTGACTCGCAATCGGCTCGTACTTGAGCAAGCGAAGGCCGTCGGTCTCCTTGGTACGGCGAAGAATACCCGCTTGTCGGGGCGAGTGCCGTCGGAGTTGATCGAGGCAGCCAAGAAGCGTGCCCATGTAACATCTGACACTGAGTTGCTGGAATTGGCGCTTTCACGGCTGGCTCTCGAAGACGACTTTGGCGCGCGTCTGGTGGGCCGCAAGGGCCGCATCCCGACGGATATCGACCTTGGGATTTGAACTCTCTGAAATCCTGCGATCACTAAAGCCCCAGAAGCACGTCGGGACGCTCGAGCGCAGGCCCGACGAAGATCTTCCTTGGGCTGCCGACGAACCGGCAATCGGAGGACCTCTGTTCCTGGATACGAGCGTCTATCTGGATGTGCTTCAAGGCCGCTCGCCGGTGGGGGTCGATAGGCTGATCACGTATCGCCTATGTCACCATTCGGCGGTCTGCCTGTCTGAGCTGACCCATGCCTTCGGCCGACTGGACCCCAAGCACGCCACTACAAAAGCGGTCCTCGAAACGATCGCGACGACGGTCGAAGACATTCCCGTACACCGACTTCACGCTCCAGATGCAGCCGTCTGGGGACATGCCGGGGTGTTGGCGGGTCTGCTCTTTCGCTTGAGCAAGCTCCCAAAGGGGGAGGGACATGAGCGCCGCTTCGTCAATGACGCCATGGTTTTCTTGCAGGCACGGCTGCTGGGTGCGAGCGTGCTGACTGGCAATGTTCGCGATTTTGATTTCCTCTCACAGATCATACCGACCGGTCGGGTCATCCTCTATCAAGCCCCAGTGGAGGCGCGATCATCATAAACGCCGAACTCTCCCTCGGTCGCTGTTCTGCACGAAGCGGAATAGCCGGGGGGCGCTGGCAACAGATGTAAACTGCCTGCAGCATACGCAGGCATTTCTGCGTTTTGTGGACGCCGGCTGATCCGGTCAGAGCGGGACCCGTCTCGACTACCGCCGGCGCGATCAAGCTTGCCGTAGAGTTTGAATGACTCAAACTGCGTGCACAGAGATCCACCTTGAACGGCTGACAGATGCTCAACCTTGTTGACGGACGGATTTTGACGGCGCGCAGCGGTGCGATTGTCGGAGTGAGGCGATGTCTCAAATTCAGCTGCGTCAAGCCATTTCCGCGCTTTCCTGGTCCGGATCCGTGCGGCGTCATGATGGGGATGGAAAAGAGTTCGGTCGGCTAACTTGATAACAAGAAGCTAGAGAGTAGTTCGTTGAAACGGTCTGGGGCCTCAAGAAAGGGGAAGTGCGCTCCACCTTGATTGTCTTCGAAGATGATGAGCGTTGATCCCGCGATTTGGCCGTGGATCCACTCCTGTGAACGCGCATCGACGTGACTGACACGGCCGCCGACGATCAGCGTTGGCCGGTCGATCCGGGTAAAGATATCACTCCAGTCGATCGTGCAGTGATTGACGAATAGGCTCGCAACCTGACCGGGATCGACTCTGAGATTCTCCGCCAGCAACCACTCCTTCAGATCTGCCGGAATCTGCTTGGTCACCATCGAGTCTAGAAAGGCGCCTCGTGTTGCATGCCCATCAGCGCCTATGATCTGCTCAGCAATTGCAAGCATCGTTGTGCTGTCGAACAGGGCTCCGGCATTGACCGCATCTTGTTCGCTCATGCCGGCCTGGCGCATAACGGAGGCCGGTTCATCAACGAAGACAAGGCGGTTGAAATGCCTCGTGCCGAACATGTCGATCATTGCCCAGACCACAGAGGCTCCCATCGACCACCCGACGATGTCGGCACGTTCGATTTGTTCATGCCGCATCAGTTCCTGAACGTCGCCAGCGAACCGATATATCCGATAACCATGCGTCGCATGAGGCGATTGACCATGACCACGGAAGTCCAGGGCAACGACACGCCGGTTCCTGGCGAAATGGGCGATCTGATGCCGGAACATCGCTGCCGACTGTGACCAGCCGGGCAACAGGATCAGCACTTCGCCCGATCCCTCGTCTGTATAGGCAAGTGTTGCCCCATCCGATGTCTCGAATGTCTTCTTCATCTGCCGTTCTCCTCCTCACAGTCTTCCTCAATTCGCCATCGCTTGGCTTTCGCCTCCCGCGGTCCAAGCAATGGCGCAGATCAGTATCGCATGAAGCCCCCGTCTACATTGAGCGTCACGCCGGTGATGAAGCCGGCGGCCGGCGAGACGAGAAAAGCAGTCGCTTCTGCTATGTCCTCAGGCTGTCCCGTTCGGCCAACCGGGGTTGTGGCAATAATGCCCTCTCGCTGCTTGTCCGTCAGTGACGAGGTCAGATCTGTATCGGTCAAGCCGGGGCATATTGAGTTGCAGGTCACACCGAGAGGACCGGCTTCTAGCGCGATACCCTTGGTGAATGCGATCACAGCGCCCTTCGCGGCGGCATAACAGCTGTTGCCGAACAGACCACCGCCTCGCTGGCCGGCTACTGAGGCGATGTTGACGATGCGGCCCCAATTCGACGCCGCCATATGGGGAAGGACGGACTTTGTCAGTAGAAAAACCGAGGTGAGGTCGATGGCGATCAACCGCTGGAATTCAGCAAGCCCGACATCTTCAATTGGGCCTGTTGAGACGATGCCGGCATTATTCACCAGTATATCTATTCCCGAGAATCGAGCCGCTGCTTCCCGCGCTAGCTGAAGGACGCACATGGGATCGGCTAGATCGACCTTCATGAAGGCCGCGGAATCGCCGCGCTCGGCAAGGTGGCGGACGCGGCGTTCACCGGCCTCGTAGTCTATGTCCGAAATGATGACGTGCGCTCCGCGTGCCGCCAGCCGGTCAGCTATTGCCAAGCCTATCCCGCGTGCAGCCCCCGTGACCAAGGCCACGCGGCCCGTCAAGTTCCGTTGCATACTCCCCCCGTTACCGATAGCGTTTCGGCAATGTCTCCGCGATCAGGAGATTAGATCTCGCCCCGGCAGGGTACAAACGACTTGTCCTTGCCCTTTCGTTAAGCGGAGCTTCACCGATGTCGCGGCTGGGCGTACCCCTAAGCAGCCTGGAAATCTTCGCCGAAGCTGGACAGGCATGTTCATTCAAGCGCGCAGCGGAACGGCTTGCGCTATCGACAAGCGCTGTCAGTCAGGCGGTCAGAAAGCTGGAGCAGCGGCTGGATCGCCGCCTTTTCGACCGTGTTGGCAACCGGTTGAAACTGACGCCAGAGGGCGAAAAGTTGCTCAAGCACGTGTTGCATGGGTTTGATGAGATGCGCGCCGGTCTCAGGAGCATCGCCGACATTCGCGAAGATCCGATTTCGATCTGCAGCCCACCGGGAATAGCGAGTCAGCTCCTGTCCGTCGTCGTCCAATCGCTGCTGGCTTCCAAAGAGCGGGATATTCGCTTGGTTGCGGACGAGGCACCTGACTTTCGTTCCTACCGTGATTTCGATATCGCAGTCCTTTATGGCGAAGCGGCAGCGCGGCTGCATAATCTGGAGTCGCTTGGACCAGACGTTTTCGCGCCGGTCTGCGCTGCGGAGGTTAAGCACAGTCTTCAGTCCGTGGGGGATCTGGCGAACATGCCATTGATCGTCAACGAGACCAATGCGGTCACTTGGGCCGAATGGCTTGATCTGAACAATGTTTCCCTAGCGCGCACCAACTGGTTGCGCTTCAATCGCGCGTCGCAGATCATACCGGCTGTGCTTTCCGGACTCGGCGTGGCGCTGGAATCACTTCGGGTGCTCGCGCCTCAGCTCGAGCGTGGCGAACTGGTGCTTTGCGATCTTCCCGGCAGCAAGCCAATTTCCCGGGAACTCACCTTCCTGCATGTCACTGCCAATCCAGCTCGAGTTGAGCGGGCAACAAAGGTCGCGAATCTCGTGCGATGTCAGTGCAGGACGGCCCTTGATGGGCGTCGGACCGCCCGGGACCAACTGTAGCCAAGTGATTGATCTGAGATAGTCAACTGCGCGCCCAGCGTCAGTTCAAATCTCATCAAGGCGTCTCCTCCAAAAACTGAGCTATCGCCCAAAAACTCGGTTCTGATGAGACGCGCAGATTCTTTGACCACTGCGCGTCAACTCATTGATGATTGCGACGTGAGCCAGTCGGCGAACACCTTCGACAACCGACGCTGGCTACCGGCTTTCGGGTAAGCCAAATAGTGGCCAATGTAACGATTGTCCCTGCTGGTGCTGAAAGGGCGCACAAGCCGACCACTTTCCAATTCCCGATTTGCGAGAGTGTTGGATTCTAAAGCGACCCCCAGGCCGTTGGCCGCCGCGTCCACGGCGAGAAAACTTCTGTCAAAGCTCATCGCGGGAAGAGGAGGGGGCCCGAGATTGTTAAGTTCGAACCAGTCGATCCATTGAATGCGCTTTAAATCGCTTCTGATCAGCGGTAAGCGCGCAAGATCACGAGGCGTTTTCAGCCGCTCTGCCATCTTCGGACAGCACAGGGGCGACACTATTTCCTCTCCCAACGGCACGACGATAAGATCCTCTCGGTTAGAAGGCTCGCCGTAAACGATATCGACGTCGAAAAGGCCGTCGACGAACCGTGCGTAGTTCGTGCTTGCCGCCACCCTGACTTCTACCCCTTCGTTCTTGCTGAGAAAGTCCGGAAGCCGTGCCGACAGCACCTGCGCGGCATAGCTCGGCGCGCAATGAACCCGCAAAAGATGCGCCTTGTTCGATGAAATCATCTCAACACCACGGCGAAGTTCTTCGAAGGCGCTGGACGCGTGCGACAGAAGTGTCTGCCCTGCGAGCGTCAGCGTAACCTTGCGTGTGCTGCGCTCGAAGAGAGACGTGCCCAGGTCGCGCTCCAGCTTTGATATCGCGTGGCTGACGGCACTCGGCGACAGGTGCAGCTCCTCTGCGGCAGCACGGAAGGAAGCAAGCCGCGCCGCGGCTTCGAAGATGCGAACTGCAGATAGGGAAGCCATCTGTAACATGACATTAGTGAACCAGATTCACCTACCGTTGTAAACTTCGCGTTTGTCGAACGTCATCAACTCAGACAGTCTCGACCCCGCAAGCCCACTGACTTGTCAATGATTTGCCAGATGCTCGGGATGCATCGGGAGGAGATTACATGCTACTGAATGGGAAGACCGCGGTCATTTCGGGCGCCGCGAGCAAGCGTGGCATCGGCCGTGCAACCGCACAGCTATTCGCCGAGCATGGCGCCCGCGTCGCCATCCTCGATATCGATGCCGACGCCGCAGCGGAGGCCGCCGAAGCGTTGCCGAGCGTCAACGCCGGCAACCACCTCGGGCTGCGCTGCGATGTCGCAGAGAAGGCTTCCTGCGTGGATGCTGCATCCAAGGTCATCGCCTCGTTCGGTTCAGTAGACGCGCTGATCAACAATGCCGGCATAACCCAGCCCGTCACCACGCTCGATATCACCGAAGCCGACTGGCAGCGGATCGTCGCCGTCAACATGACCGGCGTGCTCTTCCTCAGCCAGGCCTTCATCCCATACATGCGCGACAATGGCGGCGGATCGATTGCCTGCATGTCCTCTGTCTCGGCGCAGCGTGGCGGCGGCATCTTCGGCGGGCCACATTACTCCGCAGCCAAGGCAGGCGTGCTTGGCCTCGCCAAGGCGATGGCGCGAGAGTTCGGTCCATCCGGCATCCGGGTCAACTCCGTCACACCTGGCCTCATTCAGACGGATATCACCGGTGGCAAACTCACCGATCAGATGCGCGCCGACATCATCAGGGGCATTCCCTTGAGCCGGCTCGGAGAGGCCGCCGATGTCGCGAATATCTACCTTTTCCTCGCCTCGGATCTGTCGGCCTACGTCACTGGCGCAGTCATCGACGTCAACGGCGGCATGCTGATCCACTGAGGTCCAATCAGGAGATACACCGACATGACCCAGATTGGCCACAATATCAGCCTGACCGAGCGCGCCCGACGCATCCGGCGTCACGCGCTGCGCATGGGCGAAGTGCAGGGGCAGGGCTACATCGCGCAGGCGCTTGGCGTCGCCGACGTGCTTGCCGTATCGTACTTCCACGCCACGAGCTACCGGCCCGAAGATCCGGAATGGGAGGGCCGCGACAGGTTTCTATTGTCGATCGGCCATTACGCGATTGCTCTTTATGCAGCTCTGATCGAGGCCAAGATCATTCCCGAGGATGAGCTGGAAACCTATGGCACAGACGACAGCAGGCTACCCATGTCCGGCATGGCCGCCTACACGCCTGGCATGGAAATCACTGGCGGGTCGCTGGGACACGGACTCGGCATCGCAGTCGGCATGGCCTTGGCGCTGAAACGGAAGAAATCGTCGTCATTCGTCTACAATCTGTTTTCGGATGGCGAACTCGACGAGGGATCGACCTGGGAAGCGGCCATGTCGGCGGGTTCCTACAAGCTCGACAACCTGATTGGCATTGTCGACGTCAATCAGATGCAAGCTGACGGCCCGTCGATCGGCGTGCTCAACTTCGAACCGTTGGCACCCAAGTTCGAGGCCTTCGGCTGGTTCGTCCAACGCGTCGATGGCAACGACATCGATGCTCTCGTGACGGCGTTCGACGCTGCTCGCCACCACACGGAGGCAAAGCCTCGCATCATCATATGCGACACGAAAATGGCGAAGGGCGTTCCCTTCCTCGAGGCGCGCGATCGAAACCACTTCCTGCGCGTGGAACCGCATGAGTGGGTGGATGCCCTCAGGATCATCGATGCGGGAGGGCAAGCATGAGACATTCGAAGTATATCCGGCCGGCGCATCTGGACAAAGGTGGCGACAAGCCCCGCTTGACGACGTCGGCGATGATCGCCTCCATAGCCGGCCCGGATCAACCGACCAAGCCTGCGCCTTTCGGCAACGCATTGGCAGCGTTGGCCCAGAAGGACGACCGGATCGTCGGCATGTCCGCCGACCTTGCAAAATATACCGACCTACATGTCTTCCGCGCCGCCCATCCGGACCGCTTCTATCAGATGGGCATGGCAGAACAGCTCTTGATGATGTCGGCGGCGGGCATGGCGCGCGAAGGCTTCCAGCCATGGGTGACGACATATGCCGTCTTTGCCTCCCGGCGCGCCTACGACTTCATATGCCTGGCGATCGCCGAGGATATGCTGGACGTGAAGATCGTCTGCGCCCTTCCGGGCCTGACGACCGGATATGGGCCGAGCCACCAGGCGACAGAAGATCTCGCGATGTTCCGTGGAATGCCGAACCTGACGATCATCGATCCGTGCGACGCCAGCGAAATCGAGCAGGCGGTGCCGGCGATCGCCGCCCACAAGGGGCCGGTCTACATGCGTCTTCTGCGCGGCAACGTCCCTTTGGTTCTGGAGGAATACGACTACAAGTTCGAACTTGGCAAGGCGAAGCTTCTTCGGGCCGGCAGGGACACTCTGATCATCTCGTCGGGCCTGATGACCATGCGCGCGCTCGAGGCTGCCAAGCAGCTTCAGAAGGATGGCGTTGACGTTGCGGTACTGCACGTTCCGACCATAAAGCCGCTCGACGAAGCGACCATCGTCGCCGAGTGCCGCAAGGGCGGACGGCTCGTGGTCGTGGCGGAGAACCACACGGTCATTGGTGGTCTCGGAGAGGCGGTCGCCGGAACTCTGATGCGTGCTGGCGTTGCGCCTGCGGCCTTCCGACAGATCGGCCTGCCCGACGAATTCCTGGAGGCGGGCGCGTTGCCGACGCTCCACGACCGATATGGGCTCTCGACCCTCAAGGTGACAGAGGCTGTCAAGGCCTGGCTCTCGACCTGACGACGGCGGCCGGTGGAGGAGACGCCGGCCGATCCAACAAGCTTGTGATGGAGGATGATATGAGCTTGCAGATGAATAGAAGATCTTTCCTGGCGAGCGCCACCGCCGCGCTCGCGGCTCCAGCGATCGTGCTTTCGAGCCGGTTCGCCAGCGCCGCCACGACGACTTTGACCCTCGGCCATGGTGCGGCTCCTGGCAACCCCAGGACAGTGGCAGCCAACAAGTTCGCGGAACTCGTCAAGGAGAAGACCGAAGGTCGTATCCAGGTCAACGTCGCAGGTGCCGAGACTCTCGGAAGCGACTCTGCGATGCTGACCAGCCTGCGGACCGGAGCTCTGGACTTCACTGCAAACAGCCAGGGCGCCACTTCCGCAATCGTCCCCGAGCTGAACGCGCTCGGTCTGCCTTTCATATTCGAAAACACCGACAAGGCGATGGCGGTGCTCAACGGTCCGGTGGGAGCCGAACTGAACAAGCGGTTTGAAGCGGTCGGCGTCGTCCCCCTCGATTGGTGGGACAACGGCATCCGTCATCTCACGAATTCGAAGCGCAAGGTCGCGTCGCCGGCGGATTTGAGCGGCATGAAGATCCGCACCCCGGCCGATCCCATGACGATCGACATCTTCCAGGCACTGGGAGCGGGCACCGAGCAGATCGCCTTCGGCGAACTCTACATCGCCCTGCAGCAAGGGGTCGTGGACGGACAGGAGAACCCTCTGGCGAATATCGAGAGCTCGAAGCTGCACGAGGTCAACAGGTACATCAGCCTGACCGCCCACAAGTGGGAATCCACTCCGTTCCTGATGTCGAAGATAGCGCAGGCCCGGCTGGGACCGGATCTCGAGGCCGTCAGGGCTGCGGCCAAGGAGGCCGGAGCACTCCAGCGGAAGCTCTCGAACGAGAAGGCTGCTGAAGTCCTGGAGAACTTCAAGAAGAACTCCGCAGTCGAAGTCGTGGAAGTGGACCGCGAAGCCTTTGTGAAGGCCACCGCGTCTGTCGCGGACACCTGGAAGAAGAAGCCCTTCGGTGATTTCGTCGCCCAGGTGGAAGCCGCAGCGAGGGGCTGACGCCCCTCCCACATTCGGAGGCCTCATGAGCAGGTTTTATTCAGCCGTCGATCCGGTCGCCGGCATCATTGTCGCATTCGCGCGTCTGGTCATCATCGTCAGCGGCATCGCGCTGACATTGGTCACTACCGCGAACGTCGCAGTTCGATACCTATCGGCCAGCGGAGGCCTGTCGTTCGCCCAGGAGCTGCCCATGCTGATATTCCCCTGGTTCATCATTGCGGGGATCGTCTTGGCAGCCCATGCCGGTGGACACATGGCCGTCGAATGGCTGTACGACAAGCTGGCCGGCCAGTCCCGGACGATGGCCCTGATCGTAGCAAACGCGATCAGCGTCGCCGCATTTCTGGTGCTGGCATATCAGGCGACCGTGGTGGCTGAGATCGCCGGGGCCGAACACAGCCCCGTTCTGCAGCTTCCCAACAGCATCGGATACTACGCGCTGTCGATTGGCGCAGTGCTCGTGTCCATCGTCACCGTCGCCGCGACCGCTCGCGTTCTCCGCCTCGGCTGGGATCACCGCCTCGAACTCAAGCCCGAGGAGGTCGCGCTGTGACTATCGTGATGATCATCTCTTTTTGCATACTTATGGTACTTGCCGTTCCCGTGGGCTACGGGCTCATCATCGCGGCAGGTCTAGGCGTGCTCTTCAATGGCTATGTCCCGTTGTCAGTGGTGGCCCAGCAGGTCTACGACCAGACCCAGTCGTTCCCGATGCTGGCGCTTCCATTCTTCATGCTGGCAGGAACGCTGATGCTTGGCGGCGAGCTTGGGCGTCAGCTCCTGGAGCTCGCCTCTCGCGCGATGCAGCGGTGGAGGGGCGGACCGCTCTCGACCACTGTCGTATCCTCGGTCGTCTTCGGCGGCGTGTCCGGCTCGGCTGTGGCGAATGCGAGTGCGCTCGGGTCGGTGCTCATCCCATGGCAGAAAAAGCACGGCTTTCCCCCAGCGCTCTGCGCCGCCAACAACGCAACTTCGGCCGTCATCGACGTCCTCATTCCGCCCTCGATCCCAATGATCCTCTATGCCCTGATCAGCGGCGTCAGCGTCGGCGATCTGTTCATATCGGGCATCGTTCCAGGTCTGATCATGGCTGCGAGCTTCGTGTTCGTATGCTGGTTCATCTCGGTCAGACGCGGTTACCAGGCGCAGGCTGTGAAGGTACGCAAGCGGGAGCTTGCCAGACTGGCACTCCAGAGCCTCCCCGCGATCCTGCTTCCGGTCCTCATCATCGTCCTCCTGCGGTTCGGTTTCGCGACGCCGACCGAAGTTTCGGTCCTGTCCGTCGTCTATTCGCTGCTCCTTAGCATCCTGTTCTACCGCGATCTCACCTGGAAGCGCTTCTGCGAGAACATGGTGGAGGCGGGCGTCGCGACAGGCGTGGTGATGCTCGTGATTATGGGCAGCGCGGCAGTCGGCTGGGTGCTGACATTCGATCAGGCCCCGCAGCACATGGCCGAATGGGTCTCGACGCACATCTCAAGCCCGATCGTTATCATTCTTATGATGAACCTGATCATGCTGGTGGTCGGCATGCCGCTCGACATGCCGCCGGCGATCCTCCTGCTCGGGCCGATCTTCGTTCCTCTGGCCGATTCCATCGGTCTCGACCGGGTACAGCTTGGCTTGATGATGGTTATCAACCTCGGCATCGGGCTCTACACGCCGCCGATCGGTACGACCCTGTTCATCTCGTCGTCCATCGCAAAGGCCCCGCTTGGGACGACGACCAGCGAGCTCTGGCCGTATTTCGGAATGGCCATGCTCCTCCTCCTCGCGGTCAGCTTCGTGCCCGCGCTGACGATCTACTGAGGAGCGTCCGATGAGCGAAACGTCAAAAAACGTCATCACCGTCCGAGGCCTCACCAAGTCTTATGGTGCGACATCGGTCCTCAAGGGCGTCGACTTCTCCGTTGCGCGGGGGGAGGTTCATGCGCTGCTCGGCGGGAATGGCGCCGGAAAGTCGACGATGATCAGGATCATCACGGGCGCGACTTCAAAGAACGAAGGAGATATTCGCTTCTTCGATAGTGAGGGCAGGGAACGGAGCGAGGCCGAGGGCAGAGCGAAGGTCGCCGTCGTGCACCAGGAACTCGCACTCCTGCCGCATTTGACCGTCGCCGAAAACATTGCCCTGCCGCATCACAGGAAGGGTGCCGCCGTGTTCCGGCGCGCGGTCGCGGCGGGACAGGCATACGACGCGCTGCGGATGATCGACCAGGACTTTGCTGCCAGGTCCTTGCACAGGCTGGTGGGGAGCCTGACCCTTCACGAAGGACAGATGGTCGAAATCGCCAGGGCTCTCTCGTCGGGCGCGGAATTGATCCTTCTCGACGAGCCGACTGCCAATCTCACCGCGCTGGAGACCGAGAGGCTGTTTGCGGTTCTGAGGCGGCTGACCCGGGATACCGGTCTGTCAGTTGTCTTCGTCTCCCACCGGATGAAGGAGATCAGACAGATCGCGAACGTCTGTACGATCATCCGCGACGGCCGGACAGTGGTCGATCGCCAGGCAATGGAAGAACTGACGGACGCCGGCATCATCGAAAAGATGGGACAGGTGGCGACTTCCCACGCGCCGGAGGGGGCAGCGCCGCGGCCTGAATACAGGAGGGACGTCGGCTCTGCGACGGACATAATCACCATCGAGGAGGCCGGTTTCAGGCTGGAACTGCTGCCCGGCACCGTTCTCGGTGTTGCGGGCGCACCGGCTGGACCAGCGGCACTCATCGAAGGGCTGACGGGCGCCGCCCGAAAGAAGCGGTGGACGGTAGCGCGGGCCGGATGGCCGGACCATCTTCGATCGCCCCGCATGGCCGCCCGTCTGGGGGCCGGATTCGTGACCGGCGATCGGGCACACAAGGGAGTTCTTCACAGCCTTCCGATCATCGACAACGTCCTGGCATCCCGCCGCGTGACGAGAGGCTCGCTTCTCACTGGCCGCTCAGAAGGGGCCGAATGCATCGATCTGCTGAATGCTTTGAAGGTCAAGGCGGCTTCCGTCTGGGATCTGCCGAACACGCTGAGCGGTGGCACGCAGCAAAAGCTGCTGCTTGCCCGCTGGCTGGGTGTGCCCTCCCGGCTGCTGGTTCTGGAGGAACCGACAAGAGGCGTCGATATCGGAACCAAGCGTGAGATCTATCAGCTCATCAGACAGATGGCCGCTTCGGGCACAGTAATCATCTGGTGGTCCACTGAAAATGTCGAACTGCTGGAAGTCTGCGACCGCGTCATCGCCTTCGACACCGAGGGACGGTGCGCCGGCATGCTGGAGCGGGACGACTTCAGTGAAGAGAAACTTGTCAGCTTGACTGGAATGGCCGCATGACCGGGACCCAGGTACAAATCGCGCCGACAGAGGCGCCGACAACCGAAATTAGACAGAGGGAGAGCCTCTTTAGCGCCTACAGAACCGAGATCACGATCGCTTTAGCCATCGTCCTGCTGGCTCTTGCGGTCGGCTCGCAGGTTCCTCAGGCACTCACCTGGGGTAACTTTGCCAACATCACGCAGGCAGGCGCGCCTCTTATCCTCATGTCGCTGGGCGTCCTTCTTGTCGTGATCACCGGCGGTATCGATCTCTCCGTCGGATCGGTCTTCTCCTTGACCGGCATGGTGACCGCGCAGGCGATGGCAAATGGATTTGGCGGGATCTCGGCAAGCTTGATCGGTCTAGGCGTCGGACTTCTGTTCGGATCGATCAACGGCTTCCTCGTTACGATCGCCGGCTTGGCGCCGTTCGTCGTGACACTCATCACCTTTGCCGTTGCCGGGTCGCTCGCCTTCATCGTCACGAACGGGCGCTCGATGCCAATCGGAGATCCGGATTTCTGGCTCCTCAACAGCGGCAGTCTCATACCGGGTGTCCCGAACTATATCCTGTTCTGCGTGGTCCTCCTGATCGCGATCGAGGTTTTCTTGAAGAAAATGGTGGCGGGCCGCTGGTTCTATGCTGTCGGCAGCAGTTCGACGGCGGCCTATCTGCTCGGCATTCCCGTCAAGCGCACGAAGTTCATGGCCTATGTCGCGTCTTCGCTGCTCGCATCGTTCTCTGGCCTGCTGACGATCTCCTACATTCTGAATGCGGAATCCACGGCTGGGTCCAGCCTGATGCTCCAGGCCATCGCGGCGGTCGTGATTGGCGGCGCAAGCCTGCTTGGCGGTACAGGAACCGCGATCGGCGCGGTGCTGGGAGCCCTGATGATTACGGTCATTCAGAACGGCGTCAATCTCATAGGCATCAACAGCTTCTGGCAGGGGTCGGTCACCGGCGTCGCCATTCTCATCGCGGTCCTCATCGACCGCTTCAGCAAGTCGCGGCGGGAGGCCGTTTGACATCAACCCGGCACGGGCCGGTCTTTGGAGGAGGAATGAAAATGACAAAACTAAAACGTGCAGTTGGCCTGTTTGCCGGCGTCGCAATGGCTGCCATTTCGCTTGCGGCTGCGGCGCAGGCTGAGGAGAAAAAGACGGTGGCATACCTGGCGCCGTCGCTCGACATCTCCTACTGGCAGTGGGTCGGCTACGGCGTCAAGGAAAAGGCCAAGGAACTCGGCATGGACTACGTCGAGTACACTTCGGAAAACTCGCCGGCAAAGCAGATGGATAACGCGCGTACCGCAGTGACCAAGGGCGTCAACGCCATCGTAATCGGCCCCGTCAGCTCGACGAGCACGCCGCCGCTTCTCGCATACCTGAAATCGCAGAACATCCCGATCGCGTTCGCGGGCATCGGCCCGCAGCCCGGCCAGACCAACTACACGTCGTCCGTAACCGCAAATAACTACGAGACCGGCAAGGCGCAGGGTGAGTTCGTCTGCAAGCTTGCCAAGGATCGTGGCGGCAATCAGGTGGGCATGCTCTCATTGCCGCAGGACCGCGAGAACGCCCAGAAATATCTGAAGGGTGCAGAGGAGGCGTTCAAGGCGAACGGCTGCGATCTGGCGCAGATGCTCGAGACCAGGGGGCTTACGGTCAATGAAGCGGTAACACAGGCCAACGATATGCTCACCGCCCATCCTGACATCAAGGCCATTTACGGGATGTATGATGAGGCCGGGACGGGCGCTGCGAAAGTGCTTCAGACCCGCGGGCTGACAGGGAAGGTCGGCATCGCGGTTGCGGACGGCAGCCCGACCACGATCTCGCTGCTGAAGTCGAACGCGATCCAGGGCATCTTCTTCCAGGAAGCCGTTGGACAGGGAATCGATGGGACGCAGCAGGTATTCAACGCGATCTCCGGTGCGCCGGTCAAGAAAGACCTCGCTCTCGTCATGCCCCTCGTCACGGCAGATAAGGTCGACACGCCCGAAGCAAAGGCCGTCATCGCTCGGGTGTTCCCGCCGGCCAACTAAGTAGCGCGGACGTCGGCTGTTCTGGCCGGCGTCCTTTTCGGCGATCTCTTGAAGGGCAGAAGGTATGACAGACCTCGCGATCATCGATCCGCATTTTCATCTGTGGGATCTCGACAACAACTACTATCCGTGGCTGTCGGACGGCGTAAAACCGTCTGCCTTCGGCGACTACACCGCGATCAACAAGACTTATCTTATCACCGACTTTCTGGCTGATGCGAAAAGTCAGAACCTGGTAAAGGCAGTCCATCTCGACGTTGGATACGACCCGAAGGATCCGGCCGGCGAGACTCGCTGGCTGCAAGGCGTGGCAGACAAGCACGGGTTCCCTCACGGTATCGTCGGATATGCCGACTTCCGAAAGCCCGACGTCGGCGACCTCCTCGACGAGCATATGTCCTGCGCGAACTTCCGCGGCATACGGCAATCGATGAACTACCACGACGATCCGGCAAAGACATATCTGACCGAGCCTGGAGTTAGCCGGACATCGGAATGGCGCAGGGGCTTCAAGGAGCTCGCCCGCAGGGGCCTCAGCTTCGACCTACAGCTTTACTACTGGCAGATGGAAGAATTCCTGGACCTGGCCCGCGACTTTCCCGACGTACAGATCATACTAAATCATACGGGCATGCAGGTTGACGGCCCGAGCCATTTCGAGGGGTGGCGAAATGGAATGCGGGCGCTCGCCCAGGCGCCCAATGTGGCTTGCAAAATTTCAGGCTTGGGAATGGGCGATTGGAGCTGGACCGTCGAAAGCATCACGCCGTATGTCGAGGAGGCGATTGCAGCATTCGGCGTCGAGCGATGCATGTTCGCTTCGAATTTCCCGGTAGACAAGCTGTTCGGCAGCTATGACAAGGTCATGGACAGTTTCAAGTCCATCACCGCCAGATATTCTCCAGATGAACGCATTGCGTTGTTCCACGACAACGCCGCGCGGTTTTATCGGGTCTAGCCGTCTCGGTAGCCGCCGAGAACCTCGGCTGTCGCCTGCACCGCATACTGATGCGCCGAAGCCGCTGTGAGGTGCGGGCAAAGCCCGCACCTTTTGCTCATCGCCTCAGTTCTTGGTGACGAAGTCCTTGACGTTGGCAGGCGTCACGAGCTGGAAGGGAATGTAGACCTTCTTGTCGATCTTTTCGCCCTTGGCGAGCTTGAGCGCTGCATCGAGCGAGCCCTTGCCCTGGCCGGCGGCATCCTGGAACACCGTGACGTCGAGATCACCCGCCTGCATGGCGGCAAGCGCGTCCTGCGTGGCGTCGACACCGCCGACGACAACCTTGGTCATATCCTTGCCGGCTGCCTTCAGCGCCTGGATGGCGCCGATCGCCATTTCGTCGTTGTTGGAGATCACAGCGTCGAATTCGATGCCGCTGGAGAGCCAGTTGGTCATCAGGTCGGCGCCCTGGGTGCGGTCCCAGTTCGCCGTCTGCTCTTCGACGATCTCCAGACCCTTGCATTCATCCGTCTTGATGACGTCGTGGACGTCCTGGGTCCGCATGCGCGCAGCCTGGTTGGAGAGCTCGCCCATGATCACGACGGCCTTGCCCTTGCCGCCGAGAATGCGGCAGATTTCCTTGGTTTCCAGCGTGCCGGATTCCTGCTCGTTGGAAGCGACGAAGGCCTGCTTGTCCGGCAGCGTGTCGACGTTGACCGGCTGACGGTTGACGTAAACCAGCGGAATGCCGGCATCGGCCGCGAGCTTCGACATTGCCGTGGTCGCATCGGTATCGACAGGGTTGACGATGATTGCATCGACCTTGGAGGCGATGAAATTCTGGATCTGGCTCTGCTGCTTGGAAACGTCGTTCTGTGCGTCTTCGACCTGCAGCGTCACACCGCTGAGTGTCTTTGCATAATCGGTCATGCCGTTGCGCAGAACCGTCAGGAAATTGTCGTCGAATTTCGCCATCGAGACGCCGACAGTTTCCGCGTGAGCCGCCGTCGACATGACGAGCGCCATCGCAGTGCCCAGGATAAACTTTTTCATTTTACTTCCTCCACAAAGCGGTGCCCGGCTGCACCCTCCTCACGCCGGAGCCCCAGGCATTTGCTCTGAAGCCTATTCTATCTCGCGATCGATCTCGTTACTCACCGCTCTGACACACAGTTTCAAAGCGCCGACGCGGCCGCCAACGGCCCATAAGTGCCGGACTCGTGTGGCTCAGCGCTTCAGATGAGCCTTTTGTTTCACCGCGCTGGCCGAACCCTTCAATTCAGCGCAAAGCGCGTGGATGGCATTCGCTATCTCCTCCTGAGTTCCGTTTTTCCGGTGGAGCGAAATTGACCGCTTCACGAATCTCTACGCGAAATTCCGCAGCAATCCATCATTCTGGCAAGGAGCTCACTTGCATTCTTGAAAGAATGTTGAGGGAAATGAGGGAATCCCATCATCCCTAGATGATTTCAGGGATGAAGATATCGAAGGGCACGAGCTGGCCGATCTCGGTTGAGAAAGTGATCGTTATTTCCAGGTGCCCCGACGAAATCCGGAACCCGGCAAGAAGCCAGCGCGTCCCGAAGATTGGCGGATTGCAAGCCTCAGAACGCTGGAAATCGCTCGCGCCCTAGCCTCCAGCCAGGTCACCCAGATCTTCTCTAATTTTCGAAATACCTTTGGGGTAACGTTCGTCCTTTTCGCTCAGTGAAACACCCTTGTTGTTGCAAGGTGCAGGGGTGCTCCAAACTGCGCTTCAAGGGTTGCTCCGCGTCGTCCGTCGGCGCACGCGCGCTCCAACGGAAACGCTGAATGTCATTTGCATCTGTGACTGGGCCTGGCGTCGCAACTGCCGCTACGGCAGCATAGTCTGTGATCTAGAGAGGCGGAGCATCGTGGGGTTGTTGCCCGACCGCGAGATGGCAACGGCGGGAGCGTGGCTTGCCGTTCATCCAGGCATCACGGCCGCGTCGCACCGTTTCAGAACGCGTTCTGCGATAGCGAAGGGCGTTGACGCTTCAATTTGCAGATTGACCCGTTCAAGTTAGCAGAAGACGCTCACAGCTTCGCCCACTGAACTGGCAGGGTCCATGGGCTCAGAGCACCGAAACAACAGCCTTGGCGAGGTCGTCGAGCCGGTCTTCCCTGAGGCCCGCGACATTGAAGCGGGAATCACCAACCATATAGATGCCGAACTCATCTCGCAGGCGGTCGACCTGCGCTTCGGTCAGGCCGAGCCGCGAGAACATACCCCGGTGGTCGGCAATAAAGTCGAAGCGCGAGGTGTTGGACTGGCGACGGAGCGCTTCGGCAAAGCCCTTTCGCAGGTTGAGCATACGAAGCCGCATAGCTTCTAGTTCGGACTTCCAGTCGGCGCGCAGTGCATCGTCCTCGAGGATAAGGCGGACGGCGGCGGCGGCATGGTCCGGCGGCATGGAATACAGCACGCGAGTGGTGGCGAGCGCCTGACTGCCAGCGATCTTTACACTTTCTGCGTCCCTGCCCATCAGGATGACGGCGCCGACGCGGTCGCGGTAGACCGAAAAGTTCTTCGAGCAGGAGGTGGCGACAGCCATTTCCGGCACCTTGCTTGCGAGCAGGCGAACGGCGGCGGCATCTGCCTCCAAACCGTCGCCGAAGCCTTGATAGGCAAGATCGATGAAGGGAAAAAGGTCGCCTTCGACGAGAAGATCCGCGACCAGACCCCATTGCTCGATCGTCAGATTGGCGCCGGTCGGGTTGTGGCAGCAGCCATGCACCAGAATGATGTCGCCGGCCTTTGCCTGCTTCAATCCCTTGAGCATGGCCTCGGCCTTCACCGTGCCGCTGGCGGGATCGAAATAGGGATAGGTCGCGATATTGAGGCCTGCAGCCTTCAGGATCGGTACATGATTCACCCAGGTCGGGTCGGAGAGCCAGACGGTGGCGTCCGGCCGGGCCTTTACCAATAGGTCGGCGATCGTGCGGAGTGCGCCCGAGCCGCCCGCTGTCTGGCAGGCGAACATGCGCGAGAGATCGGCCTTCTCGCCAAAGACCAGCTTCAGCATGGCCTTGTTGAAACCTTCATCACCTGCCATGCCGACATAGGTCTTGCTCGTCTGGCTTTCATAGAGGCGCTTCTCAGCGTCCCGCACGGCCCGCATGATGACGGTCGCACCCTGCGAATCCTTGTAGACGCCGACGCCGAGATCGATTTTCGTCGGCCGTGCGTCATTTCTGTACAGAACCGAGAGGCTGAGGATCTTGTCTGGCGGCGCGGCAGTGAGGGTTTCGAACACGGCTTTTCCTTTGAATTAAGGTCGAATGCGGAGCTGCCCCAGCTGCCCCGCGTCGGCTGAATCAATGCTCGAACTCGCTTTGCGACCCGGAGCGTATTGCGGCAAGAACCTGCTTTTGAAGAGCAACGAATTCCGACGTTGCAATCATGTCCTGGTTTCGTGGACGGGAAAGCCCGACGTGGAAAGTCGCGTTGATGCGTCCCGGATTGATGCTCATCGCCACAATTCGGTCGGACAGATAGACGGCTTCTTCGACATCGTGCGTGACGAACAGGACGGTCAGCCGATGCTCTTCCCAGATTTGGGTCAGCAGTTCCTGCATCTGGTGTCGGGTCAGAGCGTCGAGCGCGCCGAACGGCTCATCCATCAATAGCATTTTCGGTCGATAGGACAGGGCACGTGCAATGGCGACGCGCTGCTTCATGCCACCCGACAGTTGCGACGGAAATGCATCGGCGAACTTGGTGAGCTTCACCAGTTCAATGTGGTGGCGGGCGACATCCCGGCACTCGGCATTCGGCAACCCGGCCGCCTGCAGGGCGAATTCAACATTCTGCTGCGCGGTCAGCCACGGCAACAGCGTGTAGGATTGGAAGACAACGCCGCGATCGAGCCCGGGACCGACGATCGGCGCTCCATCCGTCAGAAGAAGGCCATTGTCGAAGCCCTGAAGTCCGGCGACGATCGACAGCAGCGTACTCTTGCCGCAGCCGGAAGCACCGACCAAGGAGACGAATTCGTTGTCGGCGAGTTCCAGGTCGATACCGCTGAGGGCGTGGACGGGGCTCTTCCTGCCACCATACCATTTGTTCAGACCCTCGATCTTTAGTTTGGGTTCGCTCATCTCAATGCCTTGCAGCGTAACGGAAGAAGATGCGCTCCAGGGCCTTCATGCTTTGGTCTGTGATTAGACCGAGCAAGCCAAGGAGCAGGATGTAACCAATGATCGTCTGCGTCTGGAAATATCGCTGAGAGACGACGATCCGATAGCCGAGGCCGGACGTCGCCGCCACAAGTTCTGCCAGCACAAGCCAGGTCCAGGCCCAGCCGAGGCTGATGCGCAGCGTGTCCCAGATGCCGGGGAGGGCAGACGGCAGGACGATGCGGCGCAGGATCCTGGTTTCTGACATTCCGAGCGTACGGCCCAGTCCGACGAAGTCGGTCGGCACACGCTTGACGCTGTCCATGACCATCAGTACCTGCTGGAAGAAGGTTCCGATAAAGATGATGACGAACTTCTGGATATCGCTTGTTCCTGCCCACAGTATGGTCAGCGGAACGAAGGCGACAACCGGCATGTAACGAACGAAGTCGACAAAGGGCTCAATAGCCGCTTCCCACGTCTTGAAACAGCCGATCATGATCCCGATCGGGATCGCCAGGGCCGATGCAATAAGAAATCCGACGAGCATGCGATAGATGCTGATCCCGGCATCCGTCCACAGCGTGCCATCGACAGCCAGTTCCGTCATCTTGGCCCACACCGCTCCGGGCGAGGGCAGAAAAATCGGTTTCACCCAGCCGGTGATGGTAGCAACCCACCACACGGCAAACAGCAGGGCAAAGACGGCAACGGCAATCAGAAAAAACGACCGGCCGCTGATCGGATCCCCGATCCGAAAGGCACCAGGTGGTCTACCGACGCCCGCGCGCGATGGCGCGCGGGGCCTTTCTTTCGTTGTGGACGACAATTCTGAGCTAGACATTACGGTCCCGTTGGTGGCCAGAGGTCACTTGTTCGCTGCATCGACAAACGATGTGTCGATCATGCTGTCGGCGGAAACGTCCTGGGTCACGAGGCCGGCTGTTTTGGCCGCCTTCAGAACGTCGGCGAAGGTCTTGGTCTTGAAGTCACCGGCAAAGGCCTTGGCTGCTTCGGCAGAGCTATAGTATTGGACACCGTCGAAAGCCGTTTTCAGATCATCCGGGGAGGCGCCCACGGCCTTCGAGATGATGGTGCGGTCCTCCTCGGTATTGGCCTTGTAGTCGGCCAGAGCCATATCCCAGGCCTTGATCATGGCCAGAACCTGCCCAGGCTTCTGCTTCAGCACTTCCTCGCGAACGACGAGAACGTCGGAGACTAGCCCCGGATCCTTGCCGGCTTCAAAAAGCAGCTTGATATTCTTGTCCTGGGCCAGCGCCGTTGAAATGTAGGGCTCGTAGGTAACCGCGACGGGAACACGGCCTGCAATCAGTGCCGTTCCAGCATCAGCTGCCGGCATCGGCACGCGGACGATATCGTCGATCGTCATACCGTTGCTGGCAAGCGCGTAGTTCAGCAGGATGTCGCTTGTCGTGCCTTCCTCGAAGGCGATGTTCTTACCCTTGAGGTCAGCGACGCTCTTGATGTCGCTTCCGGCCAGGATCGCGTCCGCCTTCAGGCTGAAATCAAGAAGCGAGACGATCTTCACCGGCAGGCCGGCGGCAACCATGGCCATGGCCGTGTGCGTGGCGATATTGGCAGCGTCGAGCTGACCGCTGGCAAGTGCCGCGTTGATGTCCTTGTCTTCGCTGAAGTTGACAAGCTCGACATCCTCAAGGCCTGCTTTCTTGAACAAGTCCTTGCTGGCGGCGACGTGCCATTGACCGTAACCGAGCCAGGGCTCGATGCCGATCTTGAAGGTACCCGGCTCCGGTTTGGACGGGATTTGATCCTGGGCGTTAGCCTGCGCACTGGCAAGAATGCCGACGATCCCGAGCGCGATCGCTGCGCGGGAAAACTGCTTGCTGATGGATTTGTAGTTCATTGGGAACCCCTCTTTTGATGATTTTAACGGATCACAAAGCTTGCATCTTCTTAGGTTTGACGCCCGACCATCAAGCTCTTGGTGGCGGACATTGCGTACTTGTCTCCTTTCGCCGGCGTTAGCGGTTACTGTTTGAGTATGAGGTGCGAGCCACGTTCCTTTAAGTCGGCGATGGAGCTCACGCCCATCAAAGCCAAGGTAATCGAGATCTCCCGGCGTAATGTCTCGATCGCACGGTCGACGCCGGCCTGGCCTCTAGCTGCGAGACCGTAGGTATAGGCCCGACCCAACATGACACCATCGGCGCCCATTCCAAGTGCCTTGACAATATCGCTTCCCCTTCGCACGCCCCCGTCGAGCATCAGCGTGAAATCCGGTCCGACTGCGGCCCGGATGTCGGGAAGCGCTGCAATCGTGCTCATGGCGCCATCGAGTTGGCGACCGCCATGGTTCGAGATCACAATGCCGTCGACGCCGATCGCCTGCGCCTTTTTGGCATCCTCAGGTGAAAGGATGCCCTTAATAATCAGTTTGCCTTTCCACCGGTCGCGCAATGCCTCGATGTCCTTCCATGCGAGCCTTTTGTCGATGCGCCTGGAAAGATTGGCGGCCTGTTCGAGCGCTCCCCTCCCGAAGTCTGTGCGATGCTCGACCGCCCGAACGGAGGGCATGCCGCCGCGACCGACATCGAACAACCAGCCAGGCTTCCGGCATAGACTGGCGAACAGTCGAGGTGTGACACGCGTAAGAGAGCGGAAGCCGTTGCGCACATCACGTTCGCGGATGGCGGTGATGGCCGTATCGACGGTCACGTACAGCGCCTCGACACCGGCCTCTTCCGCAGCGCTCAGAAACTCCTCGCAAAGCGCGCGGTCGTCGAGCACGTAAAGCTGAAAATGTAGCACACCGTCTGTCGCCTGCCGGAGGTCTGCCAGCGACGCGATCGAGAAGGTCGAAAGGCAGAAGGGGATGCCGGCAGCGTCAGCGGCACAGGCTGCCTTTTGTTCTCCGTTTCTCGTGTAAAGGCCAAGAAAGCCGACCGGTCCCAGCATGAATGGAAGAGGATGGCGTCGCCCGAGGTATTCGGTCGCCAGATCAGGCTCGGCATAGTTGCCGAGAACGTTCTGACGCAGTTGCAAAAGCGAGAAATCGTCCCTGTTTCGACGATAGGTTTCCTCCGCAAAGGAGCCGCCGTCGATGTAGTCAAAGAAGAGCTTCGGCAATCGCTTGCGAGCGGCCAGCCGGAGGTCATCGATATTGACGATCGTCACGATCTACCCCTCCGGATCTATCGTTGCGAGGAAGCGGGTTATCAGGTCCTCGCCCCCATCAGGCTCCGAGCCGACCATCATGGCCACAGAAAGCCCGATCAGGGAGGATGTCGGATTGTGGCTTGTCGCACCTGCGCGCAGGTTCATGACAAGCGTCGGGCAGAGGAAAAGCCCGAGCCGGACAACTTTTCGCCAGTCTTGAGGAAGCATGTCGCGCTGTTTGAGGGCGGCAAGCAACGGCTTCCACATTGCTTCGGCCTTCGTTTCCAAAAGCGCCTTGCGAACCGGGGTCAGCTTCCAATCGAAATCCGCAAAAAGACGGCCGTTCTCGTACTTGGCTGTGGCCTTGAATTTCTGTTCGGCAAGAGCCGGATCGTAGAGCCAGTAGGGATGGGCGAGGATATTGTGGAAGGTCGTCTTCACCTCCGCCAGAAGCGTCGGGATGTGCTCGCCGGCAAAGGCTGGGTCAAAGAAGGACAGGCTCGCGCGCCCTTCGCGCCGTTCGAACCAGACATTGGCGTTATGAGCGTCGCCGTGTGCCGTCACCCCGCCACTATCGGCCAGACGGACAGGGTTCAGTCTTTCATGCGCGGCGTCGAAAAGGTGGCCGAGAGTTTCGCGATACTCGATGCCATTGAGGACAAAGCGGGCTTTCGAGAGCGAATCCCAGGAAAGCGTGACGCCTGGAAAGTCAAATGTCTTGCCGACATAAAAACTCTCCAGCCGTCCGCCAGGGTAGGTCCCTTTCGGGGCTGTGACCAGCCGATCGCGGAACAGGCGATGAACCGGCTCCTTCATGACCTCATCTGGAGTGACAGGATGCAACGTCCTCAGATAGACCGATAGGACGGTCTCATTGAGCCGGCGCTCCGCATCCACGGCCTGGCGTGCCATTTGCTCATCATGAAGCCCGTCGAGGGTACGCAGAGCATCGGAAAAGCGCGGATCGGTCCTGCGCCTGTAGACAAGGATCTGCTCGCCTGGAAGGGTCGACATCATCAGCGGCTGATCTACCGGCAGGCCGGCCTTGGCAAGAATATCGGCGCGATAGTACTCACCGCTCATCTCCTCCTCGTTTTCCTCCTGATGGAATTTGAAGAAGTAGGGCTTTCCGTCGGCCTCGAAGAAGCCATTCAGTGAATTGAGGCTGTATTGGTCGTGGTTGATCGCCAGATCGCGTGCGTCGACCCCAAACAGATCTCGCAACAGGTCGGCAAGAAGAGCTTCGGCACTGCCGTCGCCCCTCTTGGCTTTTTCCCGTATGGCTGCCGTCCGACTGTTGGGCTGCCCCATGCTCTCTCACTCCTGGAATGACGCGAAGGTTTTCATTTTTTGGGCGGTAAGTATCTGCTGCCAAGCGAGTAGCGGCTGCCGACATAGGTGAAGGTATTGACCGTTGCGATCGCCTGCCCCGTCCACGTTTTTCGGTTGAGGACCAGGCAGCTATCGCGCTCACGAATGTGCAGGAGGCGTGCATGTCTCTCCGTCGCCGGGATGGCGCTGATGAGATGCTCGACTTCGGTTAGGGGTGTGCTGTGCTGAAGGTAATCGTAGGTGCCGATGGACGTAAAATCCTGATCGAGATAGTTCTTTACCAGCTCTGTATTGACGTAGCGCTCCTCCAGCTGAACAGGGACGCCATTCTCGTAGTGAACGACCATCGAGTGATCGACGGGGCAAAGCTTTTTGAACTCGAACGCGTCCAATAGCATTTGATCCGGCCGCTCGATCCGCTCGAGCAGGATCACCTCCGCGCGGTGTTGGCTTCCACGCGCCTTGATCTCGCTGATGATGTTGCTGATCTCGATGAGTGTCGACTGTGCTTTGGGAGGCGAGACGAACGTCCCGACCCCCTGGACCCTGCGCAGATAGCCTTCGGCGGTCAGTTCACGAAGCGCGCGATGGACCGTCATGCGAGAAACGCCGAGCGAAGACGTCAACTCGTGCTCGGACGGAAGCTTCTCGTTCTGTGGCCAGTTGCCGTTCCCGATATTGTCGAGCACGAAGTCCTTGACCTTTTCGTAGAGCGGCAGCGCGGTGTTTGAAAGGCCGGGCAATTTCTATCTCCGTCTCACGCCGAGGCGTGTGCTCAATCAGTCGGCTATTCGAATGATCGTCTTTATTTTGGTTGAGCGACCATCGATCAGTCGGTGGTACGCATCAGGAATTCCGTCGAGTGAGTTCAGGACCTCGCTAAATTGTAGAAGTGCAGGCTGAAGCTTTGGCAACAGCGCGATGGCATCGGCGAGTTCGTCTTCAAAGGCATGGCAGCCAATCAGGGAAATCTCACGCTCGACGAGGACATTGGGATCCAGATCCAGTTTCCCATGACTAATACCCACAAGAGCGAAGGCGCCGCCCCCGTCCAGAAGTTCCATGCCTTGCGCGATGGCGTTTGTACTTCCCGTTGCATCCACCGCGTAACGCAGTCGCGCGTCGCCGAGTGCAGTCCTTGCTTGCGACTTATCCAGTGCGACCACCGATCCTCCGCAAATTGCGGCCACCATCTCGGCACGGCTGCCATTCAAATCCGCAAACAACAACTTTCCATCGTGGAGATGTGAAAGCAGCAAACCGCAGAGACCGCCTATCGTCCCGCAGCCGACTAGGAGAATCGCCTCGCCTTGGGGTGGGTTAAGCCGTCGTATCGCATGAAGGGCGACAGCCAAAGGTTCGGCCATGGCCGCCACTGCAGGATCAAGTGACGGCTCGTGTTTGAAAACCAGACGAGCGGGTAGTTGGGCCTGCTCCGCAAATCCTCCGTCGCATACCTCGCCGACGAAACCGAGATGTTCGCAGATATTGGTGCGGCCTGATCTGCATGCTTCACATTGGCCACAGTAAAAGCGGGAGTCAGCTGCGACGAGGTCACCGATCGCGAGACCTTCGACACCCTCACCAAGCGCGGAAACGCGCCCGCAAAACTCGTGTCCAGCGGTGGATGGGCGCCTGCTGATCCATTGACCGGTTCGGTAGTTGTGAACGTCCGAGCCGCAGATGCCCGCGGCGCGAACGTCGATCGTCACGTAGCCCGCGGGCGGCGACAGAGGTTTGTCGACTTCCTCGACCCTGAGATCAAACGCGTCGTAAAGCCGAACCGCCTTCATCCTATCAGCCTCGCTTTGGCAGATAGTTGTCGCGGACCGCCGAGACTGCGTGCGCGTGGGATGAGAAGCCTTCATATTCCGCGAGCTTGTGGGCACGCTTCGCAAACTCGGGATAGGCCGACGCTGTCACGTAGCCGATCGAACTGCGCTTCACAAAATCGGTCACCGACAGCGGACCGAACGTGCGCGCCCAGCGGCTCGTCGGCAGCACGGCATTTGGACCGAGGCAGAAATTGGCGATGCTGACAGGCGTATGCGGACCCATGAGGATTTCTGCAGCCTCGGTGATCTTTCCGAGATGGGCGAAGGGATCCTGCGAGAGGATTTCGAGATGCTCCGGCGCGTAGGCGTTGACGAAATCGTAGCTTTCCTCGATCGAGGAGGTGAGGATGATCCCACCGCATTTGCCTGAAAGGACAGCGCTCGAAAACTGAACCCGCTGTTCGGTCATACGTGCCCAATGCTCCGGCAGCGCGGCGAGGGCCTCCTCGGCCACGCGGCGGCTATGGGTCACGAGATAGGCGGAAGAGTCGGGACCATGCTCGGCCTCGATCAGCAGATCGAGCGCGGCAAGGCCGCCATGGACAGTGTCGTCCGCGAAAATGATCGCTTCCGAAGGGCCAGCAGGCAGGCCTGTGTCGATGATACCTGACAGGCTCCGCTTGGCTGCGACCACCCAAGGGCTTCCCGGTCCAACGATCTTCAGTGCCGGCTTGATCGTTTCCGTCCCGTAGGCAACAGCTGCGACGGCCTGAGCGCCTCCTACCTTGTAGACAGTTTCCACACCGGCCAGACGCGCTGCCACCAGCGTTGCGGCGTCCACGCTACCGTCCGGGGCAGGCGGAGTGACGATCGCCAGATTGGGAACACCTGCCACGACGGCCGGGACGGAGGTCATCATCGTGACCGACGGAAACGAACCTTTGCCGCGTGGAACGTAAAGCGCGGCGGACTTGATCGGGGTGAAGCGGTCGCCGGCAAAGGCGCCTGGCTTGATCTCCTTCAGCCACATGGCTTCAGGCTTCTGCTCTTCATGAAAATTGCGAATATTCTCAATGCCGAAGGTGATGGCCTCGATCACATCCTCGCTAACGAGCTTGAAAGCCGCATCGAATTCCGCCTCCGTTGCTTTGATCGTTGCTTCTGTAATATTTGCCTTGTCGAGGTCGCGGCCGAAGCGGGCAACGGCGCGGTCACCCTCGGTGCGCACGGCCTCAAGGATTGGTGCCACCTTCTCGATGAAGCCCGAGATGTCTGTTTCGGACCGTCGCAAGAGTGCCGCCTGCTCATCCGGTCCAAGATTGGAATATTCATGAAAGGTGACGTCGGTCATTGCTCATACCCTTATTGGCGCACAGAGGCGCTGACAGCCGCTGTCGTCCGCGCCCTGCCGGCGCGACGATATATCGTCCCTACAGGTCATGCGGAGACGCACCGCAAGTCGGTGGCAACCGGGCAATACCCTGCAAGCTGTTCATGCGAGGATGCCGGATATGATTATCCGGCAAATTCCCAGGAAGTCGAAGACTTCGTTCCCGTTTTTATTGTCTAGAGTTGTCTATACATCTATAGACAATATGATCATTCCCGTGCTGTCAAGCGTCAATTTCCGTTTCTATATCGATGCCAGAAAGCCGCCGTCGACAGGAATGCATTGGCCAGTAATGTAGGCCGATGCGCCACTTGCAAGGAAGACGACGGCGCCGCCGATGTCGGAACCATCACCGAACCGCTTCTGTGGGATCTTGTCGAGCATTTTCGCAGACCAGCCCTTGTCCTGATAAAACCCTTCGGTCATCGCCGTTCGGAAATAACCCGGAGCCACCGCATTCACGCGGATCCCTAGCGGCGCCCATTCCGCCGAAAGCGCGCGCGTCATACCCAGCAGTCCCGACTTCGAGGAGCCGTAGGGCACAGCGGTCGGGATGCCGACGTAGGACGTGAGGGAGCAGAGATTGATTATGCTTCCACCGTGGGCTCGGCGCGACATCCGGCGTGCTGCGGCCTGCGACCAGAAGAACGCGCCCTTGAGGTTGGTGCCGATGATCTTGTCCCATATCTGTTCATCGACCTCGAGCGAGGGAGAAGTCTGTTCGTAGCCGGCATTGTTGACAAGGATGTCGACAGCGCCAGTGATGTTTTCGAACTTGCTTAGCGTCTCGTCGATGGACGAGATGTCTGTCACATCCTGGGCGCTCGTGATGCAGGTCCTGTTAAGGGCCTCAATCTTCTCTTTGGTTTCGCTCAGCGAATTTTGATCGCGTGCCGTAACGCAGACATCGGCACCCGCTTCGGCAAGCGCCAGCGCAATCCATTGGCCCAGGCCGCGGCTCGCACCGGTTACAACTGCCACTCTTCCTGCCAGATCGAACATCTTATTGGCCATGATGATCCCCTTGCTTTTGCAGGATAGAACCACCGTTCAAGAACAATGTCTATACATGTATTGACAAAGAGGCATTCCCATTCGTGCCAGAAAGACGCATGCCCCGCCTAGTAAGCGTAGGCGGCATCCTAACCCTACAATGTTGTCAGGTCGCTCTTTGATCCGCCAGTCGCTCCCTGCGCATGTAGGCCCAGTCAATAAGTTCGGCCATCGAGGGTCCCAGGGCTTTGCCCATCTCGGTCAGCTCGTATTCCACCTTCGGCGGCACCTGAGGATACACGGTACGGGTCACGATTCCGTCCTTTTCCAGTTCCTTCAGTTGCTGGATGAGCATCTTCTGGTTCACGCCTGCGCAGCGCCGTTCGAGTTCGGAAAAGCGAAGAGCCTCTTTCGCTCCGAACAGTTGGCAGATGATCACGATCTTCCACTTGCCTTCCAGCACACGCAGGGCGTCCGTAGTCGCTTCCGCCCATTTGAGATGCTGTTGCGGGTCTCCGCACTTCCAGTCACGATCCGCTGCCATACTTACCTTTTGGTGGGTAACCCACTTATCAGTCAGTTCTTGTTGATACTGCAGTATCTACTATCTTGTGGTGCAGAACAACAGGAGCATCAGCATGAAAATCGGCATAATTGGCATTGGCAACATCGGCGGCACCATAGCTCGCAAACTTGCGTCTGCGGGGCATGAGGTCAGGGTGGCCAACTCCAAAGGCGCGGTCGCTGTGCGGCCCTTTGCGGAGGAGATCGGAGCTACGGCGACCGACACGAACGGAGCTATCTCCGGAGCGGATTTGGTCATCATGTCCATCCCGCTTCCCGCTATCGAAAGGCTGCCGAAAAACCTCTTCAAAGACGTCCCCGCGAGCGTGCCGGTCGTTGATACCAGCAACTACTATCCGGGGCTGCGCGATCCGCAGATTGCCGACCTTGATGCAGGCGAGGCCGAAAGCGTGTGGGTCTCCAAACAAATCGGCCGTCCCGTCATCAAGGCGTTCAACAACATCCTTGCGCATTCTCTGGCGGAACTGGGTCAACCTGAAGGGACGGACGGTCGGCTGGCCGTAGCGGTCGCCGGAGATGATGACGCAGCGAAGCAGCTTGTTATGGGGATCGTGAACGAGGTCGGATTCGACCCGGTTGATGGCGGTACGCTTGAAGAGTCCTGGCGGCAGCAACCCTCGACGCCTGGCTATTGCTGCGATTACGATGCAGTCGCCATGCGCAGGGCACTCAATGCGGCGGTAAAGGGTGAAGCACCCAAGAAACGTGAACAGCTCACGAGCAAAATGGCAACTCTCGGCCCGAGCCCCACTCATGATGATGTCGTGGCAATGAATCGCTCCCTCAACCCACTAACCTGAGGTGGCACCATGTCAAAAGTCGTGTCGGAAAACCCGTAGGAGGATCATATCCGCCGGGTCCGCCAAGATGATGGTTACGTTTTGCAATGGAGCGTCGAGTATCTCCACGGAAGAAGGCAATCGATCCGCCTTTGCTCATGGCCTTTAGCGATGGCGGTGAGGGTGCTGGTTAAATACGCAAGCGGATCGACGTCATTTAAGTTGCTCGTCTCGATGAGCGAGGCGATGGTCGCCCAGTTGTCCGCTCCCGCGTCATGCCCGGCAAAAGTGCGTTCTTGTGGTTGAGGGCAAACGGCCGAATGGTCCTGTCGACGCTGTTGTTGTCGATCTCGATGCGACCGTCCAGACCCTTCCCAATATTTGGCGTCCGGACCAGGTCACCGAACCCAGCGATAGTCTTCAGGCGCTGCCATCACCGCGCGCAATGCGCCTGACTTCGCCAGCGGCTGCGTCGAGAATGCCTTGCGACAAATTCTCATCCTGCAAGATGCGCGACAGCGTGACGGCGCCCACCATCAGAGACAGTATCGCCATCGCCTTGCCGCTGGGATTTGAGCTCTTGGCGTCGTCCATCAGCTCATCCAGCACCTCAAAGTGAGCGCGGATACCATCCTCAAATGGACGCCTGACCTCTTCACTCTGCCGCGCCGCGTCCGATCCCAACGCCACTAGAGGGCAACCGTCACCCTTTTCTCCAAGATGTCCGGGTGAGAGGTAGAACTCCATGACTGCTTCGAGGGGATCGGAACTTGTCGCAGCCGCCGTCGACCATCTGCGTGTAGCGCTTTCCAGCGCGCGCCTGGACGCCTGGGCTGCAAGATCGTCCTTGGACGAGAACTGCTTATAGAACCCACCTTGTGTAAGGCCCGCCCCCTTCATCAGATCTTTGAGACCAATACCGTCGAAGCCGTGCTCTCGAAACAGACGGCTTGCGACGTTGATCACCGTTTCCCGGTTCTCCTCGGCCTGTGCCCGGCTCACTCTCATACTGATCTCCGATTAGATTTCATTTGACATCTATAACGCAATTAGATTTAGATCGCAATCTAAATCATCCGGATCGCTGGTCAAGAAGAGAACTTAAGATGAAACGCAAACATGTCCTGACTCTCGTGGGCCTCGCGGCAGCGGCGGGTGCCGGTGCCTATTTCGTGGTTTTCGGAACCCCTAAGTCGGAGGCAGAGGCTGCGGACCCAAGGACTGCCTCGCCACTGGTCAGGGTGGCAGAGGCGACAAGGACTGAAACGGCAGAGCGATCTTTTACCGGCACGGTTGCTTCGCGAGTACAGAGCAATCTGGGCTTTCGGGTTCCGGGCAAGATCGTTCAGCGGATGGTCGATGTGGGCCAGCAGGTCAAGCAAGGCCAGGCTCTGATGCGCATCGATGAAACCGATCTTCAGCTTGCTCTGACGGCGAAGCGCAATACGGTTACCGCAGCGCGTGCTGTCCTGATCCAAGCACAAGCAGACGAGAAACGGTATGCGGCACTGGTCAAAAATGGATTGGCCGCCACCCCGCAGCGTTATGAACAAGCGAAAGCGGCCCTCGATACGGCCTCGGCACAGCTTGCCGCGGCTGAAGCGGACGCCGAGGTTGCGGAAAACGCCGCCTCCTATAGCGTTCTTCTTGCAGACTCGGATGGAACGGTCGTCGATACGCTCGGAGACCCGGGACAGGTGGTGTCGGCGGGACAAACGGTGGTTCAACTGGCGCAGGCGGGGCCGCGTGAAGCCGTTGTCTGGCTACCGGAAACCCTGCGGCCCGAGACAGGATCCGAAGCGCAAGCCAGTGTCTATGGAGGCGAGGGTCTAAGTGGAAAAGCCCTTTTGCGACAGATTTCCGATTCTGCCGACCTGCAAACCCGGACCTACGAGGCGCGGTATGTTCTCGAAGGCGCCGCTGCCTCTGCCCCGCTTGGTTCGACGGTGACGATCAAAATATTCGACGCGAACCGGCGATCGGAGGTCGCCGTACCAGTCGGTGCCATCCTGGACGACGGCAGCCGGACAGGTGTGTGGGTTGTCAACGGGGCCACATCGACCGTGAACTTCAAGCCTGTCGAGATCAAGCGGATCGGCGAGGAAATGGCATTTGTCACCGGAATAGGGGTTGGTCAGCAGGTTGTCGCTCTGGGCGCGCATCTACTGGAAAATGGCGCGACCGTCAGGACGGCTGCGCAGCAAGAGGTGACAAAGTAATGAGCTTCAATCTTTCCGCCATCGCGGTTCGCGAACGCGCCGTTACATTATTCTTTATTGTCCTGTTGGCCGCCGCCGGGGTCTATGCCTTTGTCAAATTGGGCCGCGCCGAGGATCCCTCCTTCACCATCAAGACCCTGACGGTAACCTCAGTTTGGCCGGGCGCCACCGCGCGTGAAATGCAGGATCTTGTCGCAGAGCCACTCGAGAAGCGTATCCAGGAACTCACCTGGTATGACCGCGTCGAAACAACGACGCGGCCTGGCTACGCATTCCTTACAGTCACACTCAAGGATAATACTCCGGCGTCCGCAGTTGAAGAGGAGTTCTACCAAGCGCGCAAGAAGCTCGGCGACGAGGCTCGAAATCTTCCGCCCGGCGTCATGGGTCCCTTTGTCAATGATGAATATTCCGACGTGAGCTTCGGCCTTTACGCATTGAAGGCGAAGGGGATGCCGATGCGGGACCTCGTTCGGCAGGCGGAGGTCATCCGCCAGGATCTGCTGCATGTTCCGGGCGTCAAGAAAATCAACATCCTCGGGGAGCGCCCCGAAGAGATATTCGTCGAATTTTCCTATGCCAAGCTCGCGACACTTGGAATATCGGCGCAGGATGTTGCCGCAGCCTTGCAGAGACAGAACACGGTGACGCCCGCAGGCTCGATCGACACGCGCGGGCCACAGGTCTTCATCCGTTTCGACGGAGCCTATAATAGCGTACAGGCAATTGCCGACACGCCGATCGTAGCAGGTGGACGAACGGTGAAACTCTCCGATCTGGCGGATGTACGGCGTGGCTATGAGGATCCGGCCACTTACGTCATCCGTCACAATGGCGAACCGGTTTTGATGTTGGGCGCCGTAATGCAGCAGGGCTGGAATGGCCTTGACCTCGGCAAGGCGCTTGAAGCCCGGTCCGCCGCGATCGCGCAGACACTGCCGTTGGGCATGACCCTTACAAAAGTTAGCGATCAGGCCGTCAATATCGACGAGGCGGTCGGTGAATTCATGCTGAAGTTCGCCATGGCGCTTGGCGTCGTGCTGTTCGTGAGCCTTGTCGCACTTGGCTGGCGCGTCGGCATTGTCGTGGCGCTCGCCGTGCCGCTGACGCTCGCCGTCGTCTTCCTCATCATGCTGGAAACCGGCCGGTTCTTCGACCGCATCACACTCGGCGCGCTCATTCTTGCGCTGGGCCTTCTCGTGGATGACGCCATCATCGCCATTGAGGTTATGGTGGTGAAGATGGAGGAGGGCATGGATCGCATTAAGGCGGCCGCTTATGCCTGGAGCCACACGGCGGCACCGATGCTGTCCGGCACACTCGTCACAATCATCGGACTGATGCCCGTTGGTTTCGCCAAGTCGACTGCAGGTGAATATGCCGGCAACATCTTCTGGGTCGTGGGATTTGCCCTGATCGTATCCTGGATCGTCGCGGTGACTTTTACGCCCTACCTCGGTGTGAAGATGCTGCCTGACATCAAACCGGTGGAAGGTGGACACCACGCCATCTACGATACGCCGAACTATCGCCGCTTGCGCTCATTCATCGCGTTTGCGGTTCGCCATAAGTTCATGACCTGCGCCGTGGTCGGCGTGACGATGGCTGTCTCGGTCGTCGGGATGGGAGGGGTAAAACAACAGTTTTTCCCGACATCAGACCGGCCTGAGGTTCTCGTCGAAGTTCGCATGCCTGAAGGTACGAGTATCGAAACCACGACGACCGCGGTGGAGAAGGTCGAAGACTGGCTGCAGGCCCAACCGGAAACCAAAATCGTCACCAGCTATGTAGGGCAGGGCGCTCCCCGCTTCTTCTTTGCCATGGCGCCCGAGTTGCCCGACCCCGCCTTCGCCAAGGTTGTCGTGCTGACGCCCGATGCGCATGCACGAGAAGAACTGAAACATCGCCTTCGCGCCGCAATCTCTGACGGCCTTGTTCCAGAGGCATCCGTACGCGTCACGCAGCTCGTATTCGGTCCCTATACGCCGTTCCCGGTCGAGTTTCGGATCATGGGACCGGATCAGGAGGAACTCTATAAGATTTCCGAGCAAGCTCTGGCAATTATGAAAACTGTGCCCGATGTCCGTCAGGCCAATCGCGATTGGGGCAATCGAACGCCTGTGTTGCGCTTTGTCCCTGATCAGGAGCGGCTCAATCTGATCGGTCTTTCACCGTCCGAGGCAGCCCAGCAGATGCAGTTGCTGCTGAGCGGCATCCCTGTCACGCAGGTGCGCGACAACATCCGCAACGTGCCCGTCGTCGCACGCAGTGCTGGCGAGAACCGCCTCGATCCATCACGCCTTGCCGACTTTTCGCTGATGAGCCGGAATGGTCGCCAGGTTCCCCTCGATCAGATCGGGCATTCCGAAATCCGATTCGAGGAACCGATCCTGAAACGGCGCGATCGGACACCGGTCATTACGATCAGGTCCGATATCAACGAGGCGACGCAGCCGCCGGAGGTCTCCCAGCAGGTGATGAAGGCCCTTCAGCCGCTTATCGCATCGCTTCCAGTGGGATATCGCATTGAGATGAGCGGCAACATCGAAGAATCGCTCAAGGCCAATGTCGCACTTGTTCAAGTCTTCCCGTTGATGATCGCGGCCATGTTGATTGTCATCATCCTCCAGGTACGCAGCCTTTCGACGATGACGATGGTCATGTTGACCGCGCCTCTTGGACTTGCAGGCGTGGTCCCAGCGCTGCTCCTGTTCAATCAACCCTTTGGATTCAACGCCATTCTCGGTTTGATAGGACTGGCCGGCATCCTCATGCGCAACACGCTGATCCTGACGGAGCAGATCAAGGAAAACCAGGCTGCAGGTCTCGACGACTATCACGCGGTCATTGAAGCAACCGTCCAGCGGACTCGTCCTGTCATCTTGACCGCGCTCGCAGCCGTCCTGGCCTTCATACCTTTGACCCATTCGGTGTTTTGGGGGTCGATGGCCTATACGCTGATTGGCGGAACGGCTGCTGGTACCGTGATGATACTGCTCTTCCTTCCAGCCCTTTACGCGGTGTGGTTCCGTATCAAGCCTGCAAAAGAAGAGAGCCACGAGGAAGCCATTGAGCGTCTCGAACCGCCGATTGCACTGGCTGCGGAGTAGGAATCTTGTGCCCAACCCGACGAGCCTTCCGCACCCGTACAGAAACTCACACCGATCTCTGGCGCGAGCGCATTCTCGATGTGGCGGAAGAACACTTTCGGCGCATCGGGTACAAAAAGACATCGGTTGCCGACATAGCATCCCACCTCGGGATGAGTAGCGCCAATATATATCGCTTTTTTCCTTCAAGGGCGGCGATCAACACGGCGATTTGTGGTCGCATCATCGGACAAACAATGCGGTCTGCAGCTTCGATCGCACAGATGGAGGGGCCGGCTTACGAGAAGCTGGTAGAACTTTTCAATCAGCTTCACAGGGAACGGAAAAACACCTTCCTGCACGAGAAGCCGGTTCATGATCTGGTTGTCGCCGCAACGGCACAGAACTGGGCGATCATCGGTGCGCATAATAAGCATCTCGTGGCGATCATCGAGGCGATTGTAAATGACGGGATCGACACAGGCGCGTTTCGTGTTGATGCGGCGAAGGCCGCCCGATCTCTGATGAACGCCCTCATGCCCTTCTACCACCCTGTTCTCATAGAGCAGGGGGTCCGAGACGGCGTAGATACCGAAGAAGGTCTGCGTGATCAGATCCACTTTATTCTGAAAGCAATCGATGCGTGAAGCGCTCGAATATCTCCATTCGCCATCAACCCCGAGGGAAACAAACATCGGGGGTCAGGTCCAGTTAATTGACAGGAAAACGAATGCAACACAGTGCTGACACGGGAACGCAAATCTCCGTCGTGGAAAAAATTGATGGCGCTCCCGGAAAACGTGCCCTGATCACCGGTGCGTCAAGTGGCCTTGGCCTCGAATTTGCTGAACTGCTCGCGGCGCAAAAAGTCAATCTCGTACTCGCGGCCCGGCGCAGGGAGCCAATGGAGAAGCTCGCTGCCGAACTTCGGCGGAAGCATGATGTCGATATCGTTGTCGAGCCAATCGATCTTGCCGCTCCAGGCGCTGCTGCCCGTTTGAAAACCAGCCTGGATGAGAAGTCGCTACAGATCGACATCCTGGTGAACAATGCCGGATACGGGTTGCACGGCGATTTTCTCGAAACACCGATCGAGCGCACCACCGATATGATCCAGCTCAACATCACGGCGCTCACCGAACTGAGCTATGCTTTCGGACGTGACATGGCCGCCCGGGGATCGGGCCAGATCCTTCTCGTCGCAAGTCTCCTTGCGCTTCAGCCGGTTCCCAGCTTTGCTGCTTACGCTGCGACGAAGTCTTATGTACTGGCGTTTGGAGAAGCCCTGCATGAAGAGCTCCGTCGGCAAGGCGTGGTCGTCACCAGCCTTTGCCCAGGGCACACCGAAACGGGTTTCGATACAGCTGCCGGGGCTCCGGTCTCACCCATACTGCGCCTTTTGACAATGAAGCCCCGTCCAGTCGCCGAAAGCGGCCTTCGAGCACTCTCTCAGGGGAAAGCGTCCGTGATCGCCGGGTTCATGAATAACGTCGTTGCCTTTTCAAATCGCTTGACGCCACGTTCGATGCAGCGAGCCACCATGAAAAGAATTCTGGGGCCATAGAATGATCATTGTTGCCGCCCCATACCGATACCGGGCAGGCCGGTTTCCAATCCCCAGCGTGCAATGCTTCATCGACATGGCATCTACCGCCGCAGCGGTCCCTTCAGTCGATTAATGCATCCAGAATACCCCGGCGATCATCAATGGGTATCGACAAGAGGAAGAAAGGCTCACAGCATATCGCCGTTCCATATAACGATGCGCGTGCCGCTGATCTTCGATCAGGATGACTATCCCCCGTGGCCGCGTTCTTGAAGTAGGTTACAGTAAGATACGACCGCGGAATTCGATCCCCATTTGATCGCCAAGGAGCGGAGCTAGAGTGGTGTCGCTTCCTTGATCAACGACTAGTCGTGGCTGGTAACCGATAGACTCCCAAACCTTGCGAGGACCTATGGTACAGCCCAGTGTCAAACCTACTGCCCACTCCGCGCTACCCATCGTAAATTGGGTCCGCGGCTACCAGCATGACTGGCTGTCGCATGATGTATTCGCCGGTGTCGCGCTCTGGGCAGTCATGGTTCCTGAAGGAATGGCTTACGCCGGTATCGTCGGTGTCCCGCCGATCATGGGCCTTTACACGATAGTCCCGGCACTCCTTGCCTACGCACTTCTCGGTAGCTCACGCCAGCTTGTTGTCGGACCCGATACGGCGACCGGTTTGCTCTCTGCGTTGACCGTTGGTGCCATCGCGACCCAGGGGACGGCCGATTTCAATTCGCTGACGTCAACATTGGCGGTGCTGATCGGCTTTCTCTTCCTGATCTTTGGTTTCATGCGGATGGGGTGGATCGCCAGCTTTATTCCTGCGCCGGTTATGCGGGGGTTCATAGAAGGTCTCGTCTACGTGACGATCATCGGCCAAGTGCCTCATCTGCTTGGTATCGAAGGCGGATCGGGGAATTTTTTCAACAAGCTCTCCAACATCTTGGCACACCTGCCGGACGTCCATGTTGCGCCTGCCGCGACCGGTGTGCTTTCGCTCGCTACGATGTTATTGCTTCGCCGTCTGGTGCCGCTCGTACCGGCAGCTCTCGTCGTCATGGCCGTTGCCACGATCGCCATCGGCGTGCTTGGCGGAGAGGCTTTCGGAGTGCATGTAGCGGGCCACATCCCCTCTGGCTTGCCAAGTCTGGCCCAGCCAAACCTTGATCCAGCAATATGGTTGCAACTTGCGCCAGGCGCGCTTGCGATCGTGATGGTCGGATACGCGGAAGCTCTTGGGGCGGCCAAGGCGGCCGCACTGGAAAGCGGCGCCGAGATTGACCCGAACCAGGAACTCATCGCACACGGACCCGCGAACATGTTAAGCGGGCTTTTCGGCGGTTTCCTCGTAGTGGGCAGCCTCTCCAAGACATCGGTGGCAATGGCAGCAGGCGCACGAAGCCAAGCAGCTAACCTGGTCGCCGCTGCGCTCTGCTTCCTAACGCTGATTTTCTTGACCCCGCTTTTCCGGACGATGCCGCAACCGGCGCTAGCGGCCGTTGTCATCGCGGCAATGCTGCATCTGTCGAAGCCAAGCTACTTACGGCAGCTGTTCTTGCGCAGTCGCTGGTCTTTCGCGAACGTTCTCATTGTCATTGCGGGTGAGTTGATCCTTGGCGTGCCACAGGGCATCGCGCTTGGAGTCGTGCTATCTCTCCTGACGCTTATCTATCTCGTAAGCCACCCACTCAGCGCCGAACTTGGTCAAGTCCCAGGGGTCGAGGCCTATCGGGATGTGGAACGCCATCCAGACGCAAGGACGTTTGCCAGGCTCTTGATATGGAGAGCTGGCGGTGACCTTTTCTTCGCGACCATCGGACGAATGGCCGGCATGTTGAAAGAAGCTCTGAGCGCACGACCCGAGGTCAGATGCGCGCTGCTCGACTTCAGCTCGGTAAACTTTATCGACGTGACTGCAGTGGACGGGCTTTCTGTCCTTATCAAGGACCTTCGGAGCGTGGGCGTCACCGTCGCATTCTCCCACGTTCGGGACCCCGTACGAGATGCCATGCGGCTTGCCGGGATTGAGGAATTAGTGGGACCGGGCAGGTTCTACGAACGGACAACGGACGGAGTGAATGCATGGCTGGAGGAAAGCAATTCCTTGGCTGGCTAAGTTACGGCATGGGATAGAAAGATGCAGATTTGCCACATGCAGCGTTTCTCACGAATGGAACCTATACAAGTCTGGTTTGCCAGCACAGACAGCATGGCCGTGTAACCAGCAGTCCCGATGGCCATGGCATCTTTCGTCGAAAGCGATTCGTTGAGCTAGACGAGGCAGTCGCTGTTTAACCTGGCTCTCTGCGCATATCCGCCGTGATGGGTCTGACTCCGACCCAACTTTGTCAACCACCTGGCCGAGCGGGGCAGCGGGCGACCAAAGCCGATCTGGCCAGAAGTATCTCAGCCCCTTGGCGGCGCCCCGCTGGTGCACCAGCGTGCTGATGGGCGCGGATGATGATGGGCTCATCGATCACATATTCGAAGTCTGGATCGTGCGAGATAGCGGCGAACGTGCGCCACGAGATACCCTTCCGGCACCCGCTGCTGAAACGGCGGAAGACATTATTACACTCGCCGAATCATTCCGGCGGGTCGCGACAGGGCGAGCCGGTACGCACCAAAGCACTGGTTCCACAAACATGCGGTTGTCGCGGCCGGACGAACTGCGTGTGCGGCAGCTTTGAATCCAATTTGCTCAGGGCAAACCGTCTTGCAAATAACCTGCGACGTGAGTTGGAATTAGCCAGATCACATCTCGTTCAAAAAATGTTGCGCTGCAATATGATGTAGAGCTCTTTTTTTCGGAGTTCCTTTGCCTTTATCTGCGCTTGCGAAAAGATCGCTTCTGCAACCCGCCGGATGAGCGACAACCTCCCAACCCGACGTCCGGCTAGAAAGAGGATCCGAATATGGGTGATCTCCTGAAAGGTATCTCCAATTTTCGCGGCGCCGTGTTTCCTGGTCACTCGGCGCTTTACCGCAAGCTGGCTCGCGAAGGCCAGCAACCACATGCCTTGATGATATCTTGTGCTGACAGCCGCGTAATGCCGGAAACGATAACGCAATCCGGTCCCGGCGATCTCTTCGTTTGCCGCAATGCCGGCAATATTGTTCCGCCCTTTTCGACCCTCAATGGTGGCGTCTCGTCGGCTATCGAATACGCTATCCTCGCGTTAGGTGTCAGCGACATTGTCGTTTGTGGTCACTCCGATTGCGGGGCGATGAAAGGGCTGTGCCGGCCGGAAATGCTGGAACCGATGCCGAATGTCGCAGCCTGGCTGCGGCACAGTCACGCCGCCTTTTCGATTGTTTGCCAAGCCTATCCCGACGACCTTTCCGAAGCCGAACGCGTGCGTGCGGTGGGCATGGAAAACGTCGTCGTTCAGCTCGACCACTTAAAGACGCATCCGTCCGTGGCTGCAAAGCTCGCGACCAACGAGATCACCCTGCATGGCTGGTTCTTCGACATCGAGACGGGCGAGGTCCAAGTCTATGACGGGGCTTTGGCAAGTTTTACCGAGGTGCAGGAGGGTGAGGCGCTGCCAGTCGCCTTCACAGGGCGAAATCACCCGCATGTCATGCCGCGGGTTTCTGCAACGCTTGCCGGGGAATAGTGACATCATGAAAAACAGCTCTGCATTTTCGCGCGACCTGGCTTCGTCTCTGGTCGTTTTTCTTGTCGCCATTCCGCTCTGCCTGGGCATCGCCGTCGCCTCCGGGGTACCCGTGGCCATGGGACTTGTCTCCGGTATCATAGGTGGCCTCGTTGTCGGGCTTCTGGCGGGCTCGCCTCTTCAGGTCTCAGGACCTGCCGCTGGTCTTGCCGTCATCGTCTTCGGCTTCGTCGACCAGTATGGAATTGCCCTGCTGGGGCCGGTCCTGCTCGTCGTCGGTCTCCTGCAGATCATAGCGGGTTTCCTCCGGATCGGCTCCTGGTTCAGAGCAATTTCGCCAGCCGTGGTTCATGGTATGTTGGCCGGCATCGGCATTTTGATCATCCTCGGGCAGGTCCATGTTCTGATGGGCTCAAAGCCCGCGGCGGGAGGCATCGAGAATGTCACCGCTTTCGACGAGAGCGTCGGCAGACTATCGGGCGCCAGCGTGACCAACGAGGCCGTCGCACTGCTGGTTGGTCTCATCGCTCTCCTCGCGATGGTCTGCTGGGAGAAATTCCGCCCCAAATCGCTGCCACTCGTTCCAGGGGCGCTTGTCGGGGTTGCAGCCGCCACGGTTCTGACCACCGCGCTCGACCTCCCAATCGCCCACGTAGCTGTGCCTACCTCACTCCTTGAGAGTATATCGCTGCCGACCGCGGAGAGTTTTGCCAACTTGGTGCAGCCCGGCGTCATCTTGGCGACCCTGATGATTGCCGTCATTGCGAGCGCCGAAACACTTCTTTCGGCAGCGGCAGTCGATCGGATGCATGACGGCGGACGCACGCGCTTCAATAAGGAGCTGTTCGCCCAGGGCGTCGGTAACGGACTGTGCGGCTTGCTCGGTGCATTACCTATCACGGGTGTCATTGTCCGGTCATCGGCCAATATTCAGGCGGGGGCACGCACGCGAATCTCGGCAGTATTGCATGGCCTATGGATCCTGGGCCTGGTGGCGCTTTTGCCGGATCTTCTGGAAATGATACCGTTGACGGCGCTCGCCGCTGTCCTGATTGTCACCGGCTGGCGGCTGATCAGCCTTCATCATGTGCGCCACCTGTTCGAACACCATGGTCTCATGCCGGTTGGAATCTGGGCCGTCACAGTGGCGATGGTGGTCCTGCAGGACTTGCTGGTCGGTGTGGCGCTCGGACTTGCGCTGTCGATCCTCGAAGTGCTTCCCTATTTGCGCCGAAAGCAGGCGATCCGGCATTCCGAAGTCAACGGCGAAATACATGTTCGGCTGCGCGGAGCGGTCACCTGCAAGGACGTGCCAGCGCTACTTAATACGCTCGAAGGGCTGCCTGAAGGTCGTAAAGTCAGTATCATCGGCAGTCACCTGCATTACATTGATCACACCAGCGCGGAGACCATCAGCGAATGGCTCCGGCGCGAGACGAAATCCGGTCGAACGGTTGAGATCCACCCGCCCCGGGCAGCGCGTCATCCCCGCCTCAAGCCGCTATTTGAGCGATTCTCCGCCGAAGCCGCCTGATCGTCTTCGGGCGGGCAATTCCGTTTAAACGAGCAGGCCTGCTGTGTAATGTTGCAGAAAGATGAAGGCTCTTCAGCGGGGAACCGCGAGCCTCGTCAGGCCCACGAGATCCTGCGCGAGATGTATGCTCATTTCACGAAGGCGGACCTCGACCGCCCATTGAAGCGATGATCGTTCATCGACGAACACTGTAGTGTTCGGGGTCGAGCCGATCTGCAGGCTACTGCCGATCGGCTCGTCAATCTGGTGTGAGACTTCAATGACGGTAGCGGTATTCTTGGTGCCGTTAAAATGCGCTGAGGGTCAGCACGGCCGAGAACACCAACAGGGTTGCGGATCCGCATCGCCGAGCTAGCAACGGCATTTGTTTTTCACTTCCCAGAACAATTCTGCCTGTCGACAGCCAGATCGAGGATGTAAAAAGGACGACGAAGGCGAGGGTCGCGGTGGCGGCTATCCCAGACGCCTCCTGCGCGGGGGGCATCATCGTGAGCCCGATGATCAGCGCCTTGGGATTGAATAGCGTCGTGATCGCCAACTGCCGTCCTGTCACAATCTCAGCGGGACTGGATCCAACGCCCCAGAGCCGCAGCGCGAGGTAGAACACCCAGGTTGCGGAGGCAAGCTTGACGCTCTGCGCGACCACAGGGTGCGCTTGGAGAAAGGGACCGGCCAGGCCGGAAGCCGGAACGACAATTGCCAGATAGGCGGACACAACCGTACCAAGCAGCATGATCGCACGCCCGGCGGTCAGACCCTGAGATGCCATCGCCAATATTGCGTTGGTCGGCCCAGGCAAAACGAGAAGCGCAAAAACGCCGGCTGCGAAAGGTAGGAGATGCACTTCTTCGGTCCCTCGGTTCCGTCCGCTTTTTGCATGGCCAACCTCCTCTGTCGTTGACAGAGATCATTTGGTAACCGGAACATTCTCGTTGCTTGGCCGTTATTGCGGGTCAGCTCTGAGGTGCCGCCATGCCTCGCATGATCAGCTTCATACTCACTCGATTGGCCACGGGCTTTGCAATTGGATGCGCTGTGGGGTTCGTGGTTTGGCAGAACGGGCTTTTGTCTTCCACCTCCATGACAGGTACACTTGAGAAGTACCTTGCCCAGGGGCTGTTCATTTATCTCTTCGCGAGCACGATGAGCATGGGCTACCTGGCTACAGCGCTTCTGCTGGAAGAAGAATAGCCACTTTGATCCCATCAAAAGACCAAGCTTGTGAACACTGTTCAATAGGTTCGCCGAGGAACGGTTCCCCGCTCACAAATGCAACAGTTGGACCTTGCGCGACCGGCGCTCTCGCTCAAGCAACCATCCGCGCCAATGCGCAGCGCGACCACAGCGAATGCAGCGCCTCGACCAGATGGGCGATATCGGCGTCGGAATGCAGCGGCGTCGGCGTGATGCGCAGGCGCTCGGTCTTCTTCGGCACGGTGGGATAGTTGATCGGCTGGACGTAGACGCCGCAATTGTCGAGCAGCAGGTCGGAGATCCACTTGCACTTGGCCGCATCGCCGACCAGCACCGGCACGATATGGCTCGGGTTGGGCATATGCGGAATGCCGCGCTGGTCGAGCAGCGCTCTCAGCTTGCGGACACGGTCCTGATGGCGGGCGCGTTCGAACTGGCTGACCTTCAAATGCTGGATCGAGGCGACGGCGCCGGCGGCAAGTGCTGGCGGCAACGCCGTGGTGAAGATGAAGCCGGAGGCAAACGAGCGGATGAAATCGCAAAGCGCCGTCGAAGCGGCGATATAGCCCCCCATCACCCCGAAAGCCTTGCCGAGCGTGCCCTCGATGACCGTCAGCCG
>Ga0102591_1000677_pt1 | contig 59397 bp, 66 predicted proteins | sample AraplaCol_mCL_r2_2_FD_76860 | JGI IMG/M metagenome (GOLD analysis project Ga0102591, IMG submission 76860) | Arabidopsis root microbial communities from North Carolina, USA - plate scrape MF_Col_mCL_r2 (SPADES assembly) (version 2) | ecosystem: Host-associated > Plants > Roots > Endosphere... | reverse complement strand
CAAGGTGTTCGGCCCGCAACCAGTCCCCGGAAAATTCGCTGGCTTTCCGAAGGAAATGGCCGTCCGGCCATCACAGCTCCGCGCCAGTGCAGCGGAATCGACGTTGATGGTTCCCGCTGCATTTGCTTCTTCGAAGACCTACGGCGAACTCGACATGCCGACGATCATACTTGCGGGCGAGGATGATCGTTTGATCGATATCGATGAGCAATCGGCCAGGCTGCATGACGAGGTCAAGCAGAGCAAGCTGCACCGCATTGCCGGAGCCGGACATATGATCCAGCAATCTGCCACGCGAGATCTAATGGCGGCTATCGACGAAGCCGCTGCCGAGACCCTGCACTAGTCCGTCGGATGCGGCGATGCGCTGGCGCGTACCGCTCGTCATGACCGCGCAGGGATACCTGGCTGCCGGCAGGACAGATTTGCGTGGAGGATGGAGGAGACCCTTGGTTTCGCTTTCGATGTTGCCGCAGGAGCCCCTCTCGTCGCCAGGGCAGGACGCCGGCGCGTCGGAATCGGAGGCCTTGCCAACGCAGGCGGTCGACAATGTCGAGATGCCGCTGCCGTCCAGTCCGCAGACGTTCTTTCTCGGTAGCCTGTTGACACTAGCCGTCCTGGCGGCCGTATACGTGGCAAGCTCGATCATATTGCCCGTGGTGCTCGCCTTCGTGTTGCAACTCATTCTGCAACCTGCTGTGGATCTTCTCGAGCGTATCGGCCTACCCCGTGCCGTCGGCGCGCTCTTGGCGATCCTGCTGGTCGTGGGAGCGCTCGTGGGCTTCGTGGCAGCCTTGTCAGTACCCGCCGCGTCGTGGGCGGAGAAGTTGCCGGACGGCTTACCGCGCCTGGAAACTCATCTGGTCGTCCTGAAGCGCCCGATCGAAGCGCTGCAAAAGGTTGTCCAGCAGGCGGAGCACGTCGCGGACTCTCCCGGGAAAAAGGAGCCCACCGTTTCGGTTCGCCGCGATCTCGGTCTGACCGGCGTGCTCTTTGCCGGAACGCGCGCTGTGCTCGACGGCCTGTTCACGACGGTTCTGGTGCTCTATTTCCTTCTGGTCGCAGGCGACATTTTTCTGCGACGCATCGTCGAGGTGCTGCCGAATTTTGCCGACAAGAGGCAGGCCGTGGACATCTTCCAGCAGATCGAAGCGGACATATCGGCCTATCTGCTCACAATCACGGCCATGAATGCTGCGGTGGGAATTGCGACGGCGGTTGCGATGTACCTCTGCGGGCTTGGAGATCCCTTGTTGTGGGGAGCCGCTGCCTTCCTGCTCAATTACGTTCCAATTCTCGGGCCGTTGTTGGGAACCATCATCTTCCTGCTGGCCGGAATGTTGAGTTTCGACAGCTTGTGGTGGGCCTTGCTGCCGGCGATTCTTTACTTCTGCATCCACCTCGCCGAGGGCGAGACCCTGACTCCCATGCTGCTTGCGCGACGCTTCACCCTGAACCCCGTGCTGATCATCCTGTCGCTGGTGTTCTGGTTCTGGATGTGGGGGGTGCCCGGCGCGATCCTGGCCGTTCCAATGCTGGCCATCCTGAAGATCGTCAGCGATCGCGTCCGTCCGCTAAAGGCTTTGGGGCACGTCCTCGAAGGATAATCGCAGCGTCTTGGTGATGGATTGAGGACGTACCGCCGGCGGGGCACGGCCAGTGCTGGCAGGCTACGAAAGAGGCATAGAGAAGGTGAAGCGGGTTCCAGCGGAGTTCGATGCGACGGTCAAAGCGCCCCCATGGGCCTTTGCGATCTGAGAGGCGATGTAGAGCCCCAATCCAAGCCCCTGCTTGCTCGCACGAGCTTTGCCGCGGAAGAACGGTTCGAACAACTTCTCCATCACCGTTTCCGGAATCGCCTCACCCGCATTGGCTACCCAGAGTTCGAACGATCCCTTTCGCGTCTCGGCGTGAACGACGACGGGTTTGTCGGTTGCCCCGTGCGTCACCGCGTTGCCGAGAAGGTTGGAGAGGAGCTGGCCGATGCGGATGCGATCGCAGTTCACCGGCTCGTGGATGGCAAATTCGGTCTCGATGACCCGGCCGGGTGAGGCCAGTCTCAGTTCGTCGACCACCTGGGCAAGGGCAGGTTCGAGCGGCGCTCTTGCATCGCGTTCCAGGGTAATGCCGCCGCCCAGCCGACCGCGCGCGAAGTCGAGAACGTTGTCGATCATCGAGGCCATTCGCATGACCGTGGTCTGCATCATGGCGATGATCTGGTGTTCCTTTTCGCTATGGACGGTTCGGTCGAGAATTCTCGCGCCGGCGCTAATGGAGGCGAGAGGATTGCGAAGATCGTGACCGAGCACGGCGATGAACTGTTCGCGCAACTCGGAGGTTTCGTGCTCGAGCCGCAGCAGTTCTTGCGTCGCCTTCTCGGCGCCAATCGCCAATTCTCGGGCGGCCAGAAGCTCGTGCTCGTAGCGCCGCCGATCCGTCGCCTTGATCAGGGCTAGACGGATGAGCAGCAGCCTTCCTTCCGGATCGCGGCGCTCGTTCGCGTTGGCGATCATCTGCAGCGGCGTACCGGCGGCGGTCAACACGTCGATGGCGAATTCGTCGAAGGATCCCTGCATTCGGAGCAGCGGCGCGATATGGGTTTCGTAATAGATGCGGCCCGGCATGGTCAGGAAATCGCTGAAGCGCTTCCCGGTCATCCGTGGCGCCGTATGTCCGCTCCATTCCAGGAAGGTGAGGTTGACGTACTCGATCCGGCCGTTCGGCTGCAGGGTGACGTAACCGCACGGCGCGTTGTCGATCATGTCCTTGAACTGGGGATCGGAGGCGCGCACTAGACAAAAGGTCGCATCGCCGCGATGACCTCTTCCGGCGCGCTCAGATTTGGGCAATGCCCGGTCGCGTCCAGGACGATCATCCGGCTGTTGGGAATATTGCGGGCGACAAACTCGCCGACCTCCGGAGGGGCGATAATATCCTCGCTACACTGGAGAACGAGCGTCGGAAGGGAGACCTCCGCGAGGTCTTCGCGGTTGTCGGAGGTGAAGGTCACCCGGGCGAACGCTTTGGCGATTTCGGGATCGGTGCTGCAGAAGTTATTGGTTAGCTCCTGACCCAATTCCGGTCGGTCGGGATTGCCCATGATCATCGGCGCCATCTGCATCGACCAACCCATGTGGTTCGAGTCGAGAAACCTGAGCAATTCCTCGATTTGCTGAGCGCTGAACCCACCAACGTATCCATCGTCGTCGACGTAACGGGGTGACGGGCCGATGAGTACGAGCTTGCCGAACATCCCGTGGGCTTGTCGGGCGGCCAGCACGCCGATCATGCTGCTGACGGAATGTCCTACGAAGACGGAATCCTTCAATCCGAGCTCCGTGCCGATTTCGACCACGTCTTTGGCGTAGCCGGACAGGGTCGAATATTTGGCGCTGTCGTAGGCCGAGAGGTCGGAGCCGCCGGCGCCGACGTGGTCGAACACAACCGTCATGAAATCCTTTTCGAACGCGGGAGCTACAAAGCGCCACATGTTCTGGTCGCACCCGAAGCCGTGTGCGAAGATCATCGTCCGGGGGCCGGCGCCGCGAACGCGAACGTTATTTCGTTTGATTGTGCCTGCCATCAGGACTCCCCGTATCGCCCTTTATCGTGCAGTTCCTCTAACGTCGCCGGGCCGCGGTCCGGTTTGCGAGGCCTGAATGCAGTGGAGATGCCCGGTCCTGCGAGCCGATCCGGATCAGCCGGCGCGCTCGAGTATCTCGACTTTCGCTTTCTTGATTTCTTCATCCGACGCCTCTTCGATGCCCGCAATGCGGTTGCTTGCGGCCTTGGTCGCCAGGATCAATTCGTCGAGTTTCAATTGCAAGGCCAGCGTGTCGCGGTTCTGCGTTGCCTGGATCAGAAAGACCATCAGGAACGTCACGATTGTCGTGCCCGTGTTGATGACGAGCTGCCAGGTATCGCTGAAGCCGAATAAGGGACCCGTGATCGCCCACACGAGTACGACGGCAACTGCCAGCAGAAAGGTCGTCGGTCGGCCGGAAATGCGCGAGGTCGCAACTGCCAACCGGGCGAACCAATTGCCGCTCGGCTGAGCATTCGCGGACGTAGAGCCTATTGGGAGATTTGCGCGCATTGAAGGATTTCCTTGGCGAAGCGGAAGCCACACCGCAGATGTCCGCAAGTCAGCAATTGGCGATCGACGGACCGCAAGGAGCGCCGTCAGCTGATGGAAGGAGGCCGTCTTTCTTTTCCCATTTGTCTGATGGCTTCGACCATGCGGTCGGGTTGGTAGGGCTTGTGCAAGGTGAGACTGCCAGGCACCGGACGGGCCTCGACGGGCGAGAAGCCGGTCGCGTAGATCACCTGCAGCTGGGGATCATGCTCCCGACAACGTTCGGCGATCTGCCACCCGTCAACTCCGCCGGGCAGCCTGATGTCGGTGACCAGAACGTCCGCGATCTGCCTCTTGCACAATGCCAGCGCTTGCTCACCATTGGAGGCGTGAAAGACCTCGTAGCCTTCCTCGCGCAGAGCGTCGACCACCAATTCGCGGACAAGTGGATCGTCCTCGACCATAAGTATTCGCACCGGTGGCTCCTCAATACTCTTGACGACTGTTGCAAGTCTGGAACGGACCAGCCTTGAGAGGGTTCCGCGGCGACGCTGCCAACGTCGCAGCATTCTCGGAATCAGAGACTCAGGCCATCCTGTGAAATGCCGGTGGCAACGTCTCTCGAACCAGTTGACTCAGATCCAGCGCCTCCCCGCTGTCCGCAATGTCGGAGAATAGAACCTCGACGAAGGGATGCTGTCGGTTGAATACCGCGCCTCGCTGGTATTTCGCGCTCACGATCCGCTGAAGTGCGGGAAGGTTCAGTCTGCCAAGCGCATTGTATTGATCGCGAAACAGACTTTGTCGCCCTCCACGATGCTCGATGGAATCCGCCCAGACGTCCATCACCTTCCGCCCAATGAACGCCTCCACGCATTCATTTCCATCCTGAGCGAGAAGCCTTAGTCCATCCATGACGTGTGGTCCGTCATCGACCCGAAACTGTGTAAGCGACATGGGAGTCCTCCTGTTATCGGCGTCCATCTAGATCGGCGGGCAGTCGTGGACTGCTCCTCCCTCGTTGTCCCATCGCGACAGCGCCAGGGCACTTGATCTTGCATCGGCAGGCGAGTCTTCTGTCACCGGCAATTTGCCGCGACCGGCATCATCCTTGTGGTTGTGAAGAAACCGGGCGATTTGGCTGCGGAGCGCCGATGTCGCCAGTAACTTGCCGACCGACCCTGCAGTGTCGAAGATCTGCCGCTGCAGGGTCGTCGGCAGGGCGTTCCATTGCATGATGATGGCCGCGCCCAGACACCGCAAAACACGTTCTTCTTGGGCCGGAAGGGCTGCACCGTACGAGCGGTTCTCATCCGGATCGGGCGGGTGCTTGGTCAGTTCGCCGTGCTTGGCTTCTCTCGCCCGAGATTGCTGAGGTCTAAACACGTCGGGCCCCTTTCGCTGAAAGTCGCGGCCCCTTCCGAACAAACCCCGATGGGGTGATCAGACTCAAATAGATATGGGGATCAAAGGTCCCGACAACGAGCCCAGGGTCCAAATAAACTTGCACGATAGTTGGCATTGTTTGGCGTCCAGTTGCGTCGTGCAAAGAGCATTGCCGCGACAGCGGACTGCGGTGATCCCGTCAAACTCCCGGTCGTGAGCAATATTGACCAGCGGGCGGCGCTGCCGGGTCCATACTGCTGCGATCGCCGTGGACGCCGATCGGTGAGAGTTCGATAGTGCCGCTGCCCTTATTCCGCAGGGGGCGAGCGTGCTCGGGTCACAAGCCAGGGCCCCTAACGCCTCGCGCGACGTGGCGACCAGTGCTGGCTTTGGAGTGCAAGGTGAGGACGATGAAATGACAACGCTGCCGCGCAACGATCTGGACTGTCACGATTGGGCTACCCGGGCATCCGAGGCTCTTGCGCAAGCAAGGCAGTTGCCGGCTGGAGCGATCCGATTCGAAGCCATCAGAAAAGCCGAGCAACTTGGCTTTGCCGCTGAGATGAGGAAATGGCTGATACCGAAGAAGCCCAACCGCGCCCCGAAAGGGACTGGCTGACGGCGATCTCAGTTTCGAAGAGTAAAGTGCTGCTTTGCGTGAGAAGCTCCGGCCCAGAGAGCAGACCAGAAGGGCTTTCCTAAAGGAACGGCCCCAGGGCGTGGGGGCGCGCTGGGGCCGTCATTTCATCGGATGCGTGGGGGCACTTGCATCCGGTCGCCCGTTACCAAGCAACGCCGCCGACATTCGTTCCAGGAAAGCCGCAAGTCGCGTTGCTAGGAAGTGATCTCGTCGGTCCACACCTTGAAGCTCACCAGGGTGTTGGGCCCGAACGTCTGCGTAATCGGAACGTCAGCAGCGTCACGTCCCTGGGCAATCAGGATGCGTCCAATCCGTGGCACGTTGTTGCGCGGATCGAACGTGTACCAACGTCCGCCAATGTAGGCCTCGAACCATCCGGCGAAGTCTCCTGGGGCATAGGGGGGCGGCATGCCGATGTCGCCCAAATAGCCGGTGCAGTACCTTGCCGGAATGTTCATGCAGCGGCAGAACGTAATGGCCAGATGCGCAAAGTCGCGACAAACGCCCTTGCCCTCGTGGTACACTTCCCGGGAGGTCTTGGTGGCGCGCGCGTGCTCGTAGCCGAATTGAATGTGATTGTGGACGAAATCGCAGATCGCCTGAACGCGCGCCCATCCGGGCGGCTGCTTCTCGAAGAGCTTCCACGCGGTGTCGGATAGCTGGTCGGTTTCGCAATAGCGACTGCCGAGAAGATACACGATCGTCTCTGCCGGCAAGTCCTCGACCGCGTGTTGGAAAGCCGAGGGCACGGTGGCGTCCGGCAAGCCCGTGTCGCGAATGATGCCATCAGCCGCCAGGCGCAGTTGACCGGCTGGAGCAACGATACGGGTGCACCAGTTACCGAAGCCATCGCGGTATGGGTTGATCGCCACCGGAGGATCAGTGGTCAGATAGTCAGGCACGATAACGTCGGAAGCCCGGGTAAAATGAACGCCCAGGACCATGATCATGGGTGTGGGCTGCGGAAACTCGTAGATCATCTCATAGCCGACCCGGATCTTCACGCGGCGTCCTCCAAAGTCGAGAAGGCTGCTCGACTGCTTCGATCTTGTGTGTGCTCACCCTACACTCGCGACACAGCGCGGCGCGAACCCCAACGCCCTGGTGGTACTTGTGTTCCAGCCACTTCATCACAGCAGCTACAATAGAGCCGACGCCGTTTTGACGTTGACCTCCACATTCATCCCAAGCTCGTCCTCGCGACTTCCCCAATAGGTGCCGAACAGGGGAATGGCCTGGCTCGGGATTCTGGCCACCGCGACGCGAATTAAGTCCCGGTTTCCGACGATGCCGTTGGTCGGATCGAACTCGACCCAGCCCGAACCGGGGACGTAAATCTGGCACCAGGCATGAGTGGCTCCCCCACCCAGCCAGGTAGGTCCATCGCGATCCGGTACGTAGATGTAGCCCGTGATAAAGCGCGAGGCGAAGCCCAGACTGCGTGCGGCTTCAATCATCAAAACGGCAAAGTCCCTGCAGGTGCCTTTCCTCAGTTCAAGTGTGGTGGAGGGAATTTGAGTTCCTGGCGCCGTGCGGCGGTCATATGCGAAGCCATCCGAGATTGCTTCATTGAGGGTCATCAGGAGCTGGCCCGTCGGACGTTTCGTCCCCCGCGTGAGAAAGGTGTCCAGCCACCGGCCAACATGATCTTCCGGGTCGGAGAACCATCTCTGAACATAAGGTGCCAGGTCAGGCGCCTCTTCGTCATGATACGTGAATGGATGGTCCGTCGCGTAATCCTCAATCCTGAAGTCCGGGGCGTTCTCCGGAGTGTGGTCAACCTTGATTTCGCAGTCGAATCGCAAGTAATCGCTCGCGCGGTCAAATTCGATGTGCGCGACGCAATTCCCAAAGACATCATGAAGCCATCTCACCTCTGAGGGCTTCGGCGTCACATCGAGCGAGAAGTCAATCAGTCGTTGATCGAAGCTGTCCCGCGGACGTGCCATTAGCTGATGCCGGCCGAGCCTTACCTCGTGCTCGTACCGGTACGTTGTACTATGCCGGACGATGAAGATCGCCATGATGTCGCCGGTCGACGAGGGTTAAGGGCTCACGATTCGCTCGGTTGATGGCGACGATCGCATTCCGACGGGAAATGTATCTGAATTTGCCGACAACTGACGAGATCTTCGGAAGGGCGTGGCGCAAGCGATGCCAGGGCAGGTTCGCATGTCTGGTTGACCCATACAACAAGGGCGGCTCTCGAGCCGCCCTCGTAACTGCCTGTCATACGCCTGGCGTGGTCGCCTAGCCTTCGATGATGTAGACGATCTCGTGGGTGCGCGGGCGAAGAACGATGTACCTTCCGTGCACGAGGATGAAATCGTATCCACGCCATTCCGGATAGATCTCGACGATACGTGCCGGCATCGGATAGTAGTGGACGCCCGCCGGGACGGCCGTTCCGATCGAGAGGTTGAAGTTCACGTTTGCAACTTCCTCGACCTTCTCTTGCTTCATCGCCGAACTGATCTGGGTGCGCTTCTCGGCGGGAGGCGTCGCTGTCGCTGCGGTTGCGGCGTTGCCGGTCGTCTTGTTGTCCGAGGTCGAGGGCTTGGTCTCGGCAGTCGGAGTCTTCAAGTCCTTCGAGGTCGCGGCCGAATCAGACGATTTCGTCTTGCTTTCGGCTTTCATCTCGCTCGCCGCCTTGCCGCCCGAAGGCGACGTCGTTTCGGCGGCCGGATTCTTCAGGTCCTTCGTGGCGGCCGGCGTCGTTGACTCCGAGGCCTTCGACTTGCCATCGGCCTTCATGTCACCTGTCGTTTTCGCATCCGGCTTGCCCTGCGCATGTTGGGGCGCCATCTCCTTTGACCCAGCACCTGGGGTAGCCTTCTCGACTCCCTTTGCCGCCGGTGCATTCATCGGCGCCGCATTATCACCTTTCGGCGAAGCGGCCGTCGGAGAGTCCTTCGCCGCTCCTTGATTGGCGCCTTGAGCTGTCGCAAACCCGGTCGTGGCCAATAGGGCCGCAACGGCCGCAGAAACCATTAATGACTTTCTCATCTGATTTTCCAATTCAATTCAATCTATGCCGACGGAGCCGGCCATAGGGTGCAACGGCTCCGACCTCCCAGAGTTCCGCTTTCTCCGATTGAACCATCACTCGAGCTGCGCAAGCCGTCATCGACGGCGGGCGATGGCAACTCCCAGCAGGAAGGCGACCAGCAAAGAGCCAAGAGGGGCTTCGCGCGCGATATTGCTCAGGATGCTCAGCGGCATTCCTGGCTTTCGTCCCGCTTCTATCGCGCCCGCAACCCGATTGGCCGTCCCCTTCACGGCGTCGGAGACTTCCGCGATAGGAGATTTCGGCTCTGAAGCAGGATCCAGGCTTTCGTGGGGGAAGGGGGCGAGCGGGATGTCGTCACTCATGATTCAATCTCCAATCCAGCAATTGCTCGGCTGTACCCGTCCCAAACGCTATCGCGCGCGCCGCGGCGGGCGCGCCAGCCATTGCGCCAACACAAATCCGATCGCGCCGGCGATCAGCATCGAACCGAGCGGATTATCCTGCACCTTCCTCGCGATCGCTTGTGTGCCGTCGCGGAAGGTCTCGCCGCTGTTCTCATAGGCGTCCTTGGCGTAGTCGGCGGCGGCATCCGTAACGTCGCGCGCTGCGTCCTTGGCTTGGCCGTACAGGTTCTGCGCGGTGCCTTTCGCCTCGCGGAGGCGGCCCGCTGCCTGGCTCTTTGCATCTCCGGCGATATCGCCGACGGTGCCCTCGAGCTTACCGGCGAACTCCTTCGCCGAACCGGCAATGCGATCGTTCTCCATAGCAGATACTCCCTGGGGTGAAAGTCTCGGCGAGCTAACTGGCAGGACCCCGCGACGTTCCTGCGCGCATAGAGCGCGGCCTGCAAATGTGGTTGCGATCTGAGCTCCCAGCAGTCCATGCCTTCCGCTCGACCACCTCGAAGAGACGGATCAAGATCGCCAGGAAAGCCGCTTTCGCTTCTGCGCAACCTTGAATTCCAGGACATGTCGTTGAACAGCGTGCTTGGCATTGAAGCTCCAGCCGCGCACGAGTTGCCATGCTGACAGGGACGCGACCCAGTCCTGGCCTTGGCAAAACCTATCGTGGCACCAGGCGAAAGCAGGAATTGACATCAGCTTGTCGCGGTTGACGCAGAAGAGCCGCTCGATGAGCAGGAGTTTGAGAAGCTCGCCGACGATGAGGAGCGCAAACCCGCGACCGATGTGCCCGGTCGCGGTCAGGTAAGCCGCAAGAGGCTTGACAGGTTCAAGCAAGATGACCGGCACGAGGAACAGTGCCAGAGCCGGATACGGGCGAAGCGACTCGATCCACGCTCGCACGCGCTCGAAAACCCAGCAGTTCGCCAACCGGCGAAAGACAGGTTTGAAGAGAGTGAAAAAGACCGCGTCCACCAGGAAGTAGATGGCTGCGATCAGAAACACAAAGGGTTTGAACATACGGCTCAAGCGGGTTCTCCAATGAACCAAGCGCGAACCCATCGTTAAGTTCACGAATTCAAGCGGCGAATTCCAGGACCCGCAACGGAACCATTGCTCTGCGTCCGCGTATGGCGCGCGACCAGACCTATTTTGGCGTCTCGGAACGAAATGAGCCGTCGCTCCTTCTCGTCCCACAAGGTCTTCGGCACACATCGCAAACTCTGGACGAGGGTGATTCGGCCCACATTTGCGAGTTCCGGATGATCCCGGAGCACGTCCGGCAGCCGATAGCAGGGAATTCGACTGCATAGATGATGGACGTGGTGGACGCTGATGTTCGCGGTGAACCAGCGCAACACCTACGGCAAGTGATAGTGCGAACTGCCATAGAGCGCAGCTTCGTGAAAGCTCCAGGCTTCATCGCGTGACCATGAGGTGTTCTCGAACTGGTGTTGAACATAGAACAGCCAGACGCCGATCGACGCAGCCAGAATCATGATGGGCAGATGCACCAGCAGGAATGGCCCAAGGCCTACCAGTCGGATCATGCCGGCGACCAGAACCGCGATGGCGACGTTCGTGCCCATTGTGCTCAGCCAGGGCTGCCAGCCGTTACGCATCATCCCAATCGGCAATCGATGCCGCAAGATGAACAGATATGTCGGGCCCACGCCAAACATGACGATCGGATGCCGGTACAGGCGATAGAGAATCTGGCGCCATCGAGACTGAGCGGCAAACTCGCTCACGGTCAATGTGTCGATGTCGCCCGAACCTCTATGATCGAGATTGCCAGAACTCGCGTGATGTCGCGCATGGTTGCGCCGCGAATAATCGTAGGGAGTTAAAGTGAAAACGCCGATGGCTCGGCCGATCCAATCGTTTGCAAGCCGGTTGCGAAAGAAAGACCCATGGCCGCAGTCATGCTGGATCTTGAAGAGACGAACGAGCAGGCCTGCCGCGGGCACGGCCAGCAGCAGGCCAATCCCATGGCCGCGGACAACGCCGACGAGCATCAGAGCCCAGATGACAGAAAAGGGTACTGCCGTGATCATCAGCTCGAAAATGCCTCGCGCGTCATCGGGTTGGCGATACCGGGCGAGCAGCGCTGCCAGCGCGCGGGTTTCCGGTGGATGTTGAACCATCTCTAGCTGCTTTCGGAGTGGACCCGCCAAAGCCAAGGCCGCGACATTATCGACGACCGGAATGATCACGACGAGCCCGGGTTCGGCGCGAGGTAACAATGACACCGAGCACCGCGCCGATAAGCGACGCGGTGCTATCGCACGACATGCGATGATCAGGTCCAATGATAATCCGCATCCGGATGTCTTGCTGAGCAGTATTGCTCAGTCAGAGCCAGCGCTTGAAAGCACGCGGGTTGAACGAGGCTGCACGGTCTACGAATGCCGCGAATGCGGGCCGGACCTCTTTACCGATCTTGCAATCACTTCTCGGAAAATGTGAGCAATATTGATCAGCGGCCGGTCAGGTGGTGCGCGATCTTGGTGCTTTGCCGTCCGATTCGCTTCACGACTACAGGTGACGACCCCGCAAAGGAGCATCACATGCCCGAAATCTTCGCACGCCCCGAGCCCTCGCTTATTCCGATCGCAAGACCGCGCTGTCCGAAGTGCCAAGGCCGCATGACGCTGACCCGGATCGAATCGGACCACGGCCATCCCGACCTGCGAACTTTCGAATGCTCCAATTGCGAACTCGTCTGCCGGCTGACGGCAGATGAACAAGTAAAATCGCTCAAGACCTAGGGGCCCGAAGCCCGAAAAGGGAGTCCACTCAGGCGATACGTCGCGCACAAGCTATGTGGCCGGGGTGCTCAGCGCGGCTATTGGCACGTCGAACGTGTACGAAAACCCCGTCGACGCATAGGCTAGTTGCACGTCACCCCGCAACTGCTTGCCCAGGGTTTCGATCAGCCGTGTTCCGAAGCTGCGCTTTGCGGGCGGCTGGACGATCGGGCCATTCTTTTCGGTCCAGGTGAGGTGCAAACGTTGTGTCGCTTGGTCCACCGTCCAGATGATGTCGACGCGTCCCTCCGGGACCGACAGGGCGCCAAACTTGGTGGTATTCGTGCAAAGCTCGTTGAGCGTCATCGCGACGGCGATGACGGCACCCGACGCCATCCGGATATCGGGTCCCGCGATCGAGAATTTCGATTCGTCGGGATTGTCGAAGGCTTCGATGGCGCTGCGAACGACCGTGCCAAGATCGGCGCTGGACCATTTTGCCTGCAGAAGGAGATCGTGCGCCCGGCCGAGTGCCAGGAGCCGGCCCTCGATGGCGCGCTGCGCGTGCTCAACCCCCTGCAGGTTGCGCAGGCTCTGGGACACGATTGCGGCGACGGTCGCGAGCGTGTTCTTGATGCGGTGATGCAGCTCTTCGAGGATCAGCTTCTGCAGCTTGTCGGATGCCTCGCGTTCTTTGGCATCGATACCGGCCTTGGCAAGCAGGCTCCTCGTATTGATCTCAGCCTGCGCCAGGAGTAGCCGCAGGCTGACATTCTCCGCCAGAAAGTCCTGGTGGAATTCTGCGCCGCCGGGGCGCTTGTCCGTACGGAGATCAACTTCAAGCATTTGCAATTGTATCACCTTGGGCTGGGTACCGCACTTGATTTCGGCCGAGCATTCCCTCTGGCGGCATCCGGCGCCAAGAACGACGAGATTCAGGCGTGGCCAATCATGCTGCGTAACTCAGCTATGATTTGCCAGGCTTGGAGTGGTTTGCCAAAAAATCTGCTGCAGGGGGGAAGATCGATGCTCGATGGGTTCAATTGTCCCGACACCAGGATGATCTTGATCGCCGGCCAACGGTTATGCACGGTATGCGCAAGACCTAGGCCGTCCATGCTGCCGGGCAACTGAATGTCGGTGCACATGAGCGCGATGTCGGACCTGGATTCCAGGATTGCGACGGCTTCGTCGGTATCCAGAGCTTCAAGCGGCGTGTAACCGGCGTCTTCCACCATGTCGACCGCGCGCATGCGGAGCATCATCTCGTCCTCTACGACGAGAACGACGGCCGGACTGCGTGAAAGATCGGGCACCATCGGATGGGCATCCACGGGAAAACGGGTGCGACTGAAACAAGCGATTGATCTGAGACAAGCATCTCGGTGCCCCTACGATCCATGCCCAGGTGCTGTTTTCCTAGATCTCCGAGTTTCGGCCTGAACGGTGGAGCGCGGGAAGAACATAGCTCTCAACCGTCATTTTGCTGGCACGCCGACCCTTGCCGCGAAATGTTCGAGCATTTCAGCGGCGTTCTCCAGGATCGTAGCCATTTTCATCGCATCCGCACGCTCGTCTCCCGGCGGCATCTTGTGGGCTCTATCCAGGGCGTCTGCCGCCCGGATGTTCAGCCTGCAAGCTATCGACGATTGGACTCGCTTGGCTGGCAGCAATGAGCCGTCGGCTTGAGCCGACTGCGCTGGCTCGCCGTGGGGGTTACCATTGAATGAGCATCGCAGCAGCGATCAGCAACACGAAGAAGATCGGCAGCAGTACCGGAGGCACCAGCCACTCGCGAACGCTGAATTTGGAGATATTTGACATAGTAACCGCCTCTAGGTCGCGGCGGGAGCACAATGCTCTCAGTCACCGATAACAGCCGAGGGGCGGGCGGTGATGTCTAGGATATAGTGCCGATCCGCAGAATAACGAGGCCAGGCGCAACTATTTGCTGTGACAGGATCGAGCGGGGTTGTAATCCGCTTCCAGCATAGCCATTTGGAGGCTGGCGCAACCGGATCGCTCCAAACTCCCTCCCTTGGCGCCAAGCTTTGGCTACCGCACATCTTGTCAGCGTATCGACCGGTTGCACGCGAGTGCGTCGGAGACAGGATCGGCTATCGCCATCGAATATGCCGCGACGCAAATCGCGTGCAGCCGGCACGGAGGTCTCGTGCTCCGACAACTGATCGGCCCCGACAACATGATCGAGTTTCCGAACCATAGCCGGTCATATGACCGCACGCGGCGTGCCGTACGATTTTGGGGACACGACAGCGCTATTGAGGCATCGTTTTTCATCAACGAAAATGCGCTGAAGCGAATTCAACCAGATATCGGTTACGACGAGTCGGGTTTTCTGCGCGCGTTCGATTCCAATCGCGACTTGATATGCGCCGCCGCTGCCAAGGTGTACGTCCGCGGCAGCAGGGGCTCTTACGACCTGGTCGCCGCTAATTTTTGAACCGATCGTGCTTCTGGATTTCGCCTGATCGGCCAAACTGCTTGATGTGCTTCGATCTGGCCATCTGAATACTCTCGACTGACCACGAGGGGTAGCGGCAGAGTTTAACCGAGACTGAGCGTCAGACGCCGAGTGAAGCGTTCGATCTATGCCATTTGAAGATGGCCTCAATGAAAATGGCCGCGGAGTACTCCGCGGCCATTCATAGATATCCCGTCGTCTCTCAGTAGCGGTCGGTCCCGATTCCGACGCTCACGCCGGGAGCGCGGAGGCCGACGCCGGCACGGTCGTCATAGCCGCGCCGCTCGATGTAACGCTCGCGTGGAGCGTATCCGTAAGCATCGCGCCCGTCGCGGATGATAACATGGCGTTCGCCGCGTTCACGCCAGCAGCGACCATCTTCATTGCAGACCATGCGAACGTTTTGAATGTTGCTCTCCGGCGCAATCGAAACGCTGGCGGAAAGTGGGGCGGCTGAAGCGGCGGTCACAATAAGCGTACTTGCGGCGGCTACCAGAGTGATTGCGAAGGTTTTCATAATAGCATTTCTCCAAAGGTGATTGTGTCAGTGAGCCAATGGGCTCGCGACAGGATGGTTCCAGGAACTCGGATGCGAATAATATTTAGCGCAGGTGCAGGCGAGGAGCAGGGACTCCAAGTTGAAGGCGGCTTGATACCCACACCCGTCGGCTTGCTAAGCAATTGATGCCAATGCCGCACGCCGCAGTTCGTTCTGATTGCGCTCACCGGTCGCAGCACGAGCGAGGATGCTCTGCGCAACCTGCAAACGGTTGGAGGTCGTGAGCAGAGTGGGTGAGAATGACCCTATCGCATCCTCAAAAATTGCTTTGAAGCTGGCAAGCTCTTCTGGAGAATAGACTACACGTTGATTCATCATCCTAATGACTTTCCCTATTTGCTACGTCTTGTCGGTGTGCCCTCTCACTGTCGCGCGCAAAAAAAATCGGCCAGCGGCGTCGGTCCAATTGCCATCGGAAGTTACTCCCTACCAGCTTCGGCCACGGAGTTGCGCGCGATGGTACCGGCAGAAATTTGAACTAAAGAACCGATTGCCCAACAGCCTGCGATCACAACGATCGAACCGTGAGACACGACCTGATCAACGACAATCATGCTGACAGATAGAAACGCTGCAATCGCGGCAATGAATGTGCCTGCTGCGCTGAAGATCTCAGCCGCATCGGTGTGGCTCCGCTCTTCCGGGAGCCCCTGAGCACGATGGCGAGGTAGGTCGATGCCGATATAGAAGCTAAAAGCTCCGTAGAGCATCAGCAGCAAGATGAACCAGACACTTCCAAACAGTTCGTGTTCGAGGCGCATCAACGCTGCGGCCACGTACATGCCGCACGAGCCTCCAATCGTGGCGAGTCCAATCCTTTCAAGGAAATGCGCCGATTTGATGAGGGGAGAAGGAGCGACCCATATGGTCGCCGCGCCATAAGTGTACTTTGCCGCAGACAGGGCTCTGGGAACTACATTGCTCATTTTCATGTCGATCTTCCTTCTGCGATTGCCTGACGCGCGCGACGTGGTCGGCACTCCCGTGTTTGGAACAGCAATTTTGGAAAGAGTTTGCCTACCGACGGCAATGTGCTGCCATTTAGATGGAGGCGAGGAATTCGGTGCGTCGCCGTTTTGGCAGCTGTCGGGCAAGCAATCCGCTTGACCGCTACAAAGACGCTACTCCGTTTCCGGTCCAATGCCTAATCAATAATGACTGGCAATGGAGGCGGTCTGAAAAATCTGCGGTGTTATGCCTCCGACGAAATTCTCTGAGTCGCCGCATCCCACAAGGGATGGCATCGCAGCGCGAGGTCGTACGCGCTGCGCCCAGCGGCCCGATGCGAAGTCAATTGTGGGCTCGCTGCATTCCCGCGATTGGTATTCCCGCCTCTTGGCCTGCGGAATGGATTACGGCAGCGCCACCTACCAATGAGGTGAGCTTTCAAATGCCAAGCAGATTGTGCCGTGGCGAAGCGCGCAGGTGTCACCCGCTTCCCGCAGCTTGTCGCGAGGTCTGTCCGAGGTGCTACTGCACGGGCTCTCCTAGGTGACTGAGGGTGTTACGCTCCCGCCGTGATGGCTAAAACATACAGCCAGAACGACGCTGGCGCAGCCAGAGCACTGGATCTCGCATCGGCAGGCGTACCTCCTGTCACAGGCAATTTGCCGCGACCGGAATCATCCTTGTGGTCGTGCAGAAATCAGGCAATCTCCCGCGGAGCTCCGCTGTCTCCACCGGCCTTCCAACCGCCCCGGCGGCGTCGAAGATCTTCCGTTGCAGCACCGTCGGCAAGGCGTTCCATTGCATGATGAGGGCCGCGCCAAGACAACGCAGAATGTACTCCTCGTCAGCCGCGAGGGCTGCGCCGCGGGGATGGTCCTGCTCCGGGATGAGAACGGAGCCGTTGCAAGCCTCCGCGAACCCTCGCTTGTCATCCGTCAAAAAGACGAAGCCGTCCCTTCAGGTCTTGAATTTACGCGTTTCCTCAGCGCTGAGAACCCTTGACGAGTTCGCCGCGCGCGGTTGCCCTTGGGCGATGCTGCTCGGATGTGAACATGCAGAGCCCTCTCGTTGGTTGACCAGGACAGATATGGATATGGGGATCGAAGGTTCGAATAACGAGCCCAGGCGCAAAATAAGATTGCCAACGGAGCGCGCGGATAGGCTTTGCTGTGCGTCCAACCGTCCCGCCTGGCAAAAAGAGCCGCTGCGGCGGACTGCAATCAGGAACAATTCACCACCATCTTCGACCGCATCGTAGTTGCGAGCGATGGCGTCCTTCATCGCGAACCTCTCTGACAGTTTGTCCGCCGATAACTTCGGTCGCCATTCAGATCTGATCAGGTAGCCTGCTTAATTCGCCGAGCTGCGCTTTTCCGGTTTAGCTCACTTGACGGACTCTGCCAGACCTGCTCGACCGGTCCGTATCTTCGTTTATGAAAACGGTGCCTCAATAGCGCTGTCGTGTCCCCCAAATCGCACGGCAGGCCGCGTGAACGACTACGGTTCGGAAACTCAATTATGGTTGAGGCCGAATAGTTGTCAGTGCACGAGACTCCGGGCCTGCCTGCGCGCGACTTGCATCGGGGCTTTGCCACAGTCTATCCCATGACGCACTCGCGCGCAGTCGGTCGATAAACTGACAAGAGGCGCGGCTGCACCTTATGGTCGTGTTGCCCGCTGTGCAGCGCGTTGAAGTCGCTGATGCCGTCCACCCCAAGGATCACGGCCTCGCCATCGATCACAAACGTCTTTTGGCAGTTCCTCAGCGCGGCCTCAGCAATCCAGGGATAACGCTTCGTCCAGTCGCTGCCGTTGCGGGAGGGCAGCCGGACGCGCTCGTTTTCCCGGATGACCAGCATCCGATGGCCGTCGTGCTTTACCTCATGGATCCAGTCCGGCCCTGGCGCGGTCCGCCGGGCTGAGATCACGGCGGCGGTGCTGGCGCCGTCCTCACCGCCGTCGTTGTTGCGCCCTCTTGCCGAATACGAAGCCAGGGTCGGAGGAAGCTTCTGATGGCGCGGCAAAGAAGGTAATGGAAGCAACGACCGATCCGCTCGATGCCATGCTGGCGCGACTGCAGCTCTCCGGCATCTGCGATCAGCTCGACAGCCTGCTCGACGAGGCGGCACGCGCGAACCTGTCGGCGCGTGAGACACTGATCCTGCTGTACGAGCGCGAGATTGCGCGCAAGGATCATCGCCGTATCGAGATGGCACTAAAACTTGCACACTTCCCGGCCGTGAAGGAGCTTGCGGGCTTCGACTTCGAGGCGCAGCCGTCGATCGATCCGAAACGGATCCGCGACCTGCCCGCGTCACGTTGGATCGCTAACGGTGAGAACGTGCTGCTGCTCGGCCCACCGGGCGTCGGTAAGACGCACCTGTCGATCGCGCTCGGGCGAGAGGCGATCCTGGCCGGTTACACGGTGCAGTTCACAACCGCGACGACGCTGGTCGCGGGCCTTGCCAAGGCACATGGCGAACGGCGTCTGGACGAGAAACTGCTCGCGTGTCGAAGCCAAAGCTGCTGATCGTCGACGAGCTCGGCTATCTGCCGCTGGAACCTGACGCGGCACATCTCTTCTTCCAACTGGTCAGCCGGCGCTATGAAACTGGCGCCATGCTGATCACCTCGAACCGCAGTGTTGCCGAATGGGGCACTGTGTTCGCCGGTCCCGTGGTCGCCACCGCGATCCTCGACCGGCTCTTGCATCACAGCCACGTGCTGACGATCCGCGGCGATAGTTACCGGCTCCGCGCCAAGCGAAAGAGCGGCCTCATCGCCCGCCGGTGACGGCCCTCCGGTCGGCTCCGCCTCCCTCCGGCCCGTCACCGGCGGAAACAACCTTCAACCGAGATCATAACCCAGATGGTGGGGGCAGTTCTTCATGACGCAAAGGGGGCAGTTCCGGATGGCGTTTGACACCTAGGACGCGCGGCAACAAACTATGACTTTGGCTGTTCACATGCATGGAAGCGCATCTTCTGCAGGTCACTACTGACGACGGCGAGTGCCGGTTTTGGTTAGCAGCCGGTACGGAAGAAGAGGCCGTTCAGCTCGTCTTGGATGCCATCCCGGAGGGATGGACCGCCAAACTAATCGATCGCGGGGGCACCGCTCTGGAGCAAGCTGCAGCGCTCGGCCTGACTGTTGGACTCGCGCCAGGAGAAGCCCGCGAGGTAAGCAGAGGAGTCGGGCTTAGCTGATACGCAGGCGTTTCTCCGCCGCCTCGATCTGCGAGCGGGGAAACCGGCCAGATGAATTTTGAAGCTTTAGCCCACAAGGAGCGTCAGATGAGCGAACGACGTGAGCTATATCGTAGTACCAACGGCGACGCTTGATTTCTGGGACGCGAGCCGGCCAATGGCCATGCTTTCATCATTCATCAGCCAAATGCGCCTTCTGGCGGCCGACTGACACACATTGAACTCGGCGATTTCTTGCGAAGGGAGCCGAAAGGACCCGAGCACCAGGCTCTTCTGCGCCTGATAGGCACGCTAGTGAACGTGCCACCTTACGCTTAGGGCGTACCAGCAGCGTTAGAGCGGCCTAGCGCTCATTCCACATATACGGGCTGTTCTCCGAGACCATAAGCAGAGACGGATCGGATATCGGCACACCTTGCAGGTCAATCGAGGCGTTTGAAAGGATCTGCGTGTACTCGCCATCAAAGCAATTGACGACCAAGCGCCGATCACCATCCAACGCTCTCTCCGCATGCGAATCTTCCTGAGCAGAGCTCGTAGCGGCCAACGCAAGCATTGACTAGCTGTTCCTACAGGATGCAAACGCTCCCTCACGCTTGGTGGCTGATAACCTCAGTAAGGAAGAGCAGCGAACGGCCGGCGCACACGAAAATTGAGGTTCGGGGCGAGGACGGGCCCTTCCAAGCCTCGCGCCATTTCGGGATCAAAAGATCCAAGAAGCCGTCTCCCCACCAGAAAAGAGAGGGCCGCCCGGAGGCGGCTAGTTTTTGTCTTCTCTTCTGCTTATTTCTTGAGGGCGTCAGCGGCGTTCCGCGCTGCATCCTTCACATCTCCCGCCGCATTGTGGGCAGATCCCTTGGCCTTGTCGATCTTGCCTTCGGCTTCCATGTCCTTGTCGCCAGTGAGCTTACCGGCACCTTCTTTGATGGCGCCTTTTGCCTTGTCGGCAGCGCCCTTCACATGTTCGCGGTCCATGATCGTGTCCTTTGCTGTTGGGAGAGCACACAACGAGAGCGTTGCGCAGTGGTTCCTCCTGCGGAGGCCCGCTTAAGGCCGCCGGCGTCGGACGCCTCGGCATATTGAAGGCAAGCCACCACTAAATTCTCGTCGCCTGGCGGGCCGTTCTAACCGACTCGTGCTCTTATGGGGCGCGCCGGCCGGTCGCCGAGTGCGCGCAAGCGGATGGTCAAAATTGCTCAGACCTAGTCTGCGACAAGTGTTAACAACACCCATCACCGTCCGGTGCATGGCTTCTATCGGTGCTGAGAACCCCAGTTGCGCTCCCGCCTAACCGAACAGGGAGCACCCATGTTCAAGCAATCATCGATATTTCAATACCGCTTAGAGGACGAGGCAATTGACTTGCGCAAGCAGGCTGAGGGTATGGCTCATGGCGGTCGACGCAACGAACTTTTACGGATCGCAAGCCGGATCGAGACCTCGGTTAAATGGCTGGATTCACCCGGTCTGCGCGCTCCGACATTTACTACTAGCGCAGAGAGGCGGCACCAGCCGGTAGCCTCTCGTTCACGCGCGTGGCCTTTGTTTCTCGTTTTCTGGAAGGTTCCTATGGGCCGGGCGGCTGGCCTATCTCCGTGGCCTAATTTGATTGAGTGGCCTGTTTTGAATTTGGCCAGATCAGAGCATGATCAAGGTTTCTTGCCCGCTGAGAACGGAACTGGAATGCAGTTGCCAAGCCATTTGTGGTGCCTTGATCAATTTTGCTCAGTTTTGATCTGCCATGCCTGCAAGGATGCCATGGCCGGAACATAAATCCGAGGGCAATGATGATCAGCGTTGCACTGTGCCAGGAAGCTGCGGACCACTATTCTACACTGTCCCGTCAGGCTAGCCCTTCCGAGGATCGCGCCGCCGTCCTCAAGAACATCGCCCGAACTTTGCGGGGTTTAGCCGGTCAGCTCGATAGGCTGGCATCTCTTGAGAGAACCTTGGGCAAGTAAGGCCGCCTCAGTTGAAAGGATTCCGTCGGCGAGAACCATCGCGCGCCCGATGACCATCGGCCGAGACTTGCTCACGAAAGCGGAGGCTGTCACGGTCTCGGCGATCGAAGCTGGTGTACCAACCCTGGTCGAGGCACGCGAGATCATCGCCGAATTCCACCTGATGATCCGACGCAAGACCGAGGCGGGCCTCATCCCATGGATCGAGCGCGCCCGCGCCAGTCTCGTCGCCTCGTTCTCCAGCGGCGTCGCGAAGGATGAGGCGGCGGTACGGGCGGCAATCACTTCACCATTGTCCAACGGCCAGACTGAAGGTCAGATCACGCGCCTCAAGCTCGTCCGACGTCAAAATGTACGGCCGCGGCAAAATCGATCTGCTTCAAGCCAGACTAATTCGTTCAGAATAGTCGGCGCTGCACCAAACTTGCGTCAGAGCCAATATTGCAGGCCGAATGACAAGCAGGAGGAGCTGGCGCGCGAGGCAGCCGATCGTGGTTCCAGGATCGGCTCATCACCCGTGTGGGCGAGATGACTGGTGTCGCGCTCCCCAAGGATTAGGGATCACGAGCTGGGTGTCACCTCCATCCAAACACAGTCCCCCGGATTCCTACGGAGCGATCGCCATCTATCGTTTACGCACTGCTGGTACGATATCTCCCGCATGGGCGGCGAGATCGATCCTCAAAATCAGGCTGAGGCGGCGATGAAGGAGGCCGTCAACGCCGATGGTTTCCAACGGCAGCGTTGGATTCAGGTCGCGCAGGCCTGGCTCGAGCTCGCTCGGCCGGCAGAGGGTAGGTACCGTTATGGACGAGAGAAGGGCACGAACGTTTATAATGGCAGCGGCCTTGACCTTGCTCCCAAATCCCGTTTTGAGTTCACCGGCCAGATCGCCCGGTGCTTCGCGATGAAGACGAACTTCATGTCGCTTCCTTCGCGAAGAAAGCTGCGGCCTTTTTTAGGATATCCCGCTCGGCCTTCAGCTTGGCGACCTCACGGCGCAACCGCTCGATCTCGTGCTGCTCGGGCTTCATCTGCCCATGACCGGGAAAGGCCTGTACCGGATCGGCGCCAAGCTCCTTCACCCACTTGCGCAGAACATTCTCATGAACATCCAGGTCCCGGCCGGCTTGCGCCACCGATACCCCGCGCTCCCGCACCAGCTTAACCGCCTCGACCTTGAACTCGCGACTGAACTTCCGTCTCTTCATCGCCCACCTCCGGCTTCATGAAACACCTAATCTCGGTGTCCATCAAACCGGCAGCAGCTCAAATCTCAGATTGGCGGTTTTGGCTCATCATGATGATGGGCGCTGCGTAAGCCGCCTGGAAGGAAAGAACCAAGTTCAGCAAAATGAAGGGAAAAGGGTCCCAATGTCTGATGAATGCTATCATGTTCAGCATGATCCAAATGCCAAGAAGGACGCTTTGGATGATGATGAAGCACCAAGAACCAACTGTTTCAGCGACCCGGTCAGCAAGCATCGCGCCCGGCGTCAGTGCGAGCTTGGGTAAGTTGCGGGCTGGCTTTTGAGTCCGGAGTTCTCGCAGCCGCTCCTGGTCTTCTGGACTGAGGTGGACTTATGGGTTTGGTCATTTGTTGCATCCACAGTTGAGAAGGGTCTACGGGCCACGGGAGGAAGCTAGTACTACCATCGATGGCTGTTGCCTGATCTCTGTTGCCGAAAATCCGCGAATCTGAATCAGGCGGGCAGTAGCTACAAAGGCAACGAGGCGTCCTGCGCTGGCCGCGACGCCGGGTTCGGAAGGGCGCGTCGGCCAGCAGAGGAAGGAGTGATCCGGATGACTATACCAGCGAAAGCCGAGGCGCCGCCGCCGACCGTCTTCGTTTTGGAGATCGACGGTCAGCCCATTCTGGCGTTCAGAGCTGCGACGATTCGTCAGGCCAGAGAACTCGGCAAGGAGGACTGGCTGCAAGATGATTTGAAGCGAATGATGGTCGGACACAGGCCGCTTTGGAATGGGAAGTCGCCGATCAGGGTGCGTCGCGCCAAGCCAGAAGAAGAAGTGTACTACGTTGACGCGAAAACGGAGAATGCTGCAGGCGATTCGCCTTTGGTCTTTCTGGTTCGGCGGGACGATCAAGCGGATGCAGGTAGTCCCGTCACCCGTGGATCATTTCCGCCCCGGAGATGATTTCGAAGTAACACCTTATCGGCGGACTGGGCGGCCTCGTTGACGAACGAGATTATCGCGACCTGCTGCACCGATGCCACGTCCCGAACGACATCCACAGTTAGCTGCTGAGTGCCCCGAGGAAACTCTCGCGCCACGCCGCAATGCTATTGCGGCGTAGTACCACCATCATGGCCCGCCAACGGTCGCATCGCTCTCCAAGTGGCATCCCCAGCGCTGTCTGCAATGCTTCGGCGACGGCGTCGGGGTCATACGGGTTGGCGATCACGGCAGTGTCGAGTTCGTAGGCCGCGCCGGCAAAGGGCGAGAGAACGAGCACGCCAGGGTCATCGGGGTTCTGTGCAGCGACATACTCCTTGGCAACCAGGTTCATTCCGTCGCGCAACGGAGTGACAAGAGCGACGCGGCTGAGCCGAAAGAAGCCAGCGAGCGAACGCTGCGAGAAGCTCCTGTTCAAATACTGGATCGGCGCCCAATCGAGTTCCGCGTAGCGACCGGCCACGTCGCCCGCCAGCGCACCAAGCCTCTGTCGCAACGCACGGTATTCAGGAACGTCGCTGCGCGTTGCGGTGGCGATCTGCAGCAAGCGGACGTGGTTGCGGTATGCGGGATAGCCCTCGAGAAAGGCGGCGAACGCTTTGAACCGGTGCTCGAGACCCTTACTGTAATCCAGCCGGTCCACCCCAATGATGAGCTTGCGCCCCCGGAGACTCTCCTGCAGCCGGCGGGCCGTTCGGGATTTCACAGTGCGACTAGCCATTTCGGCGATCGCTTCAGTATCGATACCAATCGGGAAGGCGCCGGCGCGCAGAACCCGATCGAAAGCGTGAACGTGGCCATCGGACGAAATCGTGCCTCCTGCACGGCGAAGGATGGCGTCATGGAAGGCGGTCAAATCCTCCACCGTCTGGAAGCCGACGAGATCGTAAGCGCACAGTGATTTCAGCAGGTCGCCGTAGTGAGGAAGGGTCGCCAGCACCCCCAAAGACGGAAACGGCGTATGCAAGAAAAACCCGATCCGCTGTGTGGCGCCGGCGCGGCGAAGTTCCTCGGCCATCGGGATCAGATGGTAGTCATGCACCCAGACGAGGTCACTCGGGCTGAGCAGGGGCGCGAGGGCGTCGGCGAGCACGGCGTTCACCCGTCGATAGGCGGCCAAGTCCCGGCGGGTAAAGTTCATGAGGTCAAGGCGATAGTGGAATAAGGGCCACAGTGCCGCGTTGGAGAAGCCGCTGTAGTAGCCGTCATGGTCCGCGCGGGTAAGATCGACGGTAACGTACGTCACTCCCTCGGTCTCAAAAACGTTCGGCTCTTTTGTTGTTTCTCCAAGCTTGCCACTCCACCCGAACCATAAGCCTCCAGCCTGATGCAGAGCGTCGACGAGGCCGGTCACGAGCCCGCCGCTGCGCTGCGCAGCTTCTGCCGGCAAGGCGACACGGTTGCAGACGATGACCAAGCGGCTCAAGCGGGTTCCCTCCGCACTGTCAGGGTTGCGTCGAGCCGAGCCGCCAAAAGATCTCGGCGAACACGGCAACGCAATGATCGGCGGTGACATCCGCCGGTGCCCACATTCGCTCGGTCCTCGCGCGAAAATCCACAATTCCTTCTACCGGAACTGACGGTCCCGTCATCAGGCAATCTGGGCGGGCGTTAGCTGTAAAACATATAGATCTTCCCGCAGTAAATATAGGATACTCTGCCGACGATCTGGATTGTTGGGCGCTGTCTAAAGCTGATCTTCGCCAGGATTTCGACGGCAGACGCCCCGGGTGTGCCTCTCGATCTCAGCCAGTGCGGCGTCGAGCGAGGCGTGCGGCCCTTGCTGTATGCCGGCCATAGTTTCCGATGCGTGGCCCTCCGGATGGATCATGAACTGACGTGGAGCGCTTGCCGTGATGCGCCCCATCGAGCGGCCGAGCAGGTCCGTCAGCTGCCAAACCGTGCCTCCCTCTGCCGGTGTAACGATCACATCCATGGTGAGCCTTGAGTCTGTACGCCGCGCGAACAAACCGCTGCAATAACCGATGGGCGAACTACCGAGTTCCGCGGCCGCGGCATTCTCGGTACTGGAAGGATTGGCGCTTCGGATCGCCCCGCGATCGAGCGAATGGCGCTTAATGCCGATATATGCGACTATATAGAATGGTCAAAAAGAAAGGTCGAAGGCCAAGGTCGGGAGAAGAAATGGCAACCGCTCTCGACCGTTGGGACGAGGAAGGCGGAGCGCAGGAGTTGGCGTGGCCTTTACCCTATGAAGCCAGCGATTTGCGCGATGTGGAGCGCAGAGTCCTGGAATGTCTGGGTGCCGCCCTTGTCGGCGAATGGAATGATCTGCCTACTGACGTCCAGCGCAGGCTCTTCGAGCACGCGGCCTCGGGCAAATCGCACGACGCCACCGTGTTGAAGACGCGGATCGCCCGTTTCCTGCATGATCATAAAGGTGCTTCGGGTGGGCGCTAACACGACTTTGGCAGATTTGTTCACGCCTTGCTCTTCGCTGACCTGTGTTCTGCAGTACCCGTATCGCGGATCTGATGGCTGAAGAATGAGAGCGACGATGGCGGGACGCGCGGCTGGCAGGTTGGGCTGAGGTGGTGGCCGTCGTTTCATTTTTGCGCCCCGTCTTGGCAATGCGGAAGTGCTGCAAGAAGGCCTAAGCAACCATCGTCATAAGAGCGTGACGATGAAGACCGTGCCAGAACCGTCCCATCGCGCCATGACGGTTGTAGCCAACCGCTGCAAGTCTATCTCGGCTGGTAGATTTGCGAGATAGCATTTCTTCTCTCCGAGTCGCGATGCTTGCCGATCGCCAACTCGCATTTTTTCACTTGGCATCAGCAAGCATTTCGTCCGCCGGCATCTATAACAAATCCGCGATGTGTATTGCCTTGTGTTTGGTGACTTCGCAGCCATCTCATGATAAATAGTTAGCTAATCTCGGCACAAAGAGCACTGTAAACGGATTGCTTCACTATCGCGCCGATGCAAAGCCGTTTCTGAAGGATAGCCGATCATGACCATGCGCTCCCGACGCGAAACGGTCACCTTCAAGCATCCCTTCCGGATCAAGGGCATCGACCGCCTCCTGCCTCCGGGTGCCTACGAGGTCATCACCGATGAGGAGATGATCGAAGGATTGTCGTTCGAGGCGTTTCGCCGGGTTGCCACTATGATCACGGTGCCGGCGGCGCCGCCGCGCACTTCAACGGTGGAGAGGATTTCCATCGACCCGGTCGATTTGGCTGACGCTCAGCGCATTGATGCCGACGCGGCTCGTGAGTGACGCACCACTCGATCTCGACAAGCACCGCTGAATGGCTGCACAAGAAGCGACCGACGTCCGGCGTATTCTGGCGCACGTCGAGAACAACGCAATGCCCCTGCGCGATGGGAAGCTTTCTTAAATCTGATGATACGGCGTCCAACGACTTTCGCACCACACAGCTGGCCTTCACCGGATCCTTAGCCGCCGCGGTCTTGGCAGCTATTTCGTGTTGCTCTGAGCAGAATATCGTTTCGGGACGGTCTTGTACGTCCCCTTGCGGCGGCTTATGTGCTGATTAGCACTCTCTGGCCGCGACTGCCATTTCGTCCAAAGCAACAACAACAAGAAAACAGGAGGACAGCATGAAATTCCGTCCGCTTCACGACCGCGTTGTGGTCAAGCGCATTGAGGCCGAAGACAAAACCGCTGGTGGCATCATCATTCCGGACACTGCCAAGGAAAAACCTTCGCAGGGCGAGATCACGGCGGTTGGCCCAGGCGGCAGAGATGCATCCGGCAAACTGATTCCCATCGATCTCAAGGTTGGCGACCGCGTCCTGTTCGGCAAGTGGTCAGGCACCGACGTCAAGCTCGATGGTCAGGAACTACTGATCATGAAGGAAAGCGACATTATGGGCGTTCTCACTGAGCTGCCCGCCGCCAAGAAGAAGGTCGCATAGACGCCAGCCAATTTTCCTTATCCTGAGCTGCAGCCCGCGTCTCGAAGGACGAGGCCTGCAAATTCAAGTCCCGCCACTTAAGGGCTCGTCCAGTCGCACGGTCCTTGGATCTGACCAGTTGAAAACGGAGATCATTATGTCGGCCAAAGAAGTTAAGTTCGGCGTCGACGCCCGCGACAGGATGTTGCGCGGTGTTGAAATTCTCAACAATGCGGTTAAGGTCACGCTCGGGCCCAAGGGCCGGAACGTCGTGCTCGACAAGTCGTTCGGCGCCCCCCGCATCACCAAAGACGGCGTCACTGTCGCCAAGGAGATCGAGCTTGAGGACAAGTTCGAGAACATGGGCGCGCAGATGGTGCGAGAAGTTGCCTCCAAATCGGCAGATGCAGCTGGCGATGGCACCACCACCGCGACCGTGCTCGCGGCTGCGATCGTCCGTGAAGGCGCGAAGGCGGTTGCCGCCGGTATGAACCCGATGGACCTGAAGCGCGGTATCGACCTCGCGGTGGAAGCCGTGGTCGCCGATCTCGTGAAGAACTCCAAAAAGGTCACCTCGAACGAGGAGATCGCCCAGGTCGGCACCATCTCGGCCAACGGCGACGCGGAGATCGGCAAGTTCCTCTCCGACGCCATGAAGAAGGTCGGCAACGAGGGTGTCATCACCGTCGAGGAAGCCAAGTCGCTCGAGACCGAGCTCGACGTCGTCGAGGGCATGCAGTTCGACCGCGGCTACATCTCGCCCTACTTCGTCACCAACGCCGACAAGATGCGCGTTGAGATGGACGACGCCTACATCCTCATCAACGAGAAGAAGCTCTCCTCGCTGAACGAGCTGCTGCCGCTGCTCGAGGCCGTGGTGCAGACCGGCAAGCCGCTGGTCATCGTCGCCGAGGACGTCGAAGGCGAAGCCCTCGCCACCCTGGTCGTGAACCGCCTCCGTGGCGGCCTGAAGGTCGCGGCCGTCAAGGCTCCGGGCTTCGGCGATCGCCGCAAGGCCATGCTGCAGGACATCGCGATCCTGACCGGCGGCCAGGCGATCTCGGAAGATCTCGGCATCAAGCTCGAGAACGTCACGCTCAACATGCTCGGTCGCGCCAAGAAGGTGATGATCGACAAGGAGAACACCACGATCGTCAACGGCGCCGGCAAGAAGGCCGACATCGAGGCGCGCGTGGCCCAGATCAAGGCGCAGATCGAGGAGACCACCTCGGACTACGACCGTGAGAAGCTCCAGGAGCGTCTGGCCAAGCTCGCCGGCGGCGTCGCGGTGATCCGCGTCGGCGGCGCGACCGAGGTCGAGGTGAAGGAGCGCAAGGATCGCGTTGATGACGCGATGCATGCGACCCGCGCGGCCGTGGAAGAAGGCATCGTCCCGGGCGGCGGCGTCGCCCTGCTCCGTGCCTCCGAGCAGCTCAAGGGCCTGCGCACCAAGAACGACGACCAGAAGACCGGCGTCGAGATCGTGCGCAAGGCGCTGTCGGCCCCCGCTCGCCAGATCGCGATCAACGCCGGTGAAGACGGCTCGGTGATCGTCGGCAAGGTCCTGGAGAACAAGTCGTACGCTTTCGGCTTCGACTCCCAGACCGGTGAATACGGCGACCTCGTCAAGAAGGGCATCATCGACCCGACCAAGGTGGTCCGCACCGCGATCCAGAACGCAGCCTCGGTGGCCGCGCTCCTGATCACCACGGAGGCCATGGTCGCCGAGCTGCCCAAGAAGGGCGGCGCCGGCCCCGCAATGCCCCCCGGCGGCGGCATGGGCGGCATGGACTTCTAAGTCCAGCGACCTCTCGAGACCTACGAAACCCCGGCAGCGATGCCGGGGTTTTTGTTTTGGGGTACCCTCACGCGGAAACGTGGCCCGTAGCCCGGATGGAGCGAAGCGCAATCCGGGACAGCTCGTGCGACGCAGGCAGTCGTCCCGGATTACGCTTCGCTCCATCCGGGCTACAGACCCTAATCACTCCGAGCCCTCACCTCACCTTCCCCAGCCGCTCCATGTGCGGTTCGCCGTCTTCGTCGAGCGACCAGAAGATCCGCGTCACCTTGCCGATGAGATTGTCCATCGGCACGAAACCGAACGTCGACATCATGCGGCTGTCGGTGGAATTGTCGCGGTTGTCGCCGAGCACGAAGAAATGGCCGGGCGGTACCGTGAAGACGTTGGTATTGTCGAGGAAGCCGTTATCGATGCAGTCGTTGGTGATGTAAGAGGCGCCGTTCGGCAGCGTCTCGCGCCAGCGATGGACCTTGACGCCGCCATCCCCGCCGCAGGCATTGTCGGCGAGCCCGTCTTCGAGCCCCGTGCGCGTGACCGGACGGTCGTTGAGGATGAGGCGGCCCTGCCGCATCTGGATGCGGTCGCCGGGCAGCCCGACCACGCGCTTGACGTAGTCGACCGAATTGTCCTTCGCCGTGCGGAATACGACGATGTCACCGTAGTCCGGATCGGAGGCGAGGACGCGCCCCGAAATCCAGGACGGCGCGAAAGGCAGGGAATAGCGGCCGTAGCCGTAGGCATATTTCGCGGCCAAGACGTAGTCGCCGACCATCAGCGTCGGCGCCATCGAACTGGAGGGAATGCTGAACGGCTGGTACAGGACGAAACGGAACAGGATCAGCGGCGACCACAGCACCGGCACCAGCAGGATCAGGACGAGAATGGCCTTCCATTCCCGCGATTGCGCCTTCGAGGGCTGGATCGATTCCGAAAGAGTGGTCATGCACTTGCCCTGGTCAAGTCTCGCCGCAAGATTACGCAACCTTGGCGCGCGCGCAATCCGGGTTCCGTGATTTTGGTCGCAGATCGCGCAGACTGCGTTCAAGCCGAAGGCCTGGATGCCCCAGCGCTCAGCCGGCCGACAAATCCTTGAAGCAGGCCCTCACCCAGTCGATCGTCACACGCGTCGCCGCGTCGCGCTTCAGATGGTTCTGCACCAGCAGCCAGACGTCGCGCCGTTTCGACAGCAGCGTGGCGCGCAGGCTGCGGTCGGCGAGCAAGCCTTCGCAGCTGTGCTCGGGCAGCACACCGACGGCCTGATGCGACTGGATCATGGTTCTGATGATACGGACATTGTCGGTGATGCAGCGCACGTTCTTCAGCCGCTTCGCGCGCAGGAACTGCGCTTCGGGGATGGTGTCGAGCTCGTCCGGATAGACGCAGGCGACCGGCTCGCCACCGCTGCGGTCGGCAGGCTCGAAGAAATACAGCCTGACATCGCCGAGCTTGGAGATGGTGAAATCGCCCTTCTCCGGCTTGCGCAGCCGGATGGCGAGGTCGGCCTGCCACCGCGAGAATTTGACGTTGCCGCTGGAGGTGAGGAATTGCAGGGTCAGGCCGGGATGATCGCGCAGGAAGCTGCTGGCCCGGGGCGCCAGCAGCTCTTCGGCGACCGCGTTGGTCGAGGCGATGCGCAGGCGGCCGACCGGGCCCACCTCGTTCTCCTTGATGCGGTCGATCGCCGCGACATGGGCGGCCATCGCGCCGACATGTTCGAGCACCGCCTCGCAATGCCGTGTCGGCCGCCGCAAGCCGTCCACCGCGTCGAACAACGGCACGCCGAGATCGCGCTGGATCCGCGCCAGCCGGCGGCCGACGGTGGTCTCGTCGATGCGCAACCGCGCGCTGGCACCGGCATAGGTGCCCTCGTCCCTCACCGCGGCAATGATGCGCAGATCGTCCCAATTCATCCAAGGGAGCCTAGCAGGCGACACCGCCTCCTGCAAATTTGCAGCCATATGCTGCAATAGTCCTGCACAATGGCAGGCCGCCGCCGCGCTAATGTCACGCCATCCGACATCCCAGGAAGGCCTGACCAGCATGACCGCTCCCAAGACCCTGCTCGAACTCTCCGGCGCCGATCTCAATCCGCCGAAGCTCAATGAAGCCTGCCTCGTGCTGATCGACATCCAGAACGAATATTGCGCCGGCCCCCTGGCCCTGCCCGATGCGCAGCCCGCGATCGCCGCGGCCGCGCGCCTGCTGGCGCGGGCACGTGAGAGCGGCGCTGCGATCTTTCATGTCGCGCACAAGGGCCGCGCCGGCGGCCTGTTCGACCGCGAGGCCGCGCGCGGCGCGATCGTCGATCGCCTGGCGCCGCTCGCAGGCGAGCCGGTGATCGAGAAGGCGCTGCCGAACTCGTTCGCCGGCACTGATCTGCAAGCCCGGCTTGCGGCTACGGGGCGCAAGGACATCGTGCTGGCCGGCTTCATGACCCATATGTGCGTCTCTTCGACCGCCCGCGCGGCACTCGATCTCGGCCTGCGGACGACGATCGCGGCCGACGCTTGCGCCACCCGCGACCTGCCGGACGGCCGCGGCGGCACGCTGGACGCGCGGACGATTCATGAGGTCGCGCTGGCCGAGCTGTCGGACCGCTTCGCGATCATCGCGCCAAGCGATGCGCTGATCTGACGGAGCATGCAATGCTGCAACTCTATTTCTTTCCGATGGCCTGCTCGCTCTCCAGCCGCATCGCGCTGATGGAGGCCGAGATCGAGGCGCACTATCACCTCGCCCATATCTGGACGAAAAAGATCGTGGACGACGGCAGCGATTTCCGCGATGTGTCGCCGAAGGGCGCGGTGCCTGTGCTGGTACTGGAGAACGGCGAACGGCTGACGGAAAGCGCGGCGGTGCTGCAATACATCGCAGATCTGAAGCCGGAGGCAGGCCTTGCGCCGGAGTTCGGCAATCCCGATCGCTATCGCCTCCAGGAATGGCTGAGCTTCGTCGGCGCGGAGATCCACAAGGCGTTCCTGTTTCCGACCTTCTGGTACAAGGACGACGGCTCGCTCGCCAAGCCGCGCGCCAGGATTTCTCAGACGTTGTCGGTGCCGTCAGCGCATCTGGCGGAGCGCGAATTCCTCGTCGGCAATTGCTTCACCGTCGCCGATGCGCACCTCATTTGGGCCTTGCTGCTACTGCGACCCGCGGGTGTCGACATCGCGCAATGGCCGCCCTTGTCGGCCTATCTCGCGCGCATGCAGGCGCGGCCGGCGGTGCAGGACGCGATTGCGACCGAAATGGCCCTGCGCAAGGCGATGGCAGCGTGACGGAACGTCACGGTCGCGAAATCTGAGCGTTTCCCCGGCGGGGGCATTGAAGTCGGCGCCGCATGCGCTAATCTGGAGAGATATTTTCGATATTTCCTCGGAAGGCATTCATGAGTGCTCTTTCCAGAATTTGCTCCACCGGATTTTGTCTGACGTTCTTCGCCTTGTTCTGCATCGGGCCTGCGTCGGCGGAGACGCGGGTGGCATTGGTGATCGGCAACGGCGCTTATGTCTCAACGGCGCAACTTCCCAACCCATCGCACGATGCCGAGGACGTCGCGAGCTCGCTCAAGCGCAGCGGCTTCGAGGTGATCCAGGGCGTCGACCTGCGCCAGGCCGACATGCAGGACCTGACCATCCGCTTCGCGCGCGCCGCGAGCAGGGCTGACGTCGCCGTGTTCTATTACAGCGGCCATGCGATGCAGTACAACGGCGTGAATTATCTGATGCCTGTCGACGCCACGCTGACCGACGAGGCCGACCTCAAGCGTTTCGTGCGGGTCGACGACATCGTGAACGACCTGCAGCAAGCCAAGAACCTGCGCATCCTGGTGCTCGATTCCTGCCGCGACAATCCGCTGGCCGACATGCTGAAGCGCTCTGCGACGCGCGCGGCCTCGGTCGGGCGCGGCCTGTCGAAGGTCGAAGCGCCGCGCGGCACGATCGTCTCGTTCTCGACGCAATCGGGCCAGGTCGCCGCCGACGGCACCGGCCGCAACAGCCCCTACACGACGGCGTTCCTCAAGCACATCGAGGAGCCGCACGAGATCGGCGACATCTTTCGCGACATCAGCAGCGACGTCTATGACGCCAGCGGCAAGACACAGCTCCCGGAGCTGTCGCTGTCGATCATCGGCAAGTTCTACCTGAACGGGCCGGTGTCGGTCACGGTCGCGCCCGCCGCGCCGCAAGCCGCGCCGAAGGTCGATCCTTGCGCATCCGCGGAGGCGCACTGGAAGGCGGCCGACACCATCGGCACCCTCAGCGCCTTCGAGGATCATCTGGCGCGATTTCCGAGTTGCAGCTTCGCCAGCCTTGCCAAGGCCCGGATCGACGGCCTGAAGCAGAAGGTGGCGCTGGCGCCTGCGACCAACGCCCGGGCCGGCGGCAGCAAGGAATTCGACGGCAACTGGGACGTGACGCTGAACTGCCCGCCATCAGGCAAAGCGCAGGGTTTCACCCGGCCCCTGGCCGGCACCGTGACCAACGGCGTGTTTCACGCCGAGGTCCAGGGCAAGGACGGCGCCAACCGCCTGGAGATCGACGGCCAGATCCCGGCCGACGGCAAGACGACCTTGAGCGCGCGCGGCACGACCGGGGCAAGCGCATACACGCTCAATAACGTTGCGCCCGGCTCGCCCTACGCCTTCACGGTCGATGCGCAGTTCGATCGCACCCGCGGCACCGGCAAGCGCAACGAGGCGCGTGCCTGCAACTTGGTCTTCGTCAAGCGCTAGACGCGGCTACACGCCAGTCTGGCTGATGAATTTGGTGTTGAAATAGCCCTCCATGGCCTCGGTGCCCCCTTCCGAGCCGTAGCCGGAATCCTTGATGCCGCCGAACGGCACTTCGGGCAGCGCGAGACCGAAGCTGTTGATCGACATCATGCCGGCCTCCACGGCCGCGCCGACCGCGGCGGCAGTCTTGGCGGAGCCGGTGAAAGCGTAGGACGCCAGGCCAAAGGGCAGCCGGTTCGCCTCCTCGACCGCGTCGTCGAATGACTGGAAGCGCGAGATCAGGGCGAGCGGGCCGAACGGCTCTTCGTTCATGGCGCGCGCATCCTTCGGCACGTCGCTCACGACGGTCGGCTCGAAGAAATGACCTTTGTTGCCGACGCGCTTGCCGCCGGTCTCGAGCTTCGCACCCTTGCCAACGGCATCCTGCACCATGCCCTCAATGGCGGTGACGCGGCGCGGATTGGCGAGCGAGCCCATTTTCGACTCGGGATCGAGGCCGTTGCCGACCTTGAACGCCCTGGCGCTGTCGACGAACTGGTCGACGAATTGCCGGAACACGTCGTCCTGCACCAGCATGCGCGTCGGCGAGATGCAGACCTGGCCAGCGTTGCGATATTTTGCTGCCGCCAGAATCTTAGCTGCCGACGTGACATCGGCATCCTTGAAGACGATCGCCGGGGCATGGCCGCCGAGCTCCATGGTGGCGCGCTTCATGTGCAGACCCGCAAGCGCATTGAGCTGCTTGCCGACATGCGTCGACCCCGTGAACGAGATCTTCCGGATCACCGGATGCGGGATCAGATATTCGGAGATCTCCGAAGGCACGCCATAGACGAGGTTGATGACACCCGCCGGCACGCCGGCATCGGCAAAGGCGCGGATCAGCTGCGCGGGTGACGCCGGCGTCTCCTCCGGCGCCTTGACGATGATCGAGCAGCCCGCAGCGAGCGCGGCGGAGAGCTTGCGCACGACCTGATTGATCGGGAAATTCCATGGCGTGAACGCCGCGACCGGGCCGACCGGCTCCTTCATCGCGATCTGGTAAATGCCGGGGCCGCGTGCGGGAATCAGCCGGCCATAGGCGCGCTTGGCTTCCTCGGCGAACCATTCGATCACGTCGGCGGCGGCCATCGCCTCCATCTTCGCTTCACCCAGCGTCTTGCCCTGCTCCATCGTCAGCAGCGGCGCGATCTCGTCGTTACGCTCGCGCATGATGGCGGCGGCCTTGCGCATGATGCGACAGCGCTCGAATGGAGCGATATTGCGCCAGATCTTGAAGCCCGCAGCGGCGGCGGCCAGCGCCTCGTCGAGGTCGGATTGGCCGGCATGCGCGACGGTGCCGATCACCTCCTCGGTCGCGGGATTGCGGACTTCGATGATGTTGCCCGAATGGGCCGGTCGCCAAGTGCCGCCAATGAAAAGCTGGGTATTCGAATAAGCCAACGGAGCCTCCTTTTACGTCGATCGGTGACAGATAGCGTCCGCGGCACGCGTCATCTCCGGTCCGAGATAGGTGCGGAAGCGCGGCTCGGCGGTGAGGCTGCGGAAATCCGCCATCCGCGTCACCCCGCCGCCGGCCACGAACAGGAATTGCCCGGCGATCTCCGCCAGGATGTCGAGGTGCCAGCTCGCCGTCGGGTGCATGCAGAGGATGACCAGCCTGCCCTCGTCTCGCAGCTTGCGGAAGAAATCGAGCATGAAGCCGATATAGCCGTCCTGCAGGTTGAACTGCGGCTCGTCGAACAGATGAACCAGCGGCGTCCGGGTCGGCGACGGCGCCAGCAAGGCGGACGGTACGCGCTTGCGGAAGCGCCGGACCTGATAGGACTGGTGATAGTGGATCGCGAGCCGGTCACGCTCGCGGTATTTGACGCCATGGATATCCGTCCCCGCGACCAGCACGCGCCCCGAGGTCGGCGCATTGGAGCCGGTCATCATCTCGAACAGGGTCGTCTTGCCGGCACCGTTCGGCCCGACGACGCCGACGATGCCGGGCTCGTCCAGCGACAGGTTTGCCTGCAGCGTAAACGTCGGACGGCGGATGATGCGGCCCCTCGTATAGACCTTGCGGATATCATCGAGCACGAGCAGCGGTATCACTCATTGTACTCCCAGCAAGCGCTGCCGAAGCGAGCGATCATCGCGCAAGACAGCGGCCTCCCCGGTCCAGACGATCCGGCCGCGGTCAATCACCGCGGCGTGGTCCGCGACCGACAGCGCGATCTCGGCATTCTGCTCCACGACAAGCGAGGCGATGCCCTCGTCCTTCATGCGCAAGATGGTGGCGAGCACGTCGCCGACGATTTTTGGCGCCAGGCCCTGGCTCGGCTCGTCGAACAGCACCAGTCCGGGCGAGCCGACCAATGCACGGGCAATGGCGACCATCTGCATCTCGCCGCCCGACAGGTTCTCGCAATCGCGCTCCATGAGATATTCGAGCGGTGAGAAAATCGCTGCGGCTTCCTTGACGCTCCAGTTGCGAAAACGCGTGCGCTTCTGCGCGATCGACAGGTTGCGCGCCACCGACAAGGTCGGGCACAGCCGACGGTCGTCCGGCACCCAGCCGATGCCGGCGCGCGCGATCTCGTGGGTCGGACTGCGCGTGACATCGTGCCCGTCGAAACGAACGGCGCCGCGGCGCGGCCGGGTCAGCCCGAGAATCGAACGGAGCATGGTGGTCTTGCCGGCCCCGTTGGGGCCGAGCAGCGCAAACACCTTGGCATGCTCGATGGCGAGCGAGGCGCCGAACAGCGCCTGGGTCTCCCCGTAGAAGGTATCGACCGCATCGACTTCGAGGATCATGCGAACTTCCCCAGATTGGAGCGGCGCACCCATTCGTTCTGTTGCAATTCGTGCGGCGTGCCGCGCGCCACCACCTGGCCCCAATGGATCACCGAGATGCGGTCGGCGAGCGCAAACAGGAACTCCATGTCATGCTCGATCGCGACGATCGTGAGCTTGCCCTTCAAGCGCGCGACCAGCGTGGCGAGGCGCTGCACGCCGTCGGAGCCGAGGCCGGAGGTCGGCTCGTCCAGGCATAACACGCGCGGCGCCTGCGCCAGTGCCACGGCGATCTCCAGCGCGCGACGGTCGCCATAGGAGAGGTCCTTGGCACGGATGTCCCCCCTCTCGGCGAGCCCCACCGACGCAAGCACCTCGGACGCCTTGGCCGCAAACCGGCCATCGCCGGCTGCGGCATTGGCGATATCGAAGCCACGGGCGCGAAACTCGGGCAGGCCCATCATGACGTTGTCGCGGGCGGAGAATTCGTCGAACAGCGTCATGATCTGGAACGAGCGGGCGATGCCCTTGACGGCAATGCGATGCGGGCTCAATCCCGTGACGTCCTCGCCGCCGAGCAGGACCCTGCCGCGGCTCGGCTTCACCCTGCCCGTGAGGACGTTGAAGAAGGTGGTCTTGCCGGCGCCGTTCGGCCCCATCACGCCATGAAACTCGCCCTCGGCAACCGCGAGATCGACGCTTTCCAGCACGACGCGATCGCCGAAACGCACGTGCACGCCTGCGGCCTCGATCATGCTCATTGCCCGCCTCCGACCAACAGCCGCATCGCTGACGTGCTGCGGCGGCGCAGCGCGTCGAGCGAATGCCGCTGCACGGCGGCCGAGAGCGCGCCGGCGATGCCTTCGGGACGGAACAGCACGATAGCGATGAACAACAGACCGAAATAAAGCATCCAGGCATTGGTCAACGCACCGATCACGTCGCGGGCCGTGAGGAAGAGAAACACGCCAATGACCGGGCCCCAGAAGCTGACGAGTCCGCCGCCGACCAGAGTCATCATCACGACGTAACCGGATTGATGCAGGCTCATCACGTCAGGGAAGGCGGCGAGCTGCGCCATCGCGAACAATCCGCCGGCAAAGCCGGACACCGCAGCCGACAGCGCGAAGACCGATGCCTTGTAGAGCCACACATTGTAACCGAGATGGGCGGCGCGCACCTCGCTCTGCTTGATCGCAGCGACGACGCGGCCATAGGGCGAGTGCACAAGTCGCCACAAGGCGGCTGTCCCGACCGCGAACACGGCGAGCACGAAATAGTAGAATGCGACATTGTCAGCAAGGTCGAACGACACCAGCCCGAAATCGGCCGGCAGCCGCTTGATCTTGAGGAGTCCATCCTCGCCGCCAGTGATCCGGTGCGACTTGATCGCCAGCGTCCAGAAGATCTGGCCGAAGGCGATCGTCATGAAAGCATAGTAGATGCCGCGCCGATGCGAGATGAACAGCGCCACCAGCACCCCGGCTAGCCCGGCCACCGCGGCTGCGGCGGCAAGACATATCCAGAGATTGGCGACGATATCGAGCTGGCACAGCCCGAACGCATAGGCCCCGATGCCGAAATAGGCACCATGCCCGAAAGACGGAAGTCCGGCCGTGCCCAGCACCAGGTTGAACGCCAGCGCATACAGCGACCAGATCAGGATTTCGATTCCCAGATAGGGATAGAGCCCAATCCGCGTGATCCAGAGCGGTACCGTTGCCAGCACCAGCCAGAGCACCAGCATCGTCGGCGTGACGAGGCGCGCGCCGTCGGATGACGATTTTGATCCCACAATCATTCCTCAGGCCTCGAGCACGCTTTTCTTGCCCCACAGGCCCCGCGCACGGAAGGTCACGACGGCAACCAGCAGGATGTACATCGACAACAGCGACCATTCGGACGCGTAGGCGCCGGCAAGACCGACACACAGTCCGACCAGCAGCCCCGCCACGACCGCGCCCCAGAAACTGCCGACGCCGCCGAGCACGATCACCAGGAATGCGGGGATGACGGCATCGACCCCCATATGCGGACGGATGCCCCAGATCGGCGCGACGATGATGCCGGCGACCGCGGCCAGCATGGTGCCGAACACGAACACCAGCAGGCGCAACCGCGACAGGTTGATGCCGAGCGCGCGAACGATCTCGCTGTCATGGGCGCCAGCCTTGACGGTCGCGCCGAACGAGGTCTTTTCGATCAGCAGCCAGACCAGGCCGATGATCCCGGCGGCGATGGCCGCGGCGTAGAAGCGATAAGTCGACCAGATCAGATCGCCGAACAGAAAGCCGCCATTGATGGCGGACGGCACCTGCAGCACATAGTCGCGCGTGCCCCAGACCAGGCGGATCAATTCCTCGATCACCATCGCCGCACCGAAGGTCAGGAGCAGCCCGTAAAGCGGATCCTTGCCGTAGGTGCGACGCATGCAGACCTCGATCAGCATACCGACCAGGCTTACGATCACGGGCGCGATGACCAGCGTCGCGGCGTAGCGCCAGCCGAGCGGCAGTGCGAGCCACATCTTGGCAAGATCGGCCGGCAATGGCGGGCGTGGTCCCGTGAGTTGCATCGCGACATAGGCGCCGAGCGCGAACAGAGATCCGTGCGCAAGGTTGATCTGCTCCATCAGCCCGACGATGAGCATGAATCCGAGTGCGATCAGCGCGAACAACAGGCCGAGCGTCAGGCCATTGAGGAGATGCGGAAGAAGGTCGAACAAGGTTTGGATCTCGCAACTGACATTTGCTCACACCCGGGACACGGATGGCCCGGGCGAGCGGCGCGCGATTTGCGCGCCGCTCGTTCTGCGATATGACGCACCGTCTCTAGGAATCGACGGTCGGCACTTGCTCATAGGGCGTGAGCTTGCACTTGCCAGGTGCGGCGTCATCCGCTGCCGCTTTTGGCTCGGTCCAGCTGATGATCTCGAACAGGTCAGTGTTGTCGGCCGGCTTTACGTTGCGCCGCGCCAGATAGATCGTCTGCTGCATCTGGTGCGTCGCCGGGTCCATGTGGGCATCGAAATGCTGCATGCGGTCGGTCGCCGAGACCTTGAGGTTCTCGAGCTCCTTGATGATCCTGACGTTGTTGGTCGACCCTGCCCGCTCGATCGCGCGGAGCAATTCGCGCGTCGACATGTAGCCGTTGTAGGACACGTTGCCCGGCACCGGGATCGGACCGTCCTTGTTGGCGGCCTGCCATTTCTTGACGAAGTCGGCGACACCCGGCAGCTGCAGCTTGTGATACCAGGTGGTGCCGAACACGCCGAACAGGCTGTCGGGCGCGCCCCAGACGTCGGGCCAGTCCTGCTGGTTGTTGATCCAGGCCGGCTTGCCGTCGAGCTTGAGCTGCGCCACCTGCTCGCGCAATGCCTTGATGTCGTCGCCGCCGATCGCGGTCGCGACGACGTCGGGCTTTGCCTGCTGGATCTTGAGCAAATAGGCGGTGAAGTCGCGCGTGTTCTGCGGCACCAGGAGATTGTCGATGATCTTGCCACCGGCGGCCTCGACCTGCGCCTTGGTCGCGGCGGATGTCGTGTGGCCCCAGACATAGTCGTTGGTCAGCAGCATCCAGCTCTTGCCGATCGAGTCGACCGCGTTCTTGACCGATGCCTTGGAGAAATTGGTGCCGTTGCCGTCCCAGACGAATTTCACGCGCGAGCAGTTCTCCCCGGCCTCGCTCGGCGCGGAGGAATTCGTGTTCATGTAGATCACGCCGTATTTGCTGGCGACCTGCGTGATGGCGTTGGCGACGCCGGAGTGCAGCGCGCCGATCAGGATGGTGCAGTCCTCGCGGGTGATGAAGCGCTCGGCGACGCGGCTGCCGGTTGCCGGCGTGGTCTCGGTATCCGCGGTGATGAAGGTGACTTGGCGTCCGAGCACGCCGCCTTTGGCGTTGAACTCGTCGATCGCCATTTTGATGCCGCGGAAATCGTCCTGGCCGCTGTTGCCGTATTGCCCGCTGGCATCGCAGGTCAGACCCAGCTTGATCGGCTTTGCGCCTTGGGCCCACGCGTGATTCTCCTTCCACGGCCCAAAGAAGCTGCCGGTGCCACCGATGACGCTCGCCATCAAGCTGCCCTTCAAAACGCTTCGCCGTGAGATCTGACGCCCTCTCATCGTTTCCTCCCGTTTTCGAAGTCTTTTGTTTTTTGTGCGATTAGAATATTCATTCCATTTGTTATGTAAAGTGGAATATTTGATCCAAACGGTGAAATGCCGTTAAACAGGCGACCGATCCGGAGACCCGAGACGATGAACAAGGCACAGGGCGCCATGAGCTACGACGAGCTGCGCGGCGCGATTGCGCAGCGGCACCGGGCGCTATCTGGCCGGCTGCAGCAGATCGCGGAATTCGTGCTCGATCACCCGACTGATGTCGCACTGGGCACGGTCGCGGAGGTGGCGCAACGCTCGGGCGTGCCGCCGTCGGCCATCGTTCGCTTCGCCCATGCGCTCGGCTTCGGCGGCTTCACCGAGATGCAGCAGGTGTTCCGCTCACGCCTCGTTGCCGGCGTTGCGCCGAGCTACAAGGCGCGGCTCGCCCGTATGAAGAGCGAGGAGAAATCGGTGCTCGGCCGCCAGCCGGCCGCGGTGCTGTCGCGCTTCGTCTCGGAAGCGCAATCGTCGCTGGTCACGCTGAGCCAGTCCGTCCATGCGCGCGAGCTCGACGCGGCAACCGCGATCCTTGCGAAGGCGCGCGACATCTATCTGCTCGGCCTCGGCGGCTCGTTTCCGGTGGCAACCCACCTCGCCTACGTGCTGCGCAAGCTCGGACGGCGCGTCGTCCTGCTCGATGGCACCGGCGGCAGCATCCACGAGCAGTCGCATGCTGCGACGACCGAGGACGCACTGGTCGCGATCAGCTTCCGGAATTACTACCCTGATACGGCGCGGCTGTTTCCCGAACTGGTCGCGCGCGGCGTCCCCACGATTTCCATCACCGACAGCCTGTTGAGCCCGATCGTCGAGGGAGCACGCGTCGTGTTCGAGATCCAGGACATGCCAGAGCCGGCGCTACGCACGCTGGTCGCGCCGATGTGTCTCGTGCAGGCCATGGCGATCGGCCTCGACCTCGCGGCCGATTAGGATTCAAAACAGGAGAAGATCATGGCGGCACATGACGGGAAAGTATTGGCAGGACAAGTGGCGCTGGTGACCGGCGCCGGGCGTGGGCTCGGCCGCGCCTTCGCGGAAAAGCTCGCCGCCCTCGGCGCCGACGTCGGCATTCACGGCATGCGCGAGAACGGGCCGGCGGAATATGGCGAGGGCACCACCCTGACTGCGGTCGCCGAGGAGATCGGCCGGCAATTCGGCGTCCGCAGCCAGCGCGTGCTCGGCGATCTCACCAAGGGCGAGGACATCGCGCGCGTGATTGCCGAGACGGAAGCCGCGCTGGGCCCGATCGACATCCTCGTGCACAATGCCGGCGGTGACATCGCGGCCGCGGGCGGCAAACCCGATCCGAACGACGCAGTTCACATCAAGGAGGCCGATGTGCGCGCGGTGCTGGAGCGCAATCTGCTCTCGACCATCCTGACTTGCCAGGCGGTCGCCAAGGGCATGATGGAGCGGCGGCGCGGCCGCATCGTCACGCTCGGCTCGGTCGCCGCTTTCAAGGGACGCACCCAGGGCTCGATCTATGCGGTGTCGAAGGCCGGCGTGACGCATTACACGCGATGCCTCGCCGACCAGCTGCGCCCCTACGACATCGCCGTCAACTGCATCGCGCCCGGCGACACCCGCACCGGCCGCTTCCTCGGCACGCGCGCGGTCGATCCCGGCAGGATGGTCGAGACTGGCACGCTCGACCGCATCGCCGCCGTCGATGAGGTCGCGCGCGTCGTCGAGTTCTTCGCAGGTCCCATGGGCGCCTTCGTCTCCGGACAGGTGCTCCGAATCGACGGCGGCGGACAGTGCTGGCCGGGCTGACAGAGCAGAAAAAGAAAGGGCCGCTGCGAGCGGCCCTTTTGCGTCGTCTCGATTGATTGAGCTTACTCGACCCGCGCCAGCACCGCGAGCTTGCGGATGCCCTTGTTGCGATAGGCGTCGAGGAACGCGTAATAGTCCTTGAACGACACGCAGCCGTTGGAATCGCCGTTCGGTCCGAGCATGAAGGTGTGGGCGAGCAGGCCGTCGCGGCCGTAGATCGCGCTCTCGCCGCCGATCGGGGTCAGACGCAGCGCAGGCACGCCATGGAACAGCGCCTCGCGCGGCTTCAGCGTGTAGATGTGCGGCGGTGTCACGCCGCGCATGCGGGTGCGCTGGGAGCGCGGATCGTCGAGATTGGAGCCGAGGCCGGAATGTGCCTCGAGCTTGGTGCCGTCGGGCAGATAGACCGTCTTGGCGGTGATGTCGTAGACCGCGGTATCGCGCTCATAAGGCGGCGCGCCGCCGAACATCGGATTCTGCTCCTTCGGCGCGATGGAGGCGGTGATGTTGGCATCGGCCGAGGCGTAGGCCAAAAGCCCGCCTGACGGCTCACGCTTGCCCCAAAGCTTCTCCACCATCGACTGGCGCGGCCCGGTGATCGACATCACCGCGGCCTTGGCGCGGTCCGCGAACGACTTCTTCGCTTCGGGGGCCGGCACGATCTGAGCCGGATCGGCCGAGGCGAGCTGGATCTGGGCATCCGGAGCGCGCTTGGCCTTGTCCGCAGCCTTGTCGGTCGGCTTGTCAGAGGACTTGTCAGCAGTCTTGGCCGCCGGCTTCAGCGCTTCCGCGACCTTCGCGATCACGCTCTGCTTCGGCGGGTCTTTAGCTACCGCAACCTGGGTTGCGGGCGCGGCGCTGCCCGCGTTCGAGGCCACGCCCTGGGTCGCAGCCGCGGCAAAGCGTTCGTTGAACATCTCGCGCGAGATCGGCGCGGCCACCTGCAGCCGGTCGGGCAGGAGCGCAAAAGCTTCCTTGATGGCGTCGCCGGCCTCGCGCAGCGCGACCTTGGGCGCACGCTTGATCACCGGCTCGTCGTAGCCGGTGCTGCCGACGCTCGGATAGACGCTGGCGCCGAAGACGTTGCTGTAGATGGTCCAGCCGGCGCCCATCACGACGCAGCCGATCGCCGCGGCGCCAAGCCAATTGGTCGTGGTCATTTTCCGGGAAGGCTTCCGAGGAGAATTCTTGCCAGGATTTTTGGACTTCCGTGCCGCGTTACTATGCGCAGCGATACTCTTACTCATTCGCCTTGCGTCCAGGACGGTGTCACTCAGTCCCCCTTCAAAGTGCCGCTGGTCACGATCCGGGAACAGCATCTCGCAGAGGGTCGGAGCGTCATTAAGGCGACTTTTAGTTAAATGCGGATTAAGTTCGGGCGGATGTAGGGCAGCTCGTTAACGCTGTCTCATTCTGAGAAAAAAGCCCGCAGAATTACGGACTTAGGCGCGTCTGTTAACTATAATTCTCGGCCGGGTCAGTGCCTTCAGAGGACGTCGCCGGCCGCCTTCCTTGGACCCGCCAACCAAGTCCTTTTCGTGGTCTTCAATGCCCGCACGATACCGGGGAAGCATTGTGCGGGGCTGGTGCCCCGCCCGCAGCGCGCCACGTCAGCGTGAGCGAAAGTTGATCGCGCCGGACTGGAAGATGCCGCAGAGAGGGAATAGGTGCGGGAGCGGCACTTTTCAGCAGCCTCTGCGTGTGATACGGTACCGTATCAACATCGCCTTGAACTGTGCCGGGCACGCAAACGGAGGCTGGCATGAGAAGGTTCGCGCGCGCTGGATGCTTGGCTCTGGCGTCGTCGTTTCTGTTGATCGGCTGTGCCGTCGCACAGCCTGCCGCCAATGCGGGCTGCACGGCATCGCCAGCCGCGGCAGGCACGCAAATCTGGCGCTGCGACAACGGCATCACCATCGTCGCGGAAAACGGCGCCCGATTTGAACTAAAGGACGCCAACCGCGACGGACATATAGACTCCGTCGAATTGAGCAGCAAAGCGCTGCTGGTCGAGGTGCCCAAAAAGCCGGGCGGCAATCCCTTCAAGGTGTTGACGCCGCAGGCGATCGCCGCGGTGCGCGGCACCAGATGGGCTGTCGATGTCGCCGAGGCCAAGACCTCCGTCTTCGTCGCTGACGGCCGTGTCGGCGTCAGCCGCAGGGCGCGCGGGCGCGGCGTCGTTCTCGGCCCCGGCGAAGGCGTCGACGTGGAAGCGACCGGCCCGTTGACCGTCAAGACATGGGGCCAGCCGCGCGTCGACGCGCTGATGGCAAGGCTCGGTCAATAGGACTTGGTTCAGTAGAACTTGGGTCAATAGAACTTAGAACAAAGAAGATTGCAGCACGTAGTGACGAGACGCGTTCGGATCCTGATAGCCCTCACCCTCACCGCGCTGTGGGGCGCGGGCATCTATGCCGCGCACGCAGGCGGCCATCTGCGCTTTCTCGACCGCCTCGAGGCCACGCTGACCGACTGGCGGACCCAGGTTCGCGGCGTGCAGCGTCCGCCCGATCTCGTCACGATCGTTGCGATCGACGACACCGTGGTCAAGCGCGGCGGCAGCTATCCGCTGCCGCGCGCCGATCTCGCCCGCGTCGTCGACACCATCGTGTCGTTCAAGCCGAAGGTCGTTGCGATCGACCTCCTGCTGGTCGACCGCAGCGCCGCGATCGGCGACGCGACGCTCGCCAACACGCTCGCCACCGGACCGATGGTGCTCGCCGCCGCGGCGATCTTTCCCAGCGCGAGCGAGACCGTCGAGGCCAGCAGCCAAGGCCCCCTCGCGGTGCTGCCGCAGGCCGAACGCTTCCTGCTGCCGCTGCCGGCGTTCGCCGACCACGCCGAGGTCGGCGTCGTCAATGTCGCGACCGGACAGTCGGGCTCGCCGCTCTCGGTGCCGATGCTGTTCCGGACGCACGACAAGGTCGAGCTGTCATTCCCCTTGCGCGTCGCCAGCCGCGCGCTCGACCAGCCGCTGACGATCGCGCCGGATCATCTCATGCTCGGCGATCGCGCGGTGCCGACCGACGCCGATTTCGCGCTGCCGATCACCTATTACGGTCCAAGGCGTACCATCCGCACCGTCAGCGCGCAGAGCATCTTCGACGGCACGCTCAATCGCGCGGCGATCGAGAACCGGATCGTCGTGATCGGCGCCTCGGTCGCCGGCGGCGGCGACTTCTACCCCACACCGTTCGATTCCCTGATGCCCGGCGTCGAGGTGGTCTCGACCGCGATCACACATCTGGTTGCCGGCGACGGCGTGGTGCGCGACCGCAGGGTTCGTATCGCCGACGCGCTTGCTGCGATCCTGCTGCCGATGTTGCTGGTCGGCTTGCTGGCCTGGCGGCGCAGCACGCTCGGCATCATGGCGGCGGCCGCAGTGATGATCGCCTGGGCCGGGCTCAATACGTTCGCGTTCACGCAGGGCGTCTGGCTGAATGCGGCAACCACGCTTGTCGCCGCAGTGCCCCCGCTGGCGATCTTCGCCGGTTTCCAATTGTGGGCCGGAGGCCGCCGCACGCAATATCTCGCGGCCAAGAGCCGGTCGCTCGCCCGGTTCCAGGCGCCAGCGGTGCAGGAATGGTTGGCGCGCGATCCGGATTTTCTGTCAAAACCCGTCCGGCAAAACGCGGCCGTCGTCTTCATCGATCTGTCCGGCTTCACGGCCCTCAGCGAACGGACCGATCCGGATGCCATCCAGGAAATCCTGAAGGAATTTCACGCGCTGATCGACAAGACCGCGGTCGATTGCGGCGGAACGATTACCGGCTTTCTCGGCGACGGCGCCATGATCCTGTTCGGACTGCCGCGCGCGATGCCCGATGATGCGGCGCGCGCGGTGAAATGTGCGACCGACCTGCATCGCGGCGTCGAACGCTGGATAGCCTCGCTGCCGCCGGCCATCGGGGACCGGCTCGGATTCAAGATCGGCGCGCATTTCGGCGAGATCGTCGCCTCCCGCCTCGGCGAAACTCACCAGCACATCACGGCGACGGGGGACACGGTCAACGTCGCGAGCCGGCTGATGGAAGTCGCCGTTCAGAACGGCGCCCGGCTCGCGCTGAGCGATACGCTGCTCGATGCGGCCGACTTCCACGGGGCTCCCGACGGCATCCTGTCGGGCCCCCTCCTCGCCCAGGTCCGAGGCCGTTCAGGCGTCGTGACGGTATGGTTCTGGCGGGATCGGGGCGGACCGGACCAGGACGCTGCAAAGGCCGAGATGATCGACTGAAGGCCACCGCCGCGCACCCCAACTCCGCTGTCGTCCCCGCGAACGCGCTAGTGCATGCAGGGACGACGGGAAGAGCTACCTCGCCTCCGGCGGCGGCGAACGGTCCAGCACGTCGCCCTTGGCGCCTTCGAGCAGATCGATGCCGTAGGTCTCGACCACGAGTGGCCCGCGCTTGCGCTGCAATTGCGCGACCTGCGTGACCTTCGCAAAGAGATCGTTGAGAACGGGATGACCCTCGGGGCGCAACTCGTCGACAGAGAGCAGCTTGCCCGCCAGCAGCTTTGGATCCGGCTCGCCCATGTTGACCCAGCGGATGCGCTGGTTCTGCTGCACCACGCAGGTGCCGCGCGGCAGGTAGAAGGCGAGCCAGCCCGTGGTCCCGTAATCCTGCGCGAGCACGCAGGTCGCGCCATGACGTGCGCGCTCCGCTTCGATGCCCGCGGCAAGCTCGCGCCAGCCGACGCCGACGCTGCGCACGGTGGCATCGCGGCGGTATCCGGAGAGCCAGCCGGTGTTGGCCTGCACGATGAGCGCTGCAAACATCACGATGCCGACAGGGGCGGCCCAGCGCAGACAAAAATCCACCAGGCGGCGCTGGCGCGGCTTCCACTGGACGAGATTGGCGGCGGCGGCAGCTGCGACGACGAAGGGCGGATAGACCGGCGCAAACCAGTTGGCCTCGACGCGCGCATGCAGCGAATGCCAGACGAAATAGGCGACGATGGTCCAGAACATCGTCTCGATCAGCACACGCGAGGCCAGCGCGCCTGCCCTGTGCCAGGTCAGCGCATGCAGGCCCATGGCGCCGAGGATGAACACCAGCGGGGTCGCGAACGCGATCTGGGTCGGGATCAGCTCGGCGATGAAGACCGGACGGAAGTCCTCGATCTTCGCGCGCCCAAGCTGCTTTGTGAACGAGACCCATTGGTGGTCCGCATTCCAGAGGATCACCGGCGAGAACAGCGCGAGGGCAACGAGACCGCCGAGATAGGGCCAGGGCGACAGAAACCAGCGCCTGAGCTTCGGCACGGCCGCAAGCCAGATCAGGATGCCCGCGCCAAAGAACATGGCCGTGTATTTCGACAACAGCGCCGCGCCGACGGCCGCGCCGACCGCGAGCCACCAGATGCCGCGGCCGGTCTCCAGCACTTTTGCGAGAAAGAACAGCACGAAGCTGGATGCGACCAGGAGCGGTGCGTCCGGCGTCACGATCAGCGTGCCGACGGACGCCATCATGGTGACGTTGAGCAGGATGGCGCTGGTCGCCGCCACGCGCGCGCCGCCGAACAGGATCGCAGCGGAGCGATAGACCGCATAGCTCATCGGCAGCGCCAGCAGGATCGAAACGAGCCGGACGCCGAGCTCGGTATCGCCGGCAATCATGGTGCCGGCGCGGATCACATAGGCGACCATCGGCGGGTGGTCGTAGTAGCCGCCCGCCAGATTCTTCGACCACATCCAGTAATAGGCTTCGTCGAAGGTGATCGGCGTGACCGCGGCCGCAACGAGCCGCATGGCCACCAGCGCCAGAATCAGCAGCGCGGTGTTGCGGACGATCCGCGCATCAGCTCCGCCCATATCGCGCTATTTCTTGCGCCAGACGAACAGGCCTGACATCGCGTAGTTCCACACCACGCCCATCAGCGCACCGGCCATGCCGGCCAGCCACCAGATCGGCTCCTGGTCGTACACCGAGAAGGCGACGCCGACATTGGCGAGCAGGCCGACGCTGCACACGATGTAGAAGGCGATCAGGCCGCGCAGCAGCGCAAAGCCTTTCAGCCGCTGGTCACGATAGGTGAGGAAGTTGTTCAGGATGAAATTGCTGGTCATGGCGACGATGGCGCCGGCGGCCTGCGCCTCCGCGAACGGTGCCTTGAACAGCTGAAGTCCGATGAACAGCGTGGTGAGGTGCACCACGAGGCCGATGCCGCCGACCATCGCGAACAGGATGAAGCGCAGCGAGACGATATCGTTGCTCAGCTTGGCGAGGACCAGACCGAGGAAGTCGAGCGCGACCATAGAATCGAGCTTGCTCTCGCCGTGCTGGCGGGCGCCGAAAGTGTAGGGAATCTCGACCGCCCGCAAGGAGCCGTGCGCGGTCGCGACGACGTCGAGCAGGATCTTGAAGCCGTGCACGGAAAGCTTCGGCGCGAGCTGCTCGAAACGATCGCGGCGGATCATGAAGAAGCCGCTCATGGGATCGGCGATCTCGACCCGCAGCATCTTCCTGGCGAACTCGGTGGCCAGCGCGCTGGCGCCCGCGCGCTGCTTGTTGAAGCCTTCGCTCTTGTAGCCCTCGATGTAGCGGCTGCCGACCACGAGGTCGGCCTGATCGCTCGCGAGCAAGAGCAGCATCTTCGGCAGTTGCGTCTCGTCGTGCTGGAGGTCGGCGTCGATCACCGCCGCATAAGGCGCGCTGGACGCCAGGATGCCCTCGATACACGCGCCCGACAGGCCGCGGCGGCCGATGCGGCGGACACAGCGCACGCGGCTATCCTGCTGCGCGAGTGCGCGCACGACGTCCCAGGTACCGTCCGGCGAATTGTCGTCGACGAACACGACCTCCCAGGCGACGTTGGCGAGGGTCGCCTCCAGCCGCCGGTACAGCACCGTGACATTGTCGCGCTCGTTGAAGGTCGGGACGATAACCGACAGTTCCGGGCCCTCTTGAGCCTGCGGTGGATGGTCGGAGCCCGGTCTGATCGCTTCATTCATGACGGCAGCGTATATCCGCCGCGTCTTACGCTGCCAAGCTTTTGCGCTGCCAAGTTCTTGCGCTGCCGGGCCGGAGGATCTGTGGGAAATGCCCCAAAAGGAGCCCTAAAATGCCAACGACCCCGGAACGGCGGGCCGCGCGTACATCCGGCGCGAGCCTTAAGCTATTCCAAGGTCGTCCCAGCGCCGGAGTTTTAGCTCAACGTCGCCGTTAAAGACTAGATAGGAACGATGGGATTGGTTCGCAAGGGGCGAAAACCACGATTTTCTGCCCTATTGGTTAGGCACTTCCCGGATGATCGGGCCGCGCGGCGCCGGCGCGACGGGGGCCGCGGGGGCGGCAGAAGGGGCCGGCTCGACCTTCGCCGGTCTGGGCGGCTTGCCGTACTGACCGATCGGCCCGAACACGACGGCCATCGCAAGCACGATCGCGGCGACGATCGCGCCCAAAATGCCCCCCATCGACTCAGACGACATGAAACCATCCCTTCTCCAGATGCGGCCCGTGATACCACGGATGCGCGCGGAGCCGGAAGGGCCTGGGGTGAGTTGCGAATCGCGAGTGGCGAAAGTCGGCCGCTCCTGCCCACTCGCTATTTCGCCGGCGGCCTGTGCTTGACGAAGGCCGTCACGATGTCCTTCTGCGCGGACTCCACCGCCCTGTTCGCGGTCGCGAGATGGGCGCCGGCATCGATCTCAGGGTATTGCGTGGTGAGATAGTCGAGCAGCGCCACCCGGTAATATTGCCGCTCCGACGGACAGGCGCTCGCGACCGAGCGGCCGAAATCCCGTTCCGTCATTCCCTGATTGCTGTCGCGCGAATATTCCCGCGCCAGACAATGCCAGTAATCGTCGCGGCCCTGCTGTGCGAGCTTCTGCGCGCCCTTGGCATCGTCGTCATCCGCCATGACTGAGGACATCATGGCAGCAGATGTCATCATGACGAGCGCCGCTCCCAGCATTCGCATCCGCATCTTGTTCTCCCTTGTCGCAGATCGCGGTGCCAAGCTTAGACGGGCGGCGAGAACTGGCCAATCACATCTCGTTTGACTAGGATGACGTCTCCCCTCCCCGTCGATGTGAGATCCTCCCGTGGCCAAAGCAAAAACCGCGTCCAAAAAATCAGGCAACATCTTCATCGGCATCGGCGGCTGGACCTTCGAGCCCTGGCGCGGCGTGTTCTATCCGGAGAAGCTGACTCAGGCGAAGGAGCTGTCCTACGCATCCTCGAAGCTGACCTCGATCGAGATCAACGGCACCTATTACGGCTCGCAGAAGCCGGAGAGCTTTCGCAAATGGGCGAGCGAGGTGCCCGACGGCTTTGTGTTCTCGGTGAAAGGACCGCGCTTCGCGACCAACCGGCGAGTGCTGGCGGAAGCAGGCGATTCCATCAAACGGTTCTATGATTCAGGCGTGCTGGAACTCGGCGACCATCTCGGGCCCGTGCTATGGCAGTTCGCGCCGACCAAGAAATTCGACGGCGCCGATTTCGGCAAGTTCCTGGAGCTGTTGCCGCGCAAGCTCGAGGGACGCGCATTGCGCCATGTCGTCGAGGTCCGCCACGACAGTTTCTGCACGCCGGACTTCGTGGCACTGATCCGCGAGTTCGAGACGCCCGTGGTGTTCGCCGAGCACGGGAAATATCCGGCGATCGCCGATGTCGCCGGTGATTTCGTCTATGCCCGGCTGCAGAAGGGCAATGACGAGATCAAGACCTGCTACCCGCCCAAGCAGCTCGATGCCTGGGCCGAGCGCTTCAAGGATTGGGCTTCGGGCAGCGAGCCCGACGACTTGCCGAAAGTCGACAAAGCCAAGCCGAAGAAAGAGCCGCGCGACGTGTTCGCCTATGTCATCCACGAAGGCAAGGTCCGCGCACCGCACGGCGCCATGGAACTGATCGCGCGGGTGAGTTGAGGACAATCGATGGCAAAAGCGAAAGAGCTGTTCACCATTGGCTATGAGCAGACGCCGCCCAAGGCGGTGCTGGACGAGCTCGAACAGGCCGGCGTCAAGCTCGTGGTCGACGTGCGCGCGGTGACGTCGTCACGGCGGCCGGGCTTCTCCAAGAAGCAGCTATCGGCAGGGCTCGACGAGCGCGGCATCGCCTATGTCCATCTCGCAGCGCTCGGCACGCCGAAGGAGGGCCGCCTCGCTGCGCGCAGCGGGCAATACGACGTGCTGGAGAAGATTTTTTCAAAGCACCTGAAGGCGCCCGAGGCCAGGGAGGCGATGGACGAGCTCTCGGCGCTGGTGAAGAAAGCCGGCCCCGTCTGCCTGCTCTGTTACGAGCGCGACCATACCCATTGCCACCGCCAGATGATCGCGGAGATCATCGAGGAGCGCGATGGCGTGACGGTGAAGAATCTGGCGGGGCGGCAGGTGTAGTCGTTGTAGCCCGGATGGAGCGAAGCGTAATCCGGGACCTTCGTGCCTCGCGCGAAACGCCCCGGATTACGCTTCGCTCCATCCGGGCTACGAACTATCTCTCACCCGCGAGCCTAAACGTCCCCTCCATCATCTGCACGCATTGCCCACCGACATGCGCCGAGACGATCTTGCCGTCCTGCTTGCGCACGCGCGTCAGCAGCAGGCTCGGCCGCCCCATGTCAAAGCCCTGGCCGACGGTCAGCTTGAGTTCGCCATCGCGCACGGGATCGAGGTCGGCGAACAGCGCCGCCGCGGCAACCGTGGCGCTGCCGGTGGCGGGATCTTCGACCAAGCTGCCGGCACCGGGCATGAACATCCGCGCCTGGCGCTCGCACGACGCCTCGGCCGCGGGCACGTCTTGCGTATAGAACCAAATCGAAAAAGCGCCATCGCGCGGCAGCATCCGGCCGAACGCGGCGGCATCGGGTTTTGCGCGACGCACCGCCTCGCGTGAACGCACTTCCGCTACCACGAAGGGAGTCCCGACACTGACGACTTGTGGCGCGTGACGATCGGTCCTGATGTCATCGGCGCTCAAGGAAAGGCACGCAGCGACCTCATCGGCAGAACATTGCGCAAGCCGGGCCAGCGGCTGCGGCGCGGTGAGCTCGGTGCCGATCACCCGGTCCCGCTCGCGAAAGATATCGACCGGCACAAGGCCCGCCTTCTCCTCGAACAGCAGGCGCGGCTTCGGCTCCTTCGCGAGCGTTGCCAGCACGAAGGCGGTCCCGACATTCGGATGGCCGGCAAAGGGAAGCTCCCGCACCGGCGTGAAGATGCGCACCTCGGCATCATTGGCCTTGTCACGCGGCGGCAGCACGAAGGTCGTCTCGGAATAGTTGAACTCGGTGGCGACCGCCTGCATCTGCGCCGTCGTAAGTCCGCCGGCGTCGAGCACCACCGCGAGCTGGTTGCCGCCGAAAACGCGGTCGGTGAACACGTCGACGGTGATGTAGCGGCGCTGCATCGTCTCTTCCTCATGCAAATCGCGGCCACGACCGGCCGCATCGCGTGCAGTCTACAAGCCGAAAACATCACTCGTCATGCCCCAAAATTCGGAGCAATCGGAGCAATCGCCGATGCAAGAGAAACCGTGTGCTACAACTTGTGGCCCGCCCTATCCGAGCTGAAACACCGGCACCTTTCGGTCATATCCGCGCACCTCGACCTCGCCGAGCGCGACGGCGTCGTCACCGTCGCGGCCGAGCGCCTCGCGCACGGTGGCGGAAATCAGGAGCTGCGAACCGAACTCCTTGTTGAGTGCCTCCAGCCGCGAGGCGAAGTTCACGGTGTCGCCGATCACAGTGTATTCCTTGCGCCGGGGCGAGCCGATATTGCCGGCGACGACCTCGCCGAAATGAATGCCGATGCCGATGCGCAGCGGCCAGCTCGTCTGCGCATTGATGCGATCCATCGCATTCAACATCTCACGGCCCGCGGCGACCGCACGCTGCGCGGCGTCGGAGGCCTCCAGCGGCGCGCCGAACAGGGCGAGGAAACCATCGCCGAGAAACTTGTTGACGATGCCGCCGTGGCGGTCGAGGACGTCGACCAGCACTGCGAAGGCGCCGTCGAGCCGGTCGACCACCTCCTGCGGGGTGCGCGACTGCGCACCGGCGGTGAAGCCGCGGAAATCGACGAACATCACCGCGACGCGGCGGACGTCACCGCCCGCGCTGGTTCCCGCCGCCATCAGCCGCTCGACCACCTGCGGAGAGACGTGCTGGCCGAACAGGTTCGTCACCCGGTCGCGCGCGGTCGCTGCCGCAATGCTCGCAGCGAACTGGCGGCGCAGCTGCGCGCCGACGGCGCCCGCCAGCACGCCACAGATCAGGATGACGACGCTGCGCACGGCGTGGAAATAGATCAGGGGGTCGCCAGCCTCATCCGCCGAATTGTAGTACAGCGCGACGGACAGAAGCCCGGCTGCAGCCACGAAACCGGTGAATGCGGAGAGCCAGAAATCGAGCCGCAGGGTCGAGAGGATAACGAAGATGAAATACATCAGCGGCACGGCGAAACCGAGCGCCTGGCTTGCGCCCATGGTGCGGGTTTGCAGGATCAGGATCACGGTCGGCAGCGACGTCTCGATCAGCGTGCCGATATAGCGCCGGATCACCGGCACATCGCGATCGAGCCGCAGGTTCTTTCTGATCTGGGTGTGGACCCAGACCTCGAACAGAATGAAGCCGGCGAGCAGAGCATAGACCGCGATGATCCCGTCCGTTCCGCGCCACACCCGGTTCACCACGCCGGGGTCGATCAAATAGATCGAGGTGAGCAACAGCATCATGATGCAGCCCGTCAGGATCAGTGCCCGCACCCGCAACAGCTCGGTGCGCAACACCTCCCGCGTCAGCTCGCGCTCGAAATCCTCCGACACCACGGCTTGGTGCCGCGTCTTCCTGCTCGCAAACCTGACCATTTGCCCCTCGATTCCGGAAGCATTGTGCCTCAATCCAGCGTGCGGCGGAAGCGCGTTACGGCGATGGTCATGGCGAGCAACATCAGGGCCGCCAGCGCCAGCGTGTCGAAGCGGAGGTTCTGCATGGTCGCGCCCTTGAGCATGATGGCGCGGACGATCCGCAGATAGTGCGTCAGCGGCAGGCATTCACCGACATATTGCGCCCAGGTCGGCATTCCCGCGAACGGGAACATGAAGCCGGACAGCAGGATGCTGGGCAGGAAGAACATCATCGACATCTGCATGGCCTGGAGCTGGTTCTGCACCACGGTCGAGATCGTGTAGCCGATCGACAGATTGGTGGTGATGAACAATGTCGACAGCAGCGCCAGCAGGAACAGATTGCCGAGCACGGGGACGCCGAACAGGCCGACGCCGATGCCGATGATGAGGAAGGCCTGGACGAAGCCGACCAGCACGTAAGGCACGATCTTGCCGAACATCACCTCGACCGGCTTGATCGGCATCGACAACAGGCTCTCCATGGTGCCGCGCTCGACCTCGCGCGTCACCGACAGCGCGGTGAAGATCAGCATGGTCATGGTGAGGATGGTGCCGACGAGACCCGGCACGATGTTGAGGCTGGAGCTAGCTGCCGGATTGTAGCGGGCATGCGCGCGGATCTCGAACGGCATCTCCGGGGGATCGCCGATATAGAGATCGTGCTTGAGCGCGGTCTGCACCACCATGCCGAGGGAGCCGATCGCCGCGCTCGCCGCCACGGGATCGGTGGCGTCGGCCGCCACCAGCAGCGCCGGCCTGTCGCCGCGCCGCACCGCGCGCTCGAATCCGCGCGGGATCTCGACGCCAAACAGCACCTTGCCGGATTTCAGGAGGTTGTCGAAATCGTCGACGTCGTGCACTTCATAAAGAAAGCGAAAATAGGCCGTGTTCTCCAGTGCCTTCAAGATCGAGCGGGCGAGATCTGAGTCCTCCTGCAGCAGCACCGCGCTCGGCAGATGGTGCGGCGTGGTGTTGATGGCATAGCCGAACAGCATGAGTTGCATCACCGGCAGCATCACGATCATCGCGAACGACACCCGATCGCGCTTGAGCTGAATGAACTCCTTGATCAGCATCGCATAGGAGCGCCGCAGGAAGCCGAAGCGCTCGCGGATTTCATGGCGTGGTGCGGGATGATCCACAGCGCTCATTGGAAATTGTCCTTGGAGCGCCCCATCAGCTCGATGAACACATCCTCCAGCGACGGCGACGATTTGTGCCAGTGCAGGTCGCTTCTTTCCCGCCACGGCGCGATGCTGGCTTCCAATGCCGCAACCTCGCGCCCCGACACGTGCAGCGATGTGCCGAACGGCGCCACCATGTCAATTCCCGGCTTGCCGGTAAGCTCGGCCGCGAGTGCGTTGAGGCCCTCGCCCGTCACCGTGTAGGTCGTCAGCGCCGATTTCGCGATCACCTCCTCCACCGTGCCGTGCGCCAGCAGATGGCCGTAAGCGATATAGGCGATCTCATGACAGCGCTCGGCCTCGTCCATGTAGTGGGTCGATACCAGCACGGTGAGGCCCTCGGCGGCCAGCGCGTGGATCTCGTTCCAGAAGTCGCGCCGCGCCTTGGGATCGACGCCGGCGGTGGGCTCGTCGAGCAGCAGGAGTTGCGGATTGGGCAGCGTGCAGGCCCCGAGCGCCAGCCGCTGCTTCCAGCCGCCGGACAGCTCACCCGCAAGCTGCTCCTCGCGCCCGGAGAGGCCGATCCGCTTGATCATCTCGCGCGCGGCACCTCGTGCATCGACCAGGCCATAGAGCCGCGCTACGAATTCGAGGTTCTCGCGGACGGACAGATCCTGGTACAGGCTGAAGCGCTGGGTCATGTAGCCGACCTGGCGCTTGATCTTCTCGGCATCGCGCAGAATATCGTAGCCGAGACAGGTGCCCTCGCCGCTGTCGGGCGTGAGCAGTCCGCAGAGGATACGGATGGTCGTGGTCTTGCCCGAGCCGTTGGGCCCGAGGAAGCCGTAGATCGACCCGCGCTTCACCTGCATCGACAAATCGTGCACGACTTCGCGGCCGCCGAACGATTTTGTCAGCCCCTTGACGTCGATCGCGATGCCGTTGCCGCCGTTCATCGCTTGTCCGCCACCGGGGTCTTGGGATTGAGATAGACGTCGATCGGCTGTCCGACCCGCAGCGCGTCGGGGCGCGACGGCCGCGCCTGGATGAGATAGACCAGCTTGTTGCGCTCATCGAGACTGTAGATGACAGGCGGGGTGTATTCGGCCGAGGTCGCGATGAAATAGATCTTCGCGGTGAGGTCGGCCGCGCAATTGTCGCAGGAGATGCGCACCGTATCGCCGATCGCGAGCTTCGGCAGTGCGGTCTCCGGCACGAAGAAACGCAGCTTCATGTTGCCGGGCGGCATGATCGACAGCACCGGCCGTTGCGCCGCCACCATCTCGCCCTCGCGGAAATAGATCTGCTGAATGGTGCCGGCGACGGGCGCAAAGCCCTTGCGACGCGCCATCCGCGTCTCCGACGTCGCCACCCGCGCCTCCGCGACGCGCAAGGATGACACCGCGGAATCGAGATTGGCCTGCGTGCCTGAGCCGGTCTTGCTCAGCGAGGCCGCCCGATCATAGGTCTGCTGGGCGTTGGCGAGCGTCGCCTTGTTCTGGTTGAGATCGGCAAGCTGGAGATCGTCGTCGACGGAATAGAGGTGATCGCCGACCTTGACCTCGTCGCCTTCGCGGACATTGAGCTTCGTCACCCGTCCGGCTTCGTCCGGGCTGACAAAGATCATGTCGGCCTCGACCCAGCCCTGGAAGCCGGGATCTCGCTTCTCGTTGCAGCCGGCAAGGCCGGTTGCAAGCAGGATCGTCAAGGCAACGCTGAAAATTGCTTGCGACGACCTCATGTCGTCCTCCGTTCACCAAAAATCAAATCGAGATGGACGCGCAGCATCTCCTGCGCGTCGAGCGGCGCATGCCGCGCAAACAGACTCTGCCAGATCACCGCGATCATCGCGGGCGCGACCAGGATCTGCGGATAGCGCGCGAGGTTCTTCTGTTGGATCTCGCCGCGGGCGATGCCGAGCTCGATCAGCGCGCGCATGGCGGCGATCCCGCGCGAGACGACCTCACGGTAGTAGAAGTCGGCGACGGCTGGAAAGCGCGGCCCCTCCGCCACGATCAGCCGCACCAGATCGCCGCGCCTGGTGCCGATGACCTCTTTCAGGAAGGTGCCGGCGAAGGTCTCGACGAGTTCGCGCACGGTCCCCGTGGGCGGCGGCAGCGCGGTCAACCGCTCCACCACCGGCACGATCACTATTCGCACCAACTCCTCGAACATCGATTCCTTGTCCTTGAAGTGCAGGTAGATCGTGCCCTTGGCGACGCCGGCACGTTTGGCAATGTCGTCGAGGCGCGTTGCGGCAAAGCCGCGGGCGATGAACTCCTCCATCGCGGCCTCAACGATCGCCGCACGCCGCTCCAGAGCGCGCGCAGCGCGGTTCGACACCGGCACCTCTCCAAGGGTCGCAGACGCATCTCCCCCGCTCTCCGCGGAGGGTTTGGCGCGTGCGGTCGATCTCTTTGCCATTGGTAATTTATGACTGACTAGTCAGTCATAGTCAAGCGAGCCACCACGCGACATCCAGCTAGATAAATTAGCATTGACTAATGCATTAGTATTCGCTAATCGATCGACATGATCGACGCCGCTCCCATTTCCGTCACCGCCGTGATGCGCGCCCTCGCCGACCCGACCCGGCGCGCCGTGTTCGAGCGTGTCTTCGAGAGCAAGGAGATCACCGTCGCCGAGCTGACGCGCGGCAGCGGCGTGACCCAGGGCGCGATCTCGCAGCATTTGAAGTCCCTCAAGCAGGCCGGCCTCGTCGCCGAGCGCGCCGAGGGCCGCAACGTCTACTACCGCGCCGCGCCGCAAGGACTCGAGCCGCTGGTCACCTGGATGGACCATTACGGCGTGTTCTGGCGCGAGCGCTTCCAGAACCTGCGTGACCTCTTGAAGGAGATCGATCCGTGAGTGCTTCCGAGTTGAACGCTGAAACAAGGGACATCGTCATCGACGAGGTCTTCCCTCACCCGCCCGAGGCGATCTGGAAGGCGCTGACCAGCGCCCAGCTGATCGCACGCTGGCTGATGCCGCCGACCGGTTTCGAGGCCGTCGAAGGCAACATTTTCACCTACCAGACCACGCCGGGTGGCAACTGGGACGGCATCATTCATTGCCGGGTTCTCGAGGTCGTCCCGAACTGCCGCCTCGTCTACGCCTGGAAAGGCGGCGATGCGCGCAACACCGGCTACGGCGCGCCGCTCGACACCGTCGTGACCTGGTCCCTCACACCGGTCGAAGCCGGCACTCGGGTCCGTCTGGTTCATGCGGGCTTCGTGCTGCCCAGGAACGAGTCGGCCTACACGGGCATGAGCGGAGGCTGGAGGAAGGTTGTCCGCCAGCTCGACGAGATCAGCAGCGAAGAAAAGTAAGGGGTCATCGCGATGGACAAGCCCTATACCGGCGGCTGCGCCTGCGGCGCGATCCGCTATTCGATTCCGGGTGAGCCTCTGTTCAGCAATCACTGCCAGTGCCGGGACTGCCAGCGGGACAGCGGCAGCGGCCACGGCTCATACGCCACGTTCGCGCGCGCCGGCGTCACGGTGACGGGCGAGGCGAAGCACTGGGACATGGTCGGCGACAGCGGCAATGTGAAGACGCGGAGCTTCTGCCCCCAGTGCGGCTTGCCTGTTTACATGACCTTCGCCGCGATGCCCGACATCTTCACCATCCGCGCCGCAAGCCTCGACGAGCCCGCCCGCTACAAGCCGCAGGTGG
>Ga0102591_1000673_pt1 | contig 59943 bp, 50 predicted proteins | sample AraplaCol_mCL_r2_2_FD_76860 | JGI IMG/M metagenome (GOLD analysis project Ga0102591, IMG submission 76860) | Arabidopsis root microbial communities from North Carolina, USA - plate scrape MF_Col_mCL_r2 (SPADES assembly) (version 2) | ecosystem: Host-associated > Plants > Roots > Endosphere... | reverse complement strand
GCGTTGTTCTTCTATAACCATCGCAGGCTTCACTCGGCGACGCAAGACATGCCGCCGGCCGAGTACGAGGCTTTAAAGAGTAGGTCTGCCTGAAAAAGTGTCCAAGATTACTTGACCACTACAGGGGGAGAGGGCCAGCGGTGCAATCAACAACATGCCGCAATTTGAACTACATGCCCTCTCCCCCACCCCTCTCCCACTGACATGGGAGAGGGGAGCGCATAACGACGGGTAGCGCCCGTGTCTTACTGAAACGCCTTGTCGTTCGGCGCGGCAAACAGCTGCTTCATTTCCGGCGACAGCGCGTAGTTCATGTTGATGTTGCGCGGCGGGATCGGTTGCAGGAACCACTTGGTGTACATCTTCTCGGCACGGCCGCTCTTCTGGATGTCGGCCACCACGTCGTCCACGAGCTTCTTGAACTGGGCGTCGTCCTTGCGGAACATGCAGGCGTAGTTTTCGGTCTGCAGCGGCGTACCGGCCACGACCCACTCACCCGCATTCTTGGCCTTGGTGCGTTCGCCGTACAGCAGCGGCTCGTCCATCACGAAGGCAGCAGCGCGACCCGTCTCCAGGATCAGGAACGCCTGGCCGTGGTCCTTGGCACTGGTGAGGTTCATGTTGTAGCCCTCGCCATTCATCTTGACCAGCAGGCGCTCGCCGGTGGTGCCGGCCGTGGTGACCACGTTCTTGCCCTTGAGGTCAGGGAAGTCACTCACGCCCGAATCCTTCTTCGTCAGCATGCGGATGCCGTAGATGAACAGGCTGTTCGAGAAGGCCACCTGCTTCTGACGCTCGGTATTGTTCGTGGTGCTGCCGCATTCGATGTCGAGCGTACCGTTCTGCATCAGCGGAATGCGGTTCTGCGACGTGATCGGCGTCATCTTGACCTGCAGGTTCGGCATGTTCAGCGTCGACTTGACCTTGTCGACGATAGCCAGCAGGTAGTCATGCGAATAGCCCATGACTTCCTTGCCATCGGAATACGAAAAGGGAATCGACGATTCGCGATAGCCCAGCGAAATCGTGTTGCTGTCCTTGATCTTCTTGAGCGTATCGCCATCGGCGGCATGAGCGCCGGCAGCGGCACCGAGCAGGACGGCCGCAGCCAGCAGGCGTTGGACGGGAAATTGACGGACAGACAGTGACTTCATGATTCGCTCCTTCAAGGGGCTTGGTTTAATGGCACGACGAGGCAATCTCACTACCGAGTATTTACTGCGGCGTATCAACTACGCGTATCACTCACACTTCCACTTCTTCACATCTTCAGTACAACCCGTGTTGCAGCCATCCACTCGCACTAGCTAGGCAGCCGCTGCACTGAAATCTTCCGCATCGATGGCCGGGCGGCGCCCAGCCAACTGATCCGCCAGCAGACCCGCGCTGCCCATCGCCAGCGTGAAACCCAACGCGCCGTGACCGAGGTTCAGCCACAGCCCGCGTAACCGCGATTCGCCAACCATCGGCAAACCCGTTGGCGTGGCAGGCCGCAAACCGGCCCAGGGTTGCAAGCCATCGAGGTCGGCACCGTTCGCCACATCGCCGAACACCGACCGCGTCTGCGCCACCAGCGTCTGCGCGCGTTCGCGATCGATGACCGCGCCACCGCGCACGATATCGGCCATCCCCGCCACGCGCAGCGTGTTGCCGATGCGCGCATAGACGATCTTGTTGGCAAAGTCCGTCACGCTGATATGCGGGGCTTGCGCGCCATCGGCGATCGGCACCGTGATGCTGTAACCCTTCAGCGGCCACAGCATCGGCCGGACACCCGCCGGACGCAGCAATGGCACGCTGCCGATGCCGCCCGACACGATGACGGCATCCGCTGCAATCTCGCCCTGATCGGTGCGCAGGCCCGTCACCCGGTCACCCTGACGTATCAATTCGGTCACCCGCGTGCCGAAGCGCAGCGTCACGGCAGGATTGCCTTGCAACAGATGGGCCAGCGATACGCAAAAACGATGACAATCGCCCACTTCCTCGCTCGGCGTGTAGATCGCACCGGCGATATCTTCCTGAATACCGGCCAACGCCGGCTCCAGCGCCACCGTGGCCGTACGATCCAGCGCCTGCTGTTCGCATCCCAGGCTGGCTTGGTAATCGAGCAGCCGGCAAGCCGACTCGTAGGCGGCGGTATCGCGATGCACCACAAGCTTGCCGCGCCGCGCAAAATCGAAACCGCCACCCTCCTCGCGGGCATCGGGCCGTTCCACGAACGCCTGCATCAGATCCCGCGAATAGAACGCCAGGCGCAGCAGCTTGCGCGTCGTGGCCTCGCTGGTCGATGCATTGCAAGCCCGCACAAACGCCATCAGCCAGCGCCATTGATCCGGGTCCATCGACGGACGGAAACGCATCGGCGAATCGCGGTCCAGCAGCCACCCCGGCACCTTCGACAGCACGCCAGGGCCGGCAAGCGGCGCCACATAGCTGTAGCTGAGCTGGCCACCGTTGGCGAAGCTGGTTTCCTCGCCCGGCCCGGTGTGCCGCTCCACCACCGTCACCTCATGCCCGTCATTGGCCAGTCGCCATGCCGTGGTCATGCCCACCACACCTGCGCCCACGATTGCGATTCGCACTCTGCACCTGCTTTCCATCAAAACGATGGGCCAGAGCGTAGAACACACGCGGCCGCTTGCCCAATGCCAATACGTGCCAGAATATGTCCTCAAGCTATAGGTGCGCACCACGGGTCTACCCTGTAGTGCAAAGCACCATTGCGCCTTCCGCCTACGCACCATGGCGGTCACCACTTGGCACCACAACGATGCGCCTGCGCCAGATCGAAGTCTTCCGCGCGGTGATGCTGACAGGCACCGTCAGCGAAGCCGCCCGCCTGCTCCATGTCTCCCAACCCGTCGTCACGCGCGTGCTACAGCACGCCGAGGCGTCGCTGGGCTTTCGTCTGTTCGATCGGCAACGCGGCAGGCTCCAGCCGACTCCCGAAGCCGTGGCGTTGTATGGCGATGTCGAAAGGCTATATGGCGAGATCGAGCGCGTACGGCGCGTTTCCGAAAGCCTGCGGCACAAGGGCGCGGGACGCCTGCGCGTGGCCGCGACGCCTAGCCTGGCCAATCCGCTGCTAGTCCCCGCCGTGCGACGCTTCTGCGCGCGACACCCCGAAACGCAGGTACAGGTGCTGACGCACCATACGAACGAGATCGTCGCGGCGCTGCTCGCCAACCAGATCGATGTGGGATTCGCGTTTTCCCCACCGCTGCACGAAGCGATTACGAGCCAACCCGTCGCCACCGGACGCATGCTGCTGGCCGTGCCGCGCGAGCAGCCGTTGCCTGCGGGCCGGCGCGGCGTGGTGCCGATCCGCAAGGTCATGGAGCGACCGTTCATCGGCTATGACGACGACAGTTCGCTCGGCCTGCTAGTCCGACAGACATTGGCACGCCATGCGCTGGAACCACACTCCACGCTGGAAGTACAAACCTATTCGCTCGCGCTGGCGCTGGTCGATGCCGGACTCGGCCTGACATTGCTCGACCAGTACACCGCGCTGAGCGCCAATCCAGATCACGTGACGCTGCACGATGTGCAGCCCGAACTAGGCTTCGAGATCCAGATGCTGCGCGCGAGCCATCGCGGCGCGTCGAGCCTCGTCGACGATATGCACGCGCAGTTCACGGCTGCGGCTGGGGCGCTCGCCGCCACGCTCGACGATCGGCTGGCAGCATCGTTGGTCCACTTTGATCCGCCGGGACGCTGACGATCGATTCGATTTGACGAGTGAGCAGACAATTGACAGCCCCGGCGCGGGGCACCATCATCGACATGCCCCTACCGGCGCGTGAAACCTTATGTTCGTCCTGACCCTGATCCTTCTTGTGCTGGCGAGCGCGTTCTTCTCGATCTCCGAGATCGCCCTGACCGCGGCCCGGCGCACCAAACTCCAAGTCCTCTCCGAACGCGGCGATCGCCGTGCCACCAAGGTGTTGCTGCTCAAGGAAGAGCCCGGCAACTTTTTCACGATCGTGCAGATCGGCGTGAACAGCGTGGCGATCCTGGCCGGTATCCTCGGCGAAAAGCACGTCTCGGACCTGCTCTACGAACTCCTGCTGAGCTATATGGATGCCGGGGTCGCGCAACGCGTGGCCAATATCGGCTCGTTCCTGGTGGTGACGCTGCTCTTCATCCAGTTCGCCGACCTGATTCCGAAACGCATCGCGATGACATTCCCCGAAGCCTGCGCGGTGCAGGTCATCGGCCCGATGCTGATGCTGCTGCGGATCTTCAAGCCCGTAGTGTGGGTCTTCAATGCCGCTGCCGACGCCATGCTGCGCCTGCTCGGCATTCCCACCAAGCCCGTGGACCAGATCACCACGGAAGACATCGCCGCAATGGTCGATGCCGGTGCCGAGGCCGGCGTGCTGCACAAGCACGAGTTGCACCTGATCGAGAACGTATTCGAACTGGACTCGAAGCCGATCACCGCAATCATGACGCCGCGTGACGACGTGGTCTTCCTGACGCTCGACGAATCCGCCGACAGCATCCGCCGCAAGCTGGTCAAGCAACCGCACGGCCAGTATCCGGTCTGCGGCAAGAGCATCGACGACGTGCTCGGTTTCATGGACTCCAAGGCCATCCTGCAACTGCTGCTGGCCAACGAAAGCGCCGCCGTGCTCGACGATATCGGCAAGCACTACGACAAGAACGTGCTCGTGATTCCAGACACACTAACGCTATCCGAATCGCTGACGCGCTTCCGCGAGATGCACGAGAACTTCGCGATCGTGATGAACGAATATGGACTGGTGGTGGGAATCGTCACGCTCGACGACAGCGTCGGCGCGCTGATGGGCGACATCCTCTACACGAACGAAGACGAACAGATCGTGCGCCGCGACGACTCGTCATGGCTCGTGGATGGCCTCACGCCGCTGGTGGACCTGAAGAAGGCGCTGGAACTGGAAACGCTGCCCGGCGACGACTATGTCGACACCGCAGCAGGCCTGGTCATCTACGCGCTGAAACGCATCCCGAAGAAATCGGAATCGATCACCGTGGCCGGCTACCGCTTCGAAGTGCTCGATATCGACCATCACAAGATCGACCAGTTGCTGGTGTCGAGGTTGCCGGTGGTGGCAAAGGCGTCCGAGTAACCCTTGTTTTTTGCTCCCCTCTGCCGCAAGGCGGGAGAGGGGAGCAAAACCACAGTAAAAATCAATCGCCCAAAAACAAAACCGACGCGTGCTTGCGCAGGCGTCGGTTTGAGATTTACTACTTTTGTTGCTTGCCGGTGGTCGAATACGTCGGCAGCTTCTTGTTTTGGCGGAGAGGGTGGGATTCGAACCCACGGTACCGTCGCCGGTACGCCTGATTTCGAGTCAGGTACATTCGACCACTCTGCCACCTCTCCGGTAACTGGGTCGTTGCGTTTCAGCAGCGAAGCCAAGATTATAGGGACATTGCTACGAATTGCGCAAGCCCCTTCCTGCAATTTTTTAGGCTTCCGGTTCCAGTCGCTCGGTGCCACCCATGTAGGGTTGCAGCGCCTTCGGCACAGTCAGCGAACCATCAGCGTTCTGGTAGTTTTCGAGAATCGCCACGAGCGTGCGGCCCACGGCCAGGCCCGAGCCGTTCAGCGTATGCACGAGTTCCGGCTTGCCTTGCGCGGCGCGCGAGCGGGCCTGCATGCGGCGCGCCTGGAAGTCGCCCATGTTCGAGCACGAGCTGATTTCGCGGTACGTGTTCTGCGCGGGAATCCACACTTCGATGTCGTAGGTCTTGGTACTGCCGAAACCCATGTCGCCCGTGCACAGCACCACGGTGCGGAACGGCAGGTCCAGCTTCTTGAGGATGGCTTCGGCGTGGCCGGTCATCTGTTCCAGCGCATCCATCGACTGGTCTGCCGACACGACCTGAACCATCTCGACCTTGTCGAACTGGTGCTGGCGGATCATGCCGCGCGTGTCCTTGCCGTACGAACCGGCTTCCGAACGGAAGCACGGGGTATGCGCCACGAAACGCAGCGGCAGTTTCTCGGCCGCGACGATGGCATCGCGAACCATATTGGTCAGCGGCACTTCGGCGGTCGGGATCAGATAGAAATTCTCGATCGTGTCCTGACCGTCCTCGCCACCCACCTTGCGCGGCACCTTGAACAGATCGTCTTCGAACTTCGGCAGTTGGCCCGTGCCGCGCATCGACGCAGCATTGACGATGTAGGGCACGTACATCTCGGTGTAGCCGTGCTCCAGCGTATGCGTATCGACCATCAGCTGCACCAGCGCGCGGTGCATGCGGGCGATACCGCCACGCAGGAAGGTGAAGCGCGAACCGGTCACCTTCGAAGCGGTCTCGAAATCCAGGCCCAGTTGCGCGCCGACATCGACGTGGTCCTTCACCTCGAAATCGAACGTGCGCGGCGTGCCGACGCGGCGCACTTCCACGTTCTGGGTCTCGTCCTTGCCCACGGGGACGCTGGCGTCCGGCAGGTTCGGAATCGACATCATGGCGTCGTTGAGCTGGCCCTGGATCTGGCCCAGACGCTCGGCCGAAGACTTCAGCGTGTCGGCAATGCCAGCCACTTCGGCCATCGGGGCCGAGGCGTCTTCGCCTTTGCCCTTGAGCATGCCGATCTGCTTGGACAGCGCGTTACGGCGCGCCTGCAGGTCTTCGGTCTGGGTCTGCAGTTGCTTGCGTTCGGCCTCCAGGGCCTGGAACGTTGCAATGTCGAGTTGGAATCCGCGCGTGGCAAGGCGTTGGGCCACGGCGTCGATGTCTTTGCGGAACAGCTGGATGTCGAGCATGTTGCGGGTCGGTGTGCAGTACCGGCGACATGCCGGCGGAACGCGACATTTTACTGCACCCACATGGCCGCACGCGCCGAATCTGCCGGGTTTTCGTCCCGTTGTTCTCGGGCGAGCGCCATATGGCGCCGCACCCTCAGTCTTTGTCGCCGCTTTCCGAGGGGTTCCTTGCGCCCTTCTGCTCCCGATGCCAGGCCGCATCGAGATCGCGCAGGTGCCGCAATTTGTCGCCGATCTTGCCCTCCAGCCCGCGCGGGGTGGGCTGATACCAGTCCTGGCGCCGCAGGTCGTCAGGCAGGTAGTGCTCGCCGGCGGCATAGGCTTCGGGCTCGTCATGCGCGTAGCGATACGCGTGACCGTAGCCGAGTTCCTTCATCAGCTTGGTCGGCGCATTGCGCAGATGCACGGGCACCGGTCGCGATTTATCCTTGTCGACGAATGCGCGTACCGCGTTATAGGCGTTGTAGCCCGCGTTGGACTTCGGCGCCACGGCCAGATAGATCAGCGCCTGGCCCAGCGCCAGTTCGCCCTCGGGCGAGCCCAGTCGCTCGTAGGTTTCCGCTGCATCAAGCGTGATGCGGGCCGCGCGCGGATCGGCCAGTCCGATGTCTTCCCACGCCATCCGCACAATGCGGCGCGCCAGATAGCGTGGATCGGCACCGCCGTCGATCATCCGGCAAAACCAGTACAGCGCACCATCGGGGTCGGAGCCGCGCACGGACTTGTGCAGCGCGCTGATCTGGTCGTAGAACGCGTCGCCGCCCTTGTCGAAGCGCCGCAGGTTCTCGGCCAGCGCACTGCCCAGCAGCGCCGTATCCACCAACTGCACACCGGCATTGCGCGCGGCGCGCACCACGATCTCGATATTGTTGAGCAGCTTGCGGCCATCGCCATCGGCGGATCCGACGATCAGCGTCATGGCCTCGTCGTCCCAGGCCACGCCACCGAGCTCTTCGCTCGCGCGCAGCACCAATTGGCGCAACTCGGTTTCATCAAGGCTCTTGAGCACGTACACCGCCGCACGCGACAGCAATGCGCCGTTGACCTCGAACGACGGGTTCTCGGTGGTGGCGCCGATGAACACGAACAGCCCGCTTTCCACATGAGGCAGGAAAGCATCCTGCTGGCTCTTGTTGAAGCGGTGCACCTCATCGACGAACACCAGTGTGCGCCGGCCGTGCGCGCGGTATTGCTCGGCGCGCTCCACGGCTTCGCGGATATCTTTCACGCCCGACAGCACCGCCGACAACGCGATGAACTCGGCATCGAACGCATTGGCCATCAGCCGTGCCAGCGTGGTCTTGCCTACGCCGGGCGGCCCCCACAGGATCATCGAATGCGGCTCGCCCGATTCAAAGGCCACGCGCAGTGGCTTGCCGGCGCCCAGCAGGTGCTGCTGGCCGATGACTTCGTCGATATTGCGCGGGCGCAGACGCTCCGCGAGCGGTTGCCGGGAACGTTCAGGGGGGTCGGAGAACAGCGAATCCGCCACGATGCGAAAGCCTTTCAGTAGATGCGGCCGCCGAAGCGGCGCGGAACGCCACAGTGTAGACCATCCCGTGCCGCGCACTTTTTCCAGAAGCCCGCCTAAAGGTTTGCTTGCAATGTGCCGATAGCACCCAATGGCCCGCGTTTCACGCCACACGGGCAGACTCGGCGCCGGCACGACCGGCGGCTCACCGCAGGACATTGTTTTCGAACTTCGAGGATTTGTATGCTGCGTTACCGCATGCTGATGTTCAAGCTGAACCGGCTGGCTAACAAGAACAAGCTCAACGCCGTGGATGAGGTGTCGCTGGCCGGCCAGTTCACGGAACTGATCGAATCGCAGGAAGACGCCGACCGGGTCATCGAGGACCTGTTCGAACACGAGAATCCGCATGTGCGCCGCATTGGCCTGTCCGCCATCCGCCGCACCCGCCGCCACGGTGGACGCCTGCTCCCGGCAGCGCTGCTTAAACGCATGGCCGATGTGGAAGGCTGGATTCGACACGACGCCATCTGGATCGTGCAGGAAGCCACCATGGATGGCGCCGAACTGCGCGCCGCCCTGCGTCGCGTGGCGGGCAATGTAAAACTGCCGCAGGACGCGGTGCGCGCCAAGCAGAACCCCGCCGACGGCCACCTCAACGCCGCCGTGCGCGCGAGGCAGTATCTCGATGTACTGATCGCAAAATCAGCCGCCGCTCACAATGAAGCGCTGGCGGCAGGAGGCGGACTGGCGGGTGCCACTGACGGCAAACCCTACGCGCAGGACTCCGTAGGCCACATCCGGGCCGTGCATCGCCAGCTTCAGAAAAAGACGGCGGGGCGCAAGCTCAAGAGCAGCACCAAACTCACGTTCCGCAAGATCGAGCCGCGATACTCCGAGAACGACAACCGGCGCTTCCTGACCTGATGCAACCTGCCGCATGGCGGGCGGCGCACCGATGCTGCGCCGCCGCATGAGCGGGATGGCAAGGCGATCTGAATTCTTTCGAATGCGGAAACCGGCGCGCCACCCCGCCTTGTCATCCTTTACCATGGCAGGCAGCCGGCATTTGGCGCCGGCATGACAGGAGGACATCACTGCCATGGCCATCACCACCCGCGTACGCAAGAAGAAGCAGTATCGGAAAGCGGTGCTGAAACTGCGCGCCGCCATCAAGCGCGGCGACGAGGAAGCGATCCGTATCCGCCGCGAGAAACTGCAGGCACTGCCGAAACCGCGCCAGCGCTACGCGCGCGAATCACTGGCGGGGTAGATCCCCTCCGCATCACCAGCAGCAATCAGCCGCGCGCCCGTTCGGTCAGTGTCTTCACTGCATCGGCCGGCAGCGGGCCGTGGCAGCTGCGCTCTCCCCCCGTCTGACCCACGATCAGCCAGACTTTGTCCGGCGTTCCCTTCGGGTGAAACACCCAGGCCGGTCCGCGCGCCAGGCTGGCGGCGGGCAGGTCTTCCAATGCTCCCCTGTCGGGAGATTGCAGCAGCGCGGCGCATTCCGTCGGTGCAATGCGCGTGGCCTGGAGGAAGTCGCTATTGGCGAGCACTTCGGGCAGCGCGGTATCCGAGCCGCGCAGGAAGGCGTCCACGTCGAACCGGCTGGCATGGCTGGTTGCGCAGCCGGCCAGCACCAGTGCGGCGGCCACGGCACTGCCGGATGCCACGAACGTGCGGCAGGAATACAGGAAAGCGGGGGCGTCTTTCATCGATGGTGTCCTTGGCGCGGCGTTGATTCGCCAGATGCGCTTATTGCTTCATCACGTCGGCGCCCTTCGGCACCGTGAAGCGGAACGCGTCCGCAGGCAGCGGCGGGTTCTTCTGGATGCCCGTGAACGTCAGCATCGTCGTGTTGCCGAACGCATCGCGCAATTCCATCGCCTCCAGATTACCGCCCTTGAAGCCAATGGCGATCCGCTCGAACTGCGTGTCCTTCGCCTTCGGCGTCAGGTCAAGCCACTCCACGCCGTCACGCGTAGCGCCGTTCTTCACGTCGAAGTTCTTGCCCAGATCGTTGCTGCCGAACAGGATGGCCGCCGGGCTCGATCCCAGCGCGCCATCGAGCTTGCGCTCGGTGACCTGATTCAGGTCTTTGTCGTAGATGTACAGCGTCTGGCCATCGGCCTGCAGAAGTTGATCATAGGGCTTGGTATAGCGCCACGTGAACTTGCCAGGCCGCGCAAAGGCGAACGTGCCGCTGGAGGTACCAGCCACCTTGGTGTCGGCGCCCTGCCCCTTGATCTGCTTTTGCGTGAATTCGCCGCGTGCGGACTTCACCGTGGTCACGAAGGTCTGCAACTGGTCGGTAGCAGCGGCCTGGGCGGCAGGCACAGCCGCCAGCAACGCCAGCGACGCGCACAGCGGCGCGAGGATGCGAGTTCGCATGAATCCAATCCTTTATGAGTCGCGAATGACGGTTAGAGCCTAATGCGGAACGGCAATTCCGCGACAGGCTGTGACCGGCGTAACGGTATATTACCCGTCACATGGCAGAGGGGAGGCGCTCAGTCGTCGCTGGCGGCCCCGGCGCCAGCCGGCACCAGGATGTCGCGATTGCCGTTGCCCGACATGGCCGAGACCAGGCCGGCCTTCTCCATGTCTTCCAGCAGACGCGCCGCACGGTTGTAGCCGATGCGCAGATGACGCTGCACGAGCGAGATCGAAGCGCGGCGGTTCTTGACCACCACTTCCACGGCCTGGTCGTAGAGCGGGTCGGCCTCGCCGCCGCTGCTGCCGATACCGGCGCCGCCACCGAGGCTGTCGCCAGCCCCATCGCCGTCGACCAGCCCGCCTTCGAGAATGCCCTCGATGTAGTTGGCCTCGCCACCTTCCTTGAGCTTCTCGACCACGCGGTGGACTTCATCGTCCGAGACAAACGCGCCGTGCACCCGCACCGGCATGCCCGTGCCCGGCGCCAGATAAAGCATGTCACCCATGCCCAGCAGCGCTTCGGCGCCCTGCTGGTCCAGGATCGTGCGCGAATCGATCTTGCTGCTGACCTGGAACGCGATGCGGGTCGGCACGTTGGCCTTGATCAGACCGGTGATCACATCCACGGACGGACGCTGCGTGGCCAGCACGAGGTGCAACCCTGCGGCACGCGCCTTCTGGGCAATCCGCGCAATCAGTTCTTCGACCTTCTTGCCCACCACCATCATCAGGTCGGCCAGTTCGTCGATGACGATGACGATGGTCGGCAGCTTGTCGAGCGGCTCCGGTGCGTCCGGCGTCAGGCTGAACGGGTTCGGAATCTTCTCTTCCTTGGCCGCAGCCTCGTCGATCTTCTTGTTGTAGCCGGCCAGGTTGCGCACGCCGAGCTTGCTCATGAGCTTGTAGCGGCGCTCCATCTCGCCCACGGCCCAGTTCAGCGCATTGCCGGCCTGGCGCATGTCGGTCACCACCGGGCACAGCAGATGCGGAATTCCTTCGTAGACGCTCATTTCGAGCATCTTGGGGTCGATCAGGATCAGGCGGACCTGATCCGCGCGCGCCTTGTAGAGCAGCGACAGGATCATCGCGTTGATGCCCACCGACTTGCCCGAACCCGTGGTGCCGGCCACCATGCAGTGCGGCATCTTGGCGAGGTCGGCCACCATCGGCTTGCCGGCGATATCCTTGCCGAGCGCCATGGTCAGGCTCGACACGCTCTCGTTGTAGACCTGCGAACCGAGGATTTCCGAAAGCCGCACAGTCTGGCGCTTCGGATTCGGCAGTTCCAGACCCATGTAGTTCTTGCCGGGAATCGTCTCAACCACGCGGATCGACACCAGCGACAGGCTCCGCGCCAGATCGCGCGCCAGGTTCACCACCTGACTGCCCTTCACGCCCGTGGCCGGCTCGATTTCGTAGCGCGTGATGACCGGACCCGGATAGGCGGCCACGACCTTGACCTCGACGCCAAAGTCCTTGAGCTTCTTCTCGATCAGCCGTGACGTGTATTCCAGCGTCTCGGCGCTGACGGTTTCCTGCTGCGTCGGAATCGGATCGAGCAGCGACAGCGGCGGCAGGTCTGTATCCTGGATATCGGCGAACAGCGGCTGCTGCTTCTCGCGCTCCACACGTTCGTGCTTGGGCACGGCCTGCGGACGCACGATCTGCACCGGCGCGGCTTCTTCCTGCTTCACGCGTTGCACTTCCACCGTCTCGGTACGTTCCACCTTGGCGGCGGCACCGATGATGCGGTCCTGCTTGTTTTCACGACGCGCCTTGAAGCCGGCGAAGCCCGTTTCGACGAACGCGCCGACCTGCTCGGCCACGGCGATCCACGAGAAATGGAAGAACAGCGACAGGCCAATCGCAAACATCAGCAACAGCAGCAGCGTGGCGCCGGAGAAGCCCAGCGCGAGTTGCAGCCAGCCGCCGAGCAGGTCGCCCAGTACGCCGCCCGGCGCGCGCGGCAAGGCCGAGCGCAGCGGATACATGCGGATGGCTTCCAGGCCCATGCTGGAAACGAGTGTCAGTGCAAAGCCGATCCAGCTCACGGCGGTGCTGTGCTGCTGCGGTTCGGGCAGGCGCTCGGGCAGTTCGGCGGTCAGCACACGCCAGCCGCGCCAGCAGCGGCGCATCAGCAGCACGCTCCACCAGTAAGCCGAGAAACCGAAAATGAAGAACAGCACATCGGCCACCCAGGCGCCCACACGGCCGCCGAGGTTGTGGATATCCGCCACCTGGCTGGCATGCGACCAGCCGGGATCGGCCTTGCTGTAGCTCGCCAGAACGCAGACGAAGCCAAGGGTCACGGCGAGCAGCAGGAACCAGCGTACCTCGCCCAGCAGCTTGCCGATTCGCGAGGGAAGTGCCGACGGGTCGGTTCGGGTAGTCGTGGTTGCGCGCGCCATGCCTCAGGTTTCAGTCGATCGCTCGGAGTGGAGGATGGCGGCCATTTTACCCTTGGCCGGCACTATCGCACTCATTGGAATTTGCAACAGTCGGCAAACGCCGTGCCACTTATAATGGCGGTTTCCGATGACACCGGTGCGACCATCGCACCGGCTCATCTGCTGCCTACAGGAACGCATCATGTCCGCAAAACACGCAAAAGTGCTGATTCTCGGGTCCGGCCCGGCTGGTTATACCGCCGCCGTCTACGCGGCCCGCGCCAACCTGAACCCGGTGCTGATCACCGGCCTGGCCCAGGGCGGCCAGCTGATGACCACGACCGACGTGGAAAACTGGCCCGCCGATGCTAACGGCGTCCAGGGACCGGACTTGATGCAGCGTTTCCTGGCGCACGCCGAGCGCTTCAACACCGAAATCATTTTCGATCACATCCACACGGCCAAGCTGACCGAGAAGCCCATCCGCCTGATTGGCGATTCCGGCGAGTACACCTGCGATGCGCTGATCATCGCCACGGGCGCCTCGGCACAGTATCTGGGCCTGCCGTCCGAAGAAAGTTTCATGGGCCGCGGCGTGTCGGCCTGCGCCACCTGCGATGGCTTCTTCTACAAGAACCAGGAAGTGGCCGTGATCGGCGGCGGCAATACCGCTGTCGAGGAAGCGCTCTACCTGTCGCACATCGCCAGCAAGGTGACCGTGATCCACCGCCGCGACAAGTTCCGTGCCGAGCCGATCCTGGTGGACCGCCTGCTGCAACGCGTGAAGGAAGGCTGCGTGGAACTGCGCTACGACCACACGCTGGACGAAGTGCTGGGCGACAACTCGGGCGTGACCGGCCTGCGCATCCGCAGCACCAAGGACACGACGAAGACGGAAGACCTGAAGCTCGCCGGCCTGTTCGTGGCGATCGGCCACAAGCCGAACACCGATCTCTTCGTGGACCAGCTCGAGATGAAGAACGGCTACATCGTGACCAAGAGCGGCCTGTCGGGCGACGCTACCGCTACGAACATCCCGGGCGTGTTTGCCGCCGGCGACGTGCAGGATCATGTGTATCGCCAGGCCATCACCAGCGCGGGCACGGGCTGCATGGCCGCGCTCGACGCGCAGCGTTACGTTGAAGCGCTGAAGTAAATTTGTCCGCCCCCGGACGCCGGGGACAGGAAGAACGGGGACGTCCGCCTAGCCGCGGCCGTCCCCGTTTTCCTTATAATCGACGCGCGTATCTGGAGATTTTCCCATGCCACAAGGCGCCAAGACTCCCCCGAAGCGGTTCGGCCTGAACGATCTGGCCGCCCTGCGAGACAACCTGAAGGTGGAAGCCGAACGGCGCGAAGCCGAGCGGCTGGCCGCCGAGGCCGCCGCACAGCGCGCTGCCGAAGAAGCCAACGTCTTCCGCGCCAACGTCGGCCAGGTCAGCACGCTGCGCGACCGCAACCATGTGCCGACGCCCCGCAAAGCCCCCGCCCCCATTCCGGTCCAAAGCCAGCTCAACGACAAGGCCGTGCTCGAAGCATCGCTGTCCGACGAGTTCGATGTCGAGAACCTGCTCGATATCGACGAGACCATGTCGTTTCGCCGTCCCGGCATTGGCGAAGACGTGATCAAGAAGCTGCGACGCGGCGAGTGGGTGCCGCAGGACAAAGTGGACCTGCATGGCCTGCGCAGCGACGAGGCGCGCGAGGCACTGGCCAACTTTCTGCGCCGCTCGGTGCGTAACGGCGTGCGCTGCGTGCGCGTGATCCACGGCAAGGGCATCGGCTCGCCCGACAAGCTGCCCGTGCTCAAGGGCAAGGTGCGCAGCTGGCTCGTGCAGAAAGAGGAAGTGATCGCCTTCGTCCAGGCGCGCGAGTCCCAGGGTGGCGCCGGCGCATTGATGGTACTGCTGCGCCAACCCAAACCCTGACGCCCATGCACCTGCCGTTCGATCTGCTGATGGGGCGGCTGCCGCTGATCCTGCATGTGATGGAGGTCATCGGTGTGCTCGCGTTTGCCGTGTCTGGCGTGGTCGATGCACGCAGGCAGCGGATGGATGCCGTGGGCACCTTTATCGTCGCCTTTGCCACGGCGTTCGGCGGCGGCACCCTGCGCGACGTGCTGCTGGATCGGCGCCCGTTCTACTGGGTCGAGCATGAATACTACGTGCTGCTGATCTTTGCGATGTCGATCGGCGCGGCCATCGTGTTCCGCGTGGTCAGCAGCGTGGCGTCCGACCGCACGATGCTGGTAGCCGATGCCATCGGCCTGGGACTGTTCTCGGTCACAGGCACTTCCCTGGCGCTGGTGGCCCAGATGACGCCGACGGTGGCCGTCATGATGGGCATCATTTCGGCCGTGTTCGGCGGCGTAGTGCGCGACGTACTCTGCAACGAAGTACCGATGATCCTGCGTGACCGCTCGCCTTACGCGACCTGCTCGTTCTTTGGCTGCTGGGTGTACGTGGGCCTGACGTGGCTGCGCACCGGGCAGGAAGTGGCGCTGCTGGCGGGGGCACTGGTGACGGTGAGCATGCGGCTGCTGTCGGTGCAGTTCAAGTGGAAGTTGCCGAGTTGAAATCGGCGTACGACTGTTTTTCGCCCCTCTCCCGCACAGCGGGAGAGGGGAATCAAACAATAGGTAGATTCAAAAAACGCCAACAAAAAAGCCGGCATTCGCCGGCTTTTTCTCAACTCAAACCCAACAACCCCTCAAACAGCTGCTTCATCCTGTTCGCCCGTGCGAATCCGGATCACGCGTTCGATTTCGGTCACGAAGATCTTGCCGTCGCCGATCTTGCCGGTGTGGGCGGCCTTGACGATGGCGTCGAGCACGGTGTCCAACTGGTTCTCGGCCACGACCACTTCGATCTTGATCTTCGGGAGGAAGTCCACCACGTATTCGGCGCCGCGATACAGTTCAGTATGACCCTTCTGGCGGCCGAAGCCCTTCACCTCGGTCACCGTCAGGCCCGTCACACCCACATCTGCCAGCGCTTCGCGCACTTCGTCGAGCTTGAACGGTTTGATGATGGCGGTAATCTGCTTCATGGCTGGCCTCTGTGTCTCTGATGTCGGAAGATGTCAGATTCTAGCCCGAAACACCACATGCGGATTGCGGGCACCCCCACATTGTCCGCAATCCTTATGCCAGACGGGGACTCGATGAGCCCCCTCAAACGGGTCAATCGGCTTGATCGGGAATCCGCGCCAGATCACGCATCCACACCGCCGACTCCCCATCGCTGGGCGCACGCCAGTCGCCACGTGGCGACAGCGAGCCGCCCGAACCAACCTTCGGTGCATTCGGCACACACGAGCGCTTGAACTGGCTGGTGCGGAAGAACCGATCGACGAAGATGCCGAGGATGCGCTTGATTTCCGGGAGTTGATAGCTGTTGCGGGCCACATGCGGGCCATTGGGCCACGCGCCGCGCTCCACGTCGCTCCATGCATGAAGCGCAAGAAAGGCCACTTTCGACGGCGAATAACCGTAGCGCAGCGTGTAGTAAAGGTTGAAATCCTGCAGCTCGTACGGCCCGATGATCTGCTCGGTCTTCTGCTCGGGCGCCTTGTCCAGGCCGCCCGCTGCCGCACCGCTCGGCACCAGTTCGGGGCTGATGTCCGTGTCGAGCACCGCCATCAGCACCTCCTTGCCGCTGTCGATGACCTGACCAGTATCGGCCACCCAGCGCACCAGGTGGCTGATCAGCGTCTTGGGCACGCTCGCGTTGACGTTGTAGTGCGACATGTGATCGCCCACGCCGTACGTGCACCAGCCCAGCGCCAGTTCGCTGAGATCGCCCGTGCCGATCACGATAGCGCCGTTGTGGTTGGCCAGCCGGAACAGGTGGTTGGTCCGCTCGCCGGCCTGCACGTTCTCAAAGGTCACGTCGAACACCGGCTCGCCGCGTGCATAGGGATGATCCAGATCCTTGAGCATCGCCATGCAGCTAGGCCGGATATCGATTTCGCGCGCGGTGCAGCCCACCACTTCCATCAACTCGCGCGCCTGCTTCAGCGTGCGGTCGCTCGTGGCAAAGCCCGGCATCGTATAGGCCAGGATGTTGGCGCGCGGCAGACCCAGGCGATCCATCGCCTGGGCGCAGACCAGCAGCGCGTGCGTGGAATCAAGTCCGCCCGATACGCCGATTACCACCTTGGCAATCTTGCTCGAAGACAGCCGCTGCACCAGCGCCTGCACCTGGATGTTGTAGACCTCCATGCAGCGCTCGTCGCGACGGCGCGGGTCGGCCGGCACGTACGGGAACCGCTCGACGCGACGCTCCAGCGGCAGCGTCCCCGCCGGCAGGTCCACGCGAAACGCCACCACGTCGAACTGTTCCACTTCCTCGCGATGCCGGCGCACCGACTGGCCGAACGAGGTCTGGTGCATGCGCTCGCGCGAGAGCCGCTCCAGGTCCACATCGGCGAACAGCAGATGCGAACTGTCGGCAAAGCGCTCGGATTCGCCTAGCAGTTCGCCGTTCTCGCAAATCAGTGCCTGACCGTCCCAGGCCAGGTCGGTGGTGGATTCGCCCTTGCCGGCCGAGGTGTACAGGTAGGCGGCCATGCAGCGCGCCGACTGCTGCGACACCAGTTGATGCCGATAGCCCGACTTTCCCACCACGATGTTCGATGCCGACAGGTTCACCAGCACCGTGGCGCCGGCCAGCGCCGCAAACGACGACGGAGGGATTGGCACCCAGACGTCCTCGCAGATTTCCACGTGGAAACGGAAGAACGGAATGTTCTCGATCTCGAACAACAGGTTGGCGCCGAACGGGACCTCGGCGCCAAGCAGCGAGAGGGTGTCGATGGCCGCGCAGTCGGCCGGGCTGAACTGGCGGGCTTCGTAGAATTCCCAGTAGTTCGGCAGGTAGGATTTGGGCACCACGCCTTGCACCGCGCCGTTGTTGACCACCACCGCGCAGTTGAACAACTGGTGCTCCACCAGCACAGGCATGCCGACGATGATCGCGGCGCGGATGCCGGTGGATGCCTCGACGATGGCCTGCAGCGCCAGTTCGCACTCGCGCAGCAGTGCGCGCTGGTGGAACAGATCGTCGCAGGTGTAAGCCGGCAGCCCGAGTTCGGGGAACGCCACCAGCACGGCGCCGCCGTCCGCCGCCTGGCGGGCCAGCGCAATGGTCTGCTCGGCATTGAACGCCGGATCGGCCACACGGCACTCGGGCACGCCAACGGCCACGCGCGCAAAGCCGTGGGAATAGAGGTTATAGAACGGGTGCGTCATGTCAGGGCCCAGGGGGAGGCGCGATGGAAGCAATGGAGGCATTCTACGACGCCAAGCCCATAGACGGCGTCGGCGTCACGCTGACTACGCCTGCAGCACACAGGCGATTCCGGTAGACTCGGCCAGCCCTGCCGTCGTCCCCTCGTCTGCTCCCGCCTGCCCTCATGACCGCGCCCCGATGACCGAACCGCGCCCCGAATACCGCACGGAAATCGTGTCGGACCTTGCCGAGATCGATGCCGCCGACTGGGATGCCCTGCTCGCCACGCAACCCGAACCCACGCCGTTCCTGCGCCACGCCTTCCTGCAAGCACTGCATGCCAGCGGCAGCGCCAACGATGACACCGGCTGGTCCCCCCGCTTCCTGACGATCTGGGTGCCAGACGGCAAGGCGCCGGGCCAGGACCGGCTGGCCGCCGCCATGCCGCTGTATGCCAAGTCGCACTCGTATGGCGAATACGTTTTCGACTGGGCCTGGGCCGACGCCTATCGCCAGCATGGCATCCCCTATTACCCCAAGCTGCTGTCGGCCATTCCGTTCACGCCGGTGCGCGGCGCCCGCCTGCTGGCCGAGGACGAACTCGCGCGGCGCGTGCTGCTGCGCTTTGCGCTGACACTGGCCGACGAGAGCCAGCTTTCGTCGCTCCACATCCTGTTTCCGTCCGAACATGAAGCCGACCTGTTAGACGAGGCCGGCATGATGATGCGCCACGGCGTGCAGTTCCACTGGACCAATCCAGGATACGAGAGCTTCGACGCATTCCTGGCCACGCTGTCGCAGAAGAAGCGCAAGAACATCCGCGCCGAGCGGCGCCGCGTGGCCGACGCCGGCATCACGTTCCGCCAGTTGCGCGGCGTGCAGATCGACGATGACGCGTGGAAGTTCTTCAACCGCTGCTACCGGCAGACGTACCGCGAGCATCATTCCACGCCTTACCTGAACCTGGATTTCTTCCGGAAGATCGGCGAGGCGATGCCGGAAAACCTGCTGCTAGTCATCGCCCAGCGCGACGGCCACGACATTGCCAGCTCCCTGGTGGTCTACGACGCCGACCCGGCCGTGAGCACGCTGTATGGCCGCTACTGGGGCGCGCTGGAACATCACGCGTGCCTGCACTTCGAGACCGCGTACTACCAGCCGCTGGAGTTCTGTATTGCCGAGGGAATTCGTACCTTCGAGGGTGGCGCGCAGGGTGAGCACAAGATGGCGCGAGGCTTTCTGCCTGTGGCCACGCGCTCTGCACACTGGCTGGCGCACCCGTCTTTTGCCGATGCGGTGGAGCGCTTTCTGGAACGCGAACGCCAGGGGATGGATGCCTACCTCGACGAACTCAACGAACGCAACCCGTTCGCGCGGCAGGCCGAGGCAGACTGAACTGAAACTCGACTACCGGCGACGCGACATGCGCCGCATCGTGTTGTCGCCCAGCATGTAGTGTCGGAACAGCGCGGCCATGGCATGCAAGCCGATGATCAGGTAGAACGCATTGCCAATCAGTTCGTGCGCATCGCCTGCCGCATCGTTGAGCGCTTCGCTCGGTGCCACGATGGCAGGTATTTCGATGCCCAGGATCGGCACAACCAGCATGCGCCCTGCCGCATTCATCATCACGATGCCGATCAATGGCTGCGCGATCAGGAACAGGTATAACGCGCCGTGCATCAGGCTGGCGAGCCGATGGCCCCAGCGCGGCCCGGGTTCCGGCGCGGGCGCGCCATTGAACAGGCGCCACAGCAGCCGGGGCACCGCCAGGACCAGCACCAGTGCACCGGACCACTTATGCGATTCCATCAGGACCATGCGCGCGAGCGTGCCCTTGTCGGCAAAGTCGCGCAGTTCGATCGTCGCGTACGCGACCGCGATCAGCAGGAACATCAGCCAGTGGAAGGCGATGGCCATGGCGTCATAGCGCTCGAAGCTCGGGAAGGGGACATCCGCGGGTGAGGAGGGCCGGACAATGACTGACTGGTCGGAAGGGGGTTGGGAGTACGACATCGTTCGTGGACGGCTTATGTGGGGAGCGGCAAGCCTAACGCCGACGCTTGGGTCCCCGCGTTGTCGCGGATCAGGACGGCCAATAAAAAACCCCGCCGCAGCGGGGTTCGCATCGCACAAGATGCCGCTTACCTCTTGAAGTTCGCCACGCCGTCGGTGATTTCCTTGTGGGCTTCCTCGATACCGGCCCAGCCTTCCACCTTGACCCACTTGCCTGCTTCGAGTGCCTTGTAGTTCTCAAAAAAGTGCTTGATCTGGTCGAGCAGGTTTTGCGGCACATCCGACAGGCCCTTCATAAAGGCGGTAGCCGGCGAGAGCTTGTCCACAGGCACGGCCACGAGCTTGGCGTCCACGCCCGACTCGTCGGTCATCTTCAGCATGCCCAGGGCGCGGCAGCGCACGACAGCGCCGGCCAGGATCGGGAACGGGCTCAGCACCAGCACGTCCACGGGGTCGCCGTCACCGGACAGGGTCTGGGGAATGAAGCCGTAGTTGGCCGGATAGCGCATGCCGGTGCCGATGAAACGGTCCACGAACAGCAGCCCGGTTTCCTTGTCGGCCTCGTACTTCACGGGATCGCTCTGTGCGGAGATCTCGATGATGACGTTGAAATCGTTGGGCAGGTCCTTGCCCGGGGAAACGAGGTTGAAGCTCATGCGAGTTCTCCGAATACCTGTGAAATGGGATGGGCGGCATTATAGCGGGTCAGCCCTGACCAGATGCTGACAACGCAGGCGCGGCCGGGCGCGGCGGCCGGTTTGGCGCCCCGGCCGGGACCATGTGGCGAACCCTGCCTTGCATCAAGGTCGCGGTGCGCGATAATGCGGCATTCCCGAATTTCAGCATGTGCTCCATAACCGGAGCCGTGGAGACCTGCATGCACGCCCAGCATTTCGTCGCCAATCGCCTGATCGCCCCCGATTCTGGCCTGCGCATCAAGGTGTTCGATCCCTCCAGCGGCCAGCCCTTTGCCGAGATCGCCCGGGGCAACGCCACCGATATCAGCGTGGCCGTCCACGCCGCCCGCCAGGCCGCCGAAGGCGCCTGGGGCACGATGAACCCGGCCGACCGCGTCCGCCTGCTGAACCGCCTGGCCGTCAAGCTGATGGAGCACGAGGACGAACTGGCCGCGCTGGAAGCCCGCGACACGGGCAAGCCGCTGCGCCAGGCCCGCGCCGACGCCCGCGCCGTGGCCCGCTATTTCGAGTTCTACGCGGGTGCAGCCGACAAGCTGCACGGCCAGACCATCCCCTACCAGGCTGGCTACACCGTTCTGACCGTGCGCGAGGCGCACGGCGTGACCGGCCACATCATTCCCTGGAACTATCCGCTGCAGATCTTCGGACGCAGCGTCGGCGCGGCGCTGGCCACCGGCAACGCCTGCGTGGTCAAGCCTGCCGAGGATGCCTGCCTGTCGATCCTGCGCGTGGCCGAACTGGCCGCCGAAGTTGGCCTGCCCGAAGGCGCGCTGAACATCGTCACCGGCTATGGCCACGAGGCCGGCGCTGCATTGGCCCGCCATCCTGGCATCAATCACATTTCGTTCACCGGATCGCCGCAGACCGGCAAGCTGGTCTCGCAACTGGCTTCCGAGAACCACGTGCCCGTGACACTCGAACTAGGCGGAAAATCGCCGCAAGTAGTCTTTGCGGATGCCGACCTCGACGCCCTGCTGCCCGTGGTGGTCAACGGCATCGTGCAGAATGCCGGCCAGACCTGCTCGGCCGGCAGCCGCCTGCTGGTGGAGCGCCCGGTCTACGAGGCACTGCTGGACCGCCTGTCGGGCGTGTTCGAATCTCTGCGCGTGGGCCCGTCTGAACTCGATCTGGAATGCGGCCCGCTGATCAGCCGCAAGCAGCAGCAACGCGTGTGGGATTTCGTATCCGATGCGCAGCACGCCGGCATTTCGGTCATGGCGCAGGGCCAGATCGTGGGCGAGGCGCCGGAGTCCGGTTACTACCAGGTGCCGATGTTGTTCCGCGACGTGCCGCCCACGCATCGGCTGGCGCAGGAAGAAGTCTTCGGCCCGCTGCTGGCAGCCATGCCGTTCGACACCGAGGACGAAGCCGTCCGCATGGCTAATGGCACCGCCTACGGGCTGGTGGCGGGCGTCTGGACGCGCGACGGTGCGCGGCAGATGCGCCTGGCGCGCAAGCTGCGCGCAGGGCAAGTCTTCATCAACAACTATGGCGCCGGCGGCGGCGTCGAGCTGCCGTTCGGCGGCACAGGCCATTCAGGCTACGGCCGTGAAAAGGGCTTTGAAGCCCTGTACGGATTCACCACTTTGAAAACTATCGCCATTCAGCATGGGTAACATCAATTTCCTCTCGGTCGCCTTCGCCATCTTCTTTTTCTGGATGGCATGGCATGTCCGGGCCAAGCGCGCGACGAATCCGTCGGGCATGCCCCGCCTCCAGATCTTCAAGCGCAAATGGGGCGAGACCGTGGGCGACCGCGTCCACTGGTGCCTCTACGTGGCACTGCCGTTTCTGCTGGCGATCATGATGGTCGGCAACGCCTTGCGTAACAAGGGACCGTTCTAACCCATCGTTCTTTTTTGTTTTTGCGTTTATCAACGTTGTTCCGCCCGCAGTGCGGCACCAGGCAATAGACGACAGACCGCGCCGGGCCTTCACCAAGACAGGAGACAGGCAATGACCAGACTGGCTGGCAAGGTAGCGGTAGTGACGGGCGGCGGCTCGGGTTTCGGAGAAGGCATCGCGCACACGTTTGCGCGCGAAGGCGCCAGCGTGATGGTGGCCGACCTGAACCTCGACGCCGCGGAACGCGTGGCGTCCGCCATTCGCGATGCGGGCGGCCAGGCGCGCGCCGTGCGGGCCGATGTCTCGCATGGCGACGACGTAGCCGCGATGCGCGATGCCACCATCGCCGCGTTTGGCCGCGTGCACTGCGTGGTCAACAACGCGGGCACCACCCACCGCAACAAGCCGATCCTCGACATCACCGAGGAAGACTTCGACCGCGTCTATGCGGTCAACGTCAAGAGCATCTACTGGTCGGCCCAACACTTCATCCCGCATTTCCGGCAGCACGGCGGCGGCAACTTCGTGAACGTTGCATCCACCGCCGGTATCCGGCCGCGTCCGGGGCTGGTCTGGTACAACGGCAGCAAGGGCGCCGTGATCGTGGCCAGCAAGGCCATGGCTGCGGAACTCGGCCCCGACAATATCCGCGTCAACTGCGTCAACCCGGTGATCGGCGCGACGGGCCTGCTGGAGCAGTTCATGGGCGTCCCCGACACCCCCGAGAATCGCGCGAAATTCCTCGCCACGATTCCGATGGGCCGCATGTCCACGCCGCAGGACGTTGCCAACGCCTGCCTCTACCTGGCCTCGGACGACGCCAACTTCATCACCGGCACCTGCATCGAAGTGGACGGCGGTCGCTGCGTCTGACCGTTCGTTGGTAGCACCCCGGAAGTATCCCGGCAGTACAACAAAAAATCGGACAAACCGAGAAAGGAGACACCCATGACTTCCACCGCATCCCATGCCGGTGCGCATGACGCCGCCTTCGAAGACGCCACCTACCGCAAGGTGAGCTGGCGCCTCGTCCCCTTCCTGCTGCTCTGCTATGTCGTGGCCTATCTGGACCGCGTGAACGTAGGCTTTGCCAAGCTGCAGATGCTCAACGACCTGCAGTTCAGCGAGACCATCTACGGGCTGGGCGCAGGCATCTTCTTCATCGGCTACTTCCTGTTCGAGGTGCCGAGCAACGTCATCCTGCACAAGGTAGGCGCGCGCATCTGGATTGCGCGGATCATGATTACCTGGGGCCTGATCTCGGCGGCGATGATGTTCGTCACCACGCCGACGATGTTCTACGTGCTGCGCTTTCTGCTCGGTATCGCCGAGGCGGGTTTCTTCCCCGGCATCATCCTGTACCTGACCTACTGGTATCCGGCCAATCGTCGCGGTCGCACTACCACGTTCTTCATGACGGCCATTGCGCTGTCGGGCGTGATCGGCGGGCCGCTGTCGGGCTGGATCATGCAGAACTTCGACGGCCATAACGGCTGGTCGGGCTGGCAATGGATGTTCCTGATCGAAGGCATTCCGTCGGTGCTCGTCGGCATCTGGGTGCTGGTGCGCCTCGATGACCGCATCCGGCACGCAAAGTGGCTGACCGAGGAGGAAAAGGCGCTGCTCGAACGCAATATCGCAGCCGAAGACCAGCACAAGGAAGATCCGCCCATCCGTACCGTGCTGTTTAGCCCACGCGTCTGGCTGATGAGCGCGATCTACTTCAGCTTCGTGATGGGACTGTATGGCGTGAGCTTCTGGCTGCCGACGATCATCAAACAGACCGGCGTCAAAGGCGCACTCGATGTGGGCCTGCTGACGGCGATTCCTTACGGCTGCGCGGTGATCGGCATGATCGTGGTGGCCTACAGCGCTGACCGTCGCGGCGAGCGCCGCTGGCACATTGCAATCCCGGCCCTGCTGGGCGCGCTGGGTCTGGTGCTGTCGGTGCAATGGCACGGCGATACGACGATGGCCATGATCGCGCTGACGCTGGCCACCATCGGCATCCTGACAACATTGCCGTTGTTCTGGAGCCTGCCCACGGCGTTCCTCGCCGGGACGGGCGCTGCGGCAGGCATCGCGCTGATCAACTCGCTGGGGAATCTGGCGGGATTCATCAGCCCCTATGCGGTGGGCTGGCTGAAGGACCTGACCAAGAGCACGGACTCGGGCATGTATCTGCTGGCCGTGTGTCTGGTGGTGGGCGCGGCACTGACGTTGTCAGTGCCGGCAAGGATGGTGAACCGGAAGGCCGATTGAGCCGCGTTTGGTCTTTACTCCCCTCTCCCTCTGGGAGAGGGGTTGGGGGAGAGGGCTGGCGGTTCTGCTTGCCGACCACATCGCAATTTGAACTGCTGGCCCTCTCCCCCGCCCCTCTCCCGCAGAACGGGAGAGGGGAGCAAAACACTAGGGAGATTTAATGCTTAAGCATCCCCCAACATCTGCGCCACCGACCCCGCTGTCCCTTCCGCCTTTTCCCCGATCAGCTGCTGCAGCGTACGCAGCAACTCATCCTCGTTGAACGGCTTGCCCAGGTACACGTTCACGCCGATCTCCGCGGCGTAGCGACGGTGCTTCTCTGCCGTGCGCGACGTGATCATGACGATGGGCATGTGGTTGGTGTCGTTGTCGGCGCGCACGTTGCGCGTCAGGTCGAAGCCGTCCATATTCGGCATCTCGATGTCGACCAGCATGGCATCGGGCATCACTTCCTGCAGTTGCTTCAGCGCATCCACACCATCGCGCGCCAGTACCACCTTGTATCCCGCACGCGTCAACAGACGCTGGCTGGCCTTGCGCACCGTCAGCGAATCGTCCACCACCATGACTGTTGGCTGGGTCAGCAGACCGGCGACCGGTACCGAGGTATTGGCATCGACCAACTCGGCCACAGCGCCCATCTGCGGCGGCACCCCCGCCACCAGCAGCGGCACAGCGGGCGATGCCTCGCCGCGTTCGCGTACCCAGCGCTGGGCCAGCACCACCGGGTTGTAGATCAACACGATCTCGCCATCGCCCAGCGTCGTGGCACCGGCGATACCTTCCAGACGTGCCAGATGGGGGCCGATGTGCTTCACCACCACTTCGCGATTGCCGATCACGTCGTCCACATGCACGGCCACGCGTTCGGCGCCCGAGCGCACCACCACCACCGGAGAATACTTGCGGCCCGAGCCCATCGCCGCCACTTCTTCCAGTAGCGCGCCGAAGTAGAAGAACGGTGCTTCCAGTCCGCCGGCAGCAAAGCGGCCCGCGTTGTATGCATCGAGCAGCGGCTTTTCGCGCAACTGGTGGACCTGGTCGATCATGCCACTCGGGATCGCGTACAGGCGACCACCCAGCGACACCAGCAGCACCTGCGTGATAGCCGTGGTCAGCGGCAGATGCACCGTGAAGCTCGTGCCGCGTCCTGCCTCGGTAGAGAGCGTAATCCGGCCGCCGAGTGCCACGGTCTCCGAGCGCACGACGTCCATGCCCACGCCGCGTCCCGCCAGTTCGGACACCGTATCGACGGTGGTGAACCCCGGCGCAAAGATCAGTTCGGTCAGACGCGCCTCGCTGACATCCTCGTCGGCGGCCAGCAGATGTCGCGACACCGCGCGCTCGCGAATGCGGCCGAGGTCCAGGCCGCTGCCGTCGTCGAAGAACGTCAGCACGACCTCGTTGCCTTCCTGCTGCACTTCCAGCGTCAGCGCCCCAGTGGCCGACTTGCCCACCGCGCGACGCGTCTCCGCCGGTTCGATGCCATGTACCACGGCATTGCGGATCAAGTGCTCGATGGGGCCAGCCATGCGGTCCAGCACCGAGCGGTCGATTTCCACCGTACCGCCCTTGATCAGCAGGCGCACTTCCTTGCCGGTCTCGGTGGCAGACTGGCGTGCCACACGGTACAGCCGTTCGGCCAGCGCATCGAACTGCACCATGCGCGCCTGCATCAGGCCGCGTTGCAGCCCGCGCGTCAGCCGTGCCTGTGCGGCGAGGTCACCCGAGGCGCGGTCGAAGCCGCGCTGCAGATTCTGCTCCACGGTGGCCACGTCGTTCACCGACTCGGCCATCATCCGCGTCAGTTCCTGGAAGCGCGTGAAACGGTCAAACTCGAGCGGATCGAATTCCTGGTTGTGCTGGGCGTCCGCAATACGCGACGCCATCTGAGTTTCGGCCTGGATTTCGATCTCGCGCAGCTGCATGCGCAGACGCGCGACGTTGTCGTTCAGTTCACCAAGATAACTGCGCAGCGCCAGCAGTTCGCTGTCGAGACGGGCACGTGTGGCACCCACTTCGCCGGCATCGTTGATCAGCGTATCGAGCGTGCGAGCCTGCACGCGCACCAGCGCGCGCTGGCGTTCGGCATCGGTCGGCAGCGCCACGACGGGCTGGATCGATGGCGGCGCGATGACCTGCGTTGGCACCAGCGCCTGCGATGGAGAAGCTGGCTCCGGCGCGGCAGCGACAAGTCCGTTCACCACGTCCGCATCGTCCACCGGCAGCAACTGGCCGTTCTGCAATGCCTCGACGTGCGCCAGGATGCGGTCGTACCAGGCGTAGAGCTTGCCGAACAAGTCGGGGGTCACGCGCTGGCCGCGCACGCTGGCATCCAGCAGCGTTTCCATTTCGTGCGCTGCCTGGCCCAGCGCCATTGCCCCGGCCATGCGGGCGCTGCCCTTGAGCGTGTGCAGCCCGCGCAGGATCAACCCGCCCTGCTGCAACTCCTCGGGCGAGGCTTCCCACGTCCGCACCAGCTTGCCAAGATCCGGCAAGGCACCCTGCGCTTCTTCGAGGAAGATCTCGACGAGTGCGGGGTCGAGCGACGAGGCATCGGTCGGCACCTCGGGCAGCGTCTCTGGAACATCGGGCGAGCTGGCCGATACGTGTGCCACGGCAACGGAATCGTGGCGCGGCGTCGGCATCGTGATCACCACCGCGTCATGGACTTCCGTGACCGGGGTGATGGCAGCCGGAGTCGGCACGATCGGCGGGAGCGACACCACAGGCGTCAGCTTCACCGGCGGCAACCCGGGCGCGGGCGCTTGCGCCGCATTGTCGATCTCGGGCAGCGGCGACACAGGCGACGGCGGCTGACTGCCAAACAACTGCGAGACAGAGCCCTCCTGCCCGGCGGACTGCTCGGGCGGCACCGCCGCACGCGGACGCACCAGCGCGCGTTCGCCAAAATCGTTCAGGTCGCGACACAGCGACGGATCCGCATCGGGCCAGATGCCGGCAGCGAACTGGTGCAGCATCGCGCGCAGGCTGTCCACGGCCATATCGAGCAGACGGAAGTCGGCCGGATGCATCACCACCGGATGACGGCCCAGCAGCAACAGCAGTTGCTCCAGCGCCTCGGCGATATCGCGCACCGGTGTCAGGCCGACTGTCGATGCGCTGCCCTGCAGCGTGTGTGCCACGCGCAGCGCGAGTTCGCTCGGGCACGGATGGTTCTCGTGCTTCCACTCGGAGAGATCCGTGGCGAACTGCCGCAGCAGATCGTCGGCTTCCTGCAAATAGACGTTATAGAGCGCCAGCCCGATGCGAACCGGGCCGATAACCTTGTAGTGGTCGTCCTCGTCGGCCAGCCCACCACCAAGGCGGAACGGCAGCACGTTGCTGTCGATGTCGGCATTGCCCTCCGGAACGATAGGTTCATCGGGCAGGGCTGGAATCTCGATGGCTTCGGCCTCGGCCAGCAGGGCATCGAGCGGATCCCCGGCAGAGATGGCATCCACAGCATCGACGGACCTGGATTCCGGCACCGCCTGAACCGAACCCGGTTCGCGCACGCCCTGCGCCGCATCCACCAATGCCGCGATATCACGCAGCGTGGACGAATCGTCGCGCAGCGCCAGCGCCCATTCGCGCAGCAGGTCATGCGCCTGGTTCAGCAGCGTCAGCAATGCCGGCAGCGGAGCGCGACCCTCGGCGATCCACAGGTTCATCACCTGTTCCACAGCCCACGCCGCTTCGCCATACCGATTCAGGCCCACCATGCGGCTGGAGCCCTTCAAGGTATGGAACGCGCGGCGCAGGCGGCTCAGCGCGTCGGCATCGCCCAGCGCGTCGATGCCACCCGCCATATCGGCAGCGATATTGCCGAGCACTTCCTCGGCCTCGAACAGGAAGATCTCGAGCAGTTCTGCGTCGATGGCCGCCGCATCGACCGGCACGGGTGCCGTCATCGGCAGCGGTGCGGCCGGTGCAGCTGCAGCAGGTATCGGATCGGCCAGTGCCACAACCAGACGCTCGGCGGCGGAATCGCTGCCGGCCAGCCAGGCGTTCAGTTGCGTCGCCGCCTCGCTGGCCTGGCGGCGCAGCGTGGCGTTATCGTCGATGGTGGCATGGTCGGCCACAGCCTGCAGTGCGGCGCGCAGCCGCTGAATTTCGGGAGAATCGGCGGCAGCCGCCACGCGGATCGCATCCATGGCGGCGCTCCGGGCCGCGCCGAGCGTACCCTGCGGCAGACTCTCATGCTCCGAGGCAATCCATGCCAAGGGATCGTCCTCCGCATCGGCACCGGGCTTGCGGCCAAATTCGAGCAGGTCCGCGAAAGAATGGACCGCGCCCAGCTCGGCCGCGATGTCGGAAAGCTGATCGACGCGGGCGGTCTCGTGTTCGGTCTCGCGCAGCACGGCCAGCCGCCCCATCACAGAGCGTGCGGCTGCCAGCGCGGCGTCGGCAGGCTCGTCGGCACCTTCGGGCATGGCCGTGCTGCCATGGATATTTTCCAGCGTCGCCAGCAATGCCCCGAAAGCCTGGGCGGCGTCATCCAGCGCTTGCGGCGCATCGGCACGCGCCGCATTGCGGTCATACGTATCAAGCCACGATTCCCCGCTGTCAAGCTGGGCACGCAACTGGGACACGGCTTCGGCACGTTGCGCCTGGGCGCCAGCCACCTGCACCATCTCCGCCAGCCAGTCCGGCGCGGTGGCAGCAGCATCGCCCAAAGCGCCTTCCAGGATCGCGCACTGCTCCGCAAAGATCCGTGCGGCGATGTGGCCAGACTTGCCATGCACGCGCCACGGCATGGCGAGTGCGCGCGACAGGAACAGCGCCACGCCGGCGCGGCCCAGCGCATCGCCGGCAGGACGCTGTCCTGCATACGCGGCGGCGGCCGTCAGACATTGTTGCAGCGCGGGCTGGGCCAGCGGCATCGCCGCCTCGGCCAGCGAGGCCAGCGCCAGTTCCCAGCCTGACTGATCGTCACTGGCGGCACGGCCGATGGCAGTGGCCGCGTGCTGAAGGTTGCGGGTATCGATCGGATCGAGCCAGCCGTAGTAACGCTGCTGGAAATCGGCCCGCGCCACCGCGTGCGCTGCATCCACACGGAAGGCCTGGAGCGAGCGCGTGATGTCCGCACGCAGCACGCCGATGGACGCCTGCGTCGCAGGCGGCGTCGTAGCAGGATCACCATCGGGTGTCAGGCCGGTATTGACGAGGAAGAACACCGCATCGTTGAGCAGAGCCTGCGGCACGCGAACCTGGCCTTGCAGGTACTGGCGCACCAACAGGTGCACGCGCGCGGCAAATCGCTTGGCGAGCAGGTCCGACGGCAGCAGGCCATGCGCCAGGGCCCGGAACACCATGGCCAGCGTGTGCCAGATGCCACGATCGGGCGTATCGGTCGTGCGGCGGGCGTCCTGTTCGTGATGGCGTACTTCGTCGAGTGCCGCCTGCAGCGGCAGCCACGCTTCACGCAGCAGCGAAGCGTCCGTGCATGGGGTAGGCAGCCGAAGCGCCTTGAGCAGCGCGGCTTCGAAACGCTGGCGCGCACGCGTGACCGCCGACGCCGAAAGCGTGGGCAGCACGATGCCGGGCAGCATCTGCAACTCTTCGCCCCAGAGGTCGGCCGGATGGATGCGCTCTTCCTTTATCAAGGACAGCGCGGCGGCATAGGGCTGGAACAGGCGCAACGGATCTTCCGCGTCGCCGGCCATCAGGTCGTCCACATATTCCGCCAGTGCCTGCACGCCTGTGCGAAACACCGCCAGTGTGCCGGCATCGGCAGGCACGGCACTCGTATCGACCGCTTCCAGCAACCGGCGCAGCGCCTGGCAATAGGCATCCACGCCGCGCAGGCCGACGATATGCACCGCGCCAGCGGCCTGATGCAATTGCTGGCCCGCCAGGCGCAGCGAGGTGGTGTCGCGCGCGCCCAGCGCCTCGGGCGTCTGGCGGATCTCGTCGACATAGTGGCCCAACTCGGCCGCTGCATCGTCGAGCGCGGTGCGCAGGCTCGGCGCCAGCCAGGCCAGCACGGAAAGGTCGCGCAGCGGCGCGGCCGGCGGAGCCGCCGGGATCAGTGGCTCATGCTCGGCGGCGACGGGCGGTTGCGAAGCGGCCGGATCGGCCACGTCGCTGGTAACTGTTGAATGCAAGGACATGACGAGTTCCGGTGTGCCCGTTAGGTAACGGGCCCGCCTCAGGCGATCTTGAATCGCAATACCGAGTTACGGAGTTCTTCGGTCAGCGCCGTCAGCTGGCGCACCGAGGTAGCGGTCTGGCGCGTACCGGCCGTCGTCTGGGCCGTGACCTCCAGGATGCCTTCAATGTGGTGCGCCACGTTGGTGGCCAGACCGGCCTCGTGCGACGTGGTCTGCGAGATCTGCTCGATCAGCTCGGCCAACTGGCGCGACACGCGGCCAATCTCCACCAGTGCGGCACCGGCGTTGTCCGAGAGGCGTGCCCCTTCGACCACGCCGGCCGTGCTCTGCTCCATGGCGTGGACCGCGTCCTGCGTATCGGTCTGAATCGTGCGGATCAGGGCGCCAATCTGTTTGGTAGCTTCGCCCGAACGTTCAGCCAGGCGCTGCACTTCTTCGGCCACCACCGAGAACCCGCGACCCGCTTCACCCGCGGACGCCGCCTGGATGGCAGCGTTCAGTGCCAGCACGTTGGTCTGCTCGGTAATGTCCGAAATCAGTTCGACGATTTCACCGATCTCCTGCGACGATTCGCCCAGCCGCTTGATCCGCTTCGAGGTTTCCTGGATCTGCTCGCGGATGCCGTTCATACCCGCGATGGCGTTCTGCACCGCGTTCTGGCCCTGTTCGGCAGCGGCCAGCGAGGCGCGCGCCACATTGGCCGATTCGGCTGCGCCGCGCGATACTTGCGTGATGCGATCCGCCATCTCCACGACGGACTCGCCGGTCTGTCGGATCTGGCGCGTCTGTTCCTCGGTCGTCGCGGCCAGTTGGACCGAGGTCTCCTGCACCTGCGACGAAGCGGTCTGCACTTCCCCGGCGGTCTGCTGCACGCGGCCCACCAGTTCCTTCAGTTCTTCCACCGTGTAGTTCACCGAGTCGGCAATGGCGCCGGTGATGTCTTCGGTCACCGTGGCCTGGCGTGTCAGGTCGCCGTCGGCGATGTCCTGCAGTTCGTTCATCAGTTGCAGAATGGCCTTCTGGGTGGTGTCGTTGTTGCGCTTTTCGTCGAGACGACGGGCTTCGGCCTCGCGTTCGCGCGCCTCGGCTTCCAGTGTACGGACGCGCGAATCGCGCAGGTACAGCGCCGCCAGCCCGGCCAGGCACAGCAGCGTGGCCACCGCGGAGGCGATCATCGCGCCCAGCGTCCACGGTCGGAACCGCGCGCCCTCGGCATACGTGGTCTGCAGTTGCGACAGTTCGCCGCGCAGGGCTTCGTTGTCGTTGAAGATTTGCTGCTGCGCGCGCTTGGCTGCAATCAGGCCCGGCAGGTTTTGCAGGATGGTCTGCGTGGTCTTCTGCACCGCCTCGAATCGCTCCGAAAGCTGCTTCAGGTACGTGCGCGTCTCGGCATCGTTGGCCGGCGACAGGCGCAGCGCCTCGGAGCCGTTGGTCAGGCCGTCCAGCGTTTCGCGGAAGGTGTTGGTGTCCTTGCCCAGCAGGAACGCCGTCTCCGGGTTCACGCCTTCGCCGGAAAGGAACTCGTTCAGGTTCTTGCCCAGGCGCTGCGTCAGCATCACAAGCTGCGCGGACGCAGCCACCTCGCGGGTATTCGAGCCCGCCTGGAGCTTGATCGCCGCCACCTGCTCGGCGGCTTCGAGCAGTTCGGGGTTCGATGCATTGAAGATCTGCAGCGTCTGGCCGATCGTGGTCAGGATGGGCTGCTGGGCCAGCACGTCGGCCGCGCTCTTTTCGGAGCGCTTCCACGACGTCTGCGCTTTATCGAGCAGCGGCACGGCCTCGCCCGTTGTCGCGCGCACGTGCATCTCGTCGCTGCCGTTCTGCAGCGCGAGCAAGTCGGCCGTCATCTGCTCCTTCGACTGGCGCAGCTGCGTGAATGCCTGCGCGTTACCGAGCAACGCCACCGGCACCGCCTTGCCCAGACGCTGCGAATGCATCAGCATGTTGCCGGTGATTTCGATCTGCGCCGCGCCGTTGGTAGCCTGCCGGTTATCAAGATAGACCGAGGCCAGCAGGGCCAGCAGCGACACCACCACGCCCGCCGTCAACGCACGCTGTTGCGACGCGAACGGCATGTTGGTCAGCCAGCCCGACATCTGCCCGGCCGGACTCTGGCCCAGACCACCCGTCTTGCTGGCCGCCTTGGCGAATACCGAAGTGTGCGGCGCGTCGGCATTCGCCGAGCCACCGGCCCCACCAGCGGCCGAGGTGCGGCGACCCAGGCTGATCTTCTTGATAACCATAGCAACCCTCTGTTCGTTTTCTTGCGTTATTCGATTGTTCTTGGTGTGTCCGCCCGGCCGGTCAGGCCGCGCTGCGGCCCACCTGGAGAAAGGCGGGTGCGTCGAGCAACCGGCCGATGTCCAGTACCCGCCAGTCGCGCCCGTCGCGATCCACCAGCGGCGCGCCGTGCCAGGCATCGCCCTCGGGGGACTGCGCGGACGGCGTCAGGTCCACCGCGTGGCGCAGGCCCACCACGCGTGTGGCGATGATCCCGCAGGCCCGTTCCACGTGCCGCGACAACACCACGATCTTGCTGCCGGGCTGCACTGGCGTCGGACCCTCGCCGCCAAACAGGCTGAAATCGATCACGCCAAGCAGGTTGCCCCGCGCGTTGACCAGGCCGCGATACCACGGCTGGGTCAGCGGCACGGGCGCTGGCGCGCGCATCTCCAGCACTTCGCCGGTTTCGGTCAGCGGCAGCAGCCAGTGGCGTTGCCCCACCAGCACGCCGAGGTAGCTGTCCACGGCCGGCATGCTGCGCGCCTCGCGCAGGCGTCGGGCCAGCATGGCCTGGTAGTCATGCAGTCGGGTCTGTCGGGCTCGGATGTCCTGGCGCGGCGCATTCATGATCGGGGTCCCGGTGAAGCGGGTCGTGAGGCAAGGGCTGGCCGGAAGCCAGCAATAAAGCCCGAGAGCGGCTCGGGCTCAGTGGGTCAGCGCGGCGATCTTCGTCAGCAGTTCTTCGCCATCCACGGGCTTGACGATGTAGTCCGACGCGCCCTGTCGCATGCCCCAGATGCGGTCCGTCTCCAGGCCCTTGCTGGTGCACATGATGACGGGGATGTCCTTGAAGCGGTCGTCGCGCTTGATGGCGCGCGTGGTCTGGTAGCCGTTCTGGCCGGGCATCACCACGTCCATCAGGATCAGGTCGAAGGTGTCCGCTTCCAGCCGGGCCAGGGCCTGGTCGCTGTTGCCAGCTACCGAGACCTTGAAGCCCTTCTTGCCGAGCAGGTCGGACATGAACAGGACTTCGGTAGGCGAATCGTCGACGATGAGGATTTTGCTGATGGTCATTGTTGTATTCCTGAATGCTGCGGCGGCAGGATCATGCCGCCTCGGCCGCGCCCTCTTCCGCCACGCAGCCGCCCAGGCAGGTTTGCACCGCCTCCAGCAGGGCTTCGCGGGAAAATGGCTTGGCAAGATGGTTATGGGCGCCCACGAGCCTCCCGCGCGATCGGTCGAACACGCCATCGCGGGACGACAGCATGATCACGGGGATGGCGTGGAAGCGCGGGCTTTTCTTGATGAGGGAGCAGGTCTGGTAGCCGTCGAGACGCGGCATGAGGATGTCGCAGAAGATGACGTCCGGGCGCAGGTCGCCAACCTTGGCGAGCGCCTCGAAGCCGTCCTCGGCCAGCATGACCCGGAAGCCTGCCTGCGTCAGGAAGATTTCCGCGGTGCGGCGGATGGTGCTGGAGTCGTCGATCACGAGCACCTTCGTGGCGGCCTTGCGTGGCGCGCCGGTGTCGCTGACGCCGGCCATGCCGCCGCCATCGACCCCATCGACAGACGTGTCTTGTTCAGTAGGATTGACCCGCATCTTGTTCCCGCGGCCAACTGCCTGAAATTGCGACAGGCGTCGGCATTCACTTGAGAACTTCCGCACGGCAATGCGCAATGCACGCGCCGGCGGCCCCCGATTACCGTATTCCCAATCAAAATCCCGGTAGCCCTGACAAGGCTTGCCGGTGGCGGCGCGTACCCGAACGCGCTGCCGACACTGCAATGTTTTCGATGTTCTTTTACTGCAAGCCACGCCCGGTGCCAGATGGCCGGACGTATGCTCAGTTTTGCCGCAGAGTGTGACGATTCAAGGTGGGGCCGTCAATCCGGACACTCCGGACATTCCGGCGCCACCTGCCGTTCTGTCGCTTCGGCGCGACGAACAGTAGAAGGTTTGCGTCAGATCGCAACCATCTCGAAATCTTCCTTGCGTGCCCCGCATTCCGGGCAGGTCCAGTTGATGGGCACGTCTTCCCATTTGGTCCCCGGGGCGATGCCATCTTCCGGCGCGCCGGCAGCCTCGTCGTAAATCCAGCCGCAGATCAGGCACATCCAAGTCTTGTATTCCATATATGCAGGCGCTTGCCACTCTCCATTAAAATCCAGCGCATGATGGTACCCAATCAGCGCCGATGACGCCACCCATGAAACCGCGTAGTTGGCCCGATATCGCCGCGTTCGCGCAATTTAGCGGGGAGATGCCGTTCGAACGGCACCCTTTTGGACCCGATTTGCTGGATTTCCGGCCAGTTGGCCCCGCCGCATGCGCCCCTGTCACCGCCGGACGCCCGTCTATCTCCTGAATTTTCCCGAACCGATTCCCATGTCCCGAAACCAACAGCTCTTCGACCGCGCCCAGCAAACCATTCCCGGCGGCGTCAACTCGCCGGTGCGCGCCTTTCGTTCCGTGGGCGGCACGCCGCGCTTCATCACCCGGGCCGATGGCGCCTACATGTGGGATGCGGATGGTCAGCAATACATCGACTACATCGGCTCCTGGGGCCCGATGATCGTCGGCCACGCCCATCCCGATGTGGTACGCGCCGTGCAGGAGACCGCCGTCCAGAGCTTCTCGTTCGGCGCGCCGACCGAGGCCGAGATCGTGATGGCCGAGGAGATCTGCAAGCTTGTGCCGTCGATCGAGCAGGTGCGGCTGGTGTCGTCGGGCACCGAGGCCACCATGAGCGCGCTGCGGCTGGCGCGCGGGTTCACGGGTCGTGACCTGATCGTCAAGTTCGAGGGCTGCTATCACGGTCACGCGGACAGCCTGCTGGTCAAGGCCGGCTCGGGCCTGCTGACGTTTGCCGACACCACGCAGAACGCCCCGTCCTCGGCCGGTGTGCCCGCCGACGTGACGCGCCACACGATGGTGCTGGAGTACAACAATGTCGCGCAACTGGAAGAGGCATTCGCCAAGCACAAGGGCGAGATCGCCGCGGTCATCGTCGAACCGGTGGCCGGGAACATGAACCTGGTGCGCGCCAGCGAGGCGTTCCTGCAAGGCATGCGCAACCTGTGCAGCGAGCACGGTGCCGTGCTGATCTTCGACGAAGTGATGACCGGCTTCCGTGTGGCACTGGGCGGCGCGCAGGCGCACTACGGCATCCAGCCGGACATGACCTGCCTTGGCAAGGTCATCGGCGGTGGCATGCCCGCCGCAGCCTTCGGCGGCCGCCGCGACATCATGGCCAAGCTGGCACCGCTGGGCGGCGTCTACCAGGCCGGCACGCTGTCCGGCAACCCGCTGGCCGTGGCCGCTGGCCTGACCACGCTGAAACTGATCCAGGCGCCCGGCTTCTACGATCGACTCGCCACGCAGACGCGCAAGCTGACCGACGGCCTGACCGCCGCCGCCCGCGCCGCCGGCGTGCCGTTCTCCGCCGACGCCATCGGCGGCATGTTCGGCCTGTATTTCACCAACGAGATTCCGGCCAGCTTCGCAGAGGTCACGAAGGCCGACGTGGGCCGCTTCAACCGCTTCTTCCACGCGATGCTCAACGAAGGCGTCTATCTGGCACCGTCGGCATTCGAAGCCGGGTTCGTGTCGGCGAAGCATGACGACGCAATCATTGCCACGACGATCGAGGCAGCGAAGAAGGCGTTTGCGGTGGGGTGAAGGCTCCAACCTGCTTCTGGTTTGCTCCCCTCTCCCACTTCGCGGCAGAGGGGAGCAAAACCGAGGGGAGGAGCACGAACGCTTCACGCAAACACCACATCCAACCCCTCGTGCAGCGCCGCCAACTGTGCCGCGAGGGGAAACGATGCCGCCGTCATCGGCGCACGCAGGCTGTTGCGCAACCAGCCTTGCTGCGCCAGCAGCGCCTTGACCGGCCCAGGGTTCGGTTCCGCGAACAGGGCCTGCATCAGTGGGACCAGCGCATCGAACAGGCGATGCGCCTCGTCGATCCGGCCTTCGCGCGTCGCCCGCCAGATCGCCACGAACAGCTCGGGGCGAACATGGGCTGACGCAATGATCGCGCCCTGCCCGCCCCGCTCCAGCGTATTCAGCATCTGAAGATCCTCGCCGGCCAGCACGGCCAGGCGGCCATCGTCGATCAGCGCCTGCGTGGTCTGCACGTTGCCGCCGCAATCCTTGATGGCGACGATATTGTCATGGTCGGCCAATTGCAGCAGCGTATCCAGGGTCAGCGTGGCGCCCGTGCGGTACGGGATGTCATAGAGCACCAGCCGCGCACGCGACGCATCGGCCAGGCGACGGAAATAGTCGAGCAGCCCCGCCTGCGACGGGCGGATGTAGTACGGCGCCGGTGCCAACACTCCCGCCAGCGGGAAGTTGCCAAGCCGGTCGAGCCGGGCCAGGACATTGCCGAGATGGTTACCGGCCAGGCCCATCGTCACGGGCATGTCGCCGGCAGCGCCGAGCACGGTATCGAGTACCGCCAGTTGCTCGGCTTCGTCGAGTGCTGCGGCCTCGCCGGTGCTGCCGCAGACCACGAGTCCCGACAGGCCACTGGCGCGGTAGCGGGCGACCATGTTCGCCAGTGCCGCGTGGTCCACCGCGTCACCAAGAAAAGGGGTGACCAGCGGCAGCCAGATACCTTGAAAAGCATGTTGCATCGTTTGCATCGGAAAACTCCGTACGACCGGGTGAGAAACCGCCGATGTGCAACGTTGCAGGACGCGTGAAGGGAAGAAAGAGAGGCAGGTCCGCTCTCCCCGGCCGGGTACTGTTCCGTCGCCCATCTGACGGAACAGCGCGCTCCGGTCAGACGAGCGACTGTTTTTTGGCTTTGGCGCAGGCAGCCATCATCGACGTGCCCGAAGCGGGAACGTGCGCGGAGGCAAAAAGGATGGCTGTCTGCGGCATGGGAGCGAATCTACCACGGCTGCCCAAACGCCGCATGCCCTCGCTCGACGCCCACAGAAATTGAACATCCCCGCCACATCACCTGCACTACACTCCATATTTGCCTTTTCGATTTTCGGAGTGCTCACCATGCGCAATGCTTCCGCCCTGTTCCGCTGGCTGGTGCTGGCCCTGTTCGCCAGCCTGCTTTCGGCATGCGGCTACAACGATTTCCAGAAGAAGGACGAGGCCGTGAAGGCGTCGTGGGGCGAGGTGGTGAATCAGTACCAGCGCCGCGCCGACCTGATTCCGAACCTCGTGGCGACGGTCAAGGGCTATGCCAGCCATGAGCGCGAGACGCTGGAGGCGGTGACGCGGGCGCGGGCGCAGGCCACGAGCATCCAGGTCACGCCCGAGACGCTGAACGATCCCGAGGCGTTCGCGAAATTCCAGCAGGCGCAGGGTCAGTTGACCGGCGCGCTGTCGCGACTGCTGGCAGTGGCCGAAAACTATCCGCAGCTGAAGGCCGATGCCGCCTTCCGCGATCTGCAATCGCAACTCGAAGGCACAGAAAACCGCATCACGGTGGCCCGCCAGCGCTATATCGCCGCCGTGCAGGACTACAACGTGCTGGCGCGCAGCTTCCCGACCAACCTGACCGCGATGGTGTTCAAGTACCCGGTCAAGCCATCGTTCACGGTGGAGAACGAGAAAGCCATCTCCGCGCCGCCGGCCGTGAAGTTCTGAGCGCCGCGAAACGATGATGCGCAGGCTGATCTCCTTCTGCTGCCTGATGTGGCTGCTGGCCGTGCCCGCATGGGCGGCCGATGGTTTCGTGGCCGTGCCGCCGCTGCAGGCCCGCGTCACCGATCTGACTAACACGCTGAGCGCCGACCAGCGCAATGCGCTGGAGAACGTGCTGGCCGAGTACGAGCAGCAGCGCGGCAGCCAGATCTTCGTGTTGATGGTGCCGACCACCGAGCCGGAGACCATCGACCAGTACAGCATCCGCGTGGCGGAGGCATGGAAGGCGGGCCGCAAGGGCGTGGATGACGGCGTGATCGTGACGATCGCCAAGGACAACCCGCCGGGGCTGCGCAAGATGCGGATCGAGGTGGGGCGCGGCGTGCAGGGATCGCTGACCGATGCGATGTCGTCCCGCATCATGCGCGACGTGATGGCGCCGCATTTCCGTCAGAATGATTTTTATGGTGGTCTGGCCGCGGGCATCTCGGCGATACAAGCCACCATCGACAAGGAGGGGCTGGCCGGTCCCGACCGCGCCAAGGCGAAGGACGATGGCCTTGGCGACTGGCTGCCTGTGCTGTTCCCCATCGCCATCATCGTGTTCTTCTTTGTGTCGGCGCTCATGCGGCGCGGACGGCAGCCCTATGTCGTGACGAGCCGCCGCGGCTGGCCGTCGGGCACGGCTGGCGGGCTGGGCGGCATGACGGGCTACGAGATTGGGCGCCACTGGGGAAGTGGTGGTGGCGGCTTCGGCGGCGGTGGCGGAGGGGGCGGTTTCGGAGGCGGTGGCGGTGGCGGCTTCGATGGCGGCGGCGCCTCGGGCAACTGGTAAGGAGCGGCGATGAAGACACCCAAGGCATCGCGTCCTCCGCTCGGCGTCTCGCTGCAGCGCACGCTCCGGCATTTCGGTACCGGCCCGAGCGTGGCGCGCCGCGCGTTTCCCGATGAGGCGCGGCATCAGATCCAGGTGGCCGTGCACAGGGGCGAGCAGCATCATCGCGGCGAAGTGCGCGTGGTGATCGAATCCAGCCTGCCGCTGGGGCTCGCGTGGCGCGGCACCACACCGCGTGATCGAGCGCGTGCACTGTTTGGCGCGCTGGAAGTCTGGAATACCGAGGATCACTCGGGCGTGCTGCTCTATATCAATCTGGCAGATCACGCCGTGGAGCTACTGGCCGATCGCGGCATCGATGCCTGCGTCAACGCCGAGGCGTGGCGCGGCATCTGCGACGAACTCGTGCAGGGCCTGCGCGAGAAGCTCTGCGTCCAACCCGTGCTGCATGCCATCGCCCAGATTCACGCGCTGCTGATCCAGCACTTCCCGGCCTCGGCAGGACACAACCCCAACGAACTCGACGACCGGCCCATCGTCCTCTGAACCCTACTTCGCGCGCGCCGCGCTGCGGGTTGCCTCGACGATGAAGATGAACGTCAGCACCGCAGCCGCCAGCGCAAAGATCGCGTAGCCCATGTTTGTCCCTTCGAGCGCGAGCAGCGTGGGCGAGTAGGTACGGCTCGTGCAGATCATCGTGCCCGCTGCCATGCCTGTGTAGTGCATGCCGCAGACCGCCACGCCCATCACAAACGCGGCCACCACCTGCCAGCCGCGCGTCTTCACGGTCGTTGCCAGCCACAGGCCGACAATCGACACCACCACGGCGATGCCCGTCGACAGCGCGACGATGTTCCAGTCCCATTCAAAACGGCTGTTGGTATGGATAGCGGCCATGCCGGTGTAGTGCATCGTCGTGACGCCCAGCCCCGTCAGCACGCCGCCCGCGACGATATTGCCCGGCACGCTGCCTGTGTGGCGCGATGCCCGCGCCAGTCCGGCGGCCACGAACGCCATGACCACGACCAGTGAACCCAGCGTTGTCAGCAGGTCGAACTCGCGTCCGGTAGGCGTGCGATACGCCACCATGCCGATGAAGTGCATCGCCCACACCGCTCCACCGCCGAGTGCCACGCTGGCACAGAGCAGCCGGTCGGCATCGATCGACCCATCGGCTCGACGAATGCCGCGCGACCAGCGCAGCGCCACGTACGCGCCACAGACCGAGATCAGAAACGACAGGCCAACCATCGGCCAGTTGTACTGGTACGGGATTACCGCACCGGGCACTGCCTGGAATCCCTCGAACATGACCCCTCCGTTTGGCTCTGTTGTCCAATGCGGAAGAGTGTGGCGAGCGATTCAAACGTTCACCAATACCTCATACGAGTATCAGAAGTGGGGTGTCAGGCCGCTTTCGTCGCTTTCGGCGGCTTCTTCTCCATCAGATACCAGATGGCGGCCAGCACCTGCACCACGACCAGCCCGCCCCAGACCATCAGATGGGCCGAGACAGGATGCCGTCCATCGGTGGAGGGGAAGAAATCGAGCACGAAACCGATGCCTACCTGGAACACGAAGGTTGCCAGGAACACGGTCAGCGTCATCGCCGTGGTGGCACGGCCAATCAGGTTGTCGGGAAAACGGCGCGCCAGCAGCGCGTAGGTCAGGATGCCACTCGATCCGAACACGCCATAGGCGCCCCAGAGCAGCGCCAGCGGGATGAACGGCAGCCGCGCCAGCAGCAGCAACTGGATCACGATGAACGCGATCATGCCGAAGCCGGCGAACGCGTAGAGACTGATGCCGCGCCGCTCCAGATGTCGCGCTGCCCAGCCGGCGCCCACGCACCCGCCCATCATCGCCAGGCCGATCACGGAGACCAGCCGCGCGCTGGCGCTGGCGTCGAGGCCCTGCACGTCGTGCATGAACGCGCTGACCCACAGCGTCTGCACAGCCAGAAAAATCCCCTGATTCAGCAGCGTCAGCGGCACCACGCGCCAGAACCGCTCGCTGCCGAGAATCAGCCGTGTACCGCGCATCTGCTCGGCAAAACTCTCCTTGCCAGGACGCCGGGCGTCGGGCACGCCAAACCAGAGCAGCAGCGCCATGCCGAACGAGACGACGCCCATGCCAATGCTGACCGTGCGCCAGTCCGTCACCGAGAGCAGCCAAGACAGCGGCGCGCCGACGACCACCGCCCCCATGCCGCCGATGGCCATCACCAGCCCGTTCAGGAACGGCATGCGCGCGAGCGGGAACCACATCGACAGCGCCTGGATGGCCGCCCCAAGGCAGACCGAGACACCGACGCCAATCATCGCGCGGCCCGCCGCCAGTCCGGCCATACCCGGTGCAAAGGCGAAGATGAACGAGCCTGCCACGGCCAGCAGCAGCAACGCGGCTTCCGTACGGCGCGGACCGAAGCGGTCCAGCAGGATGCCAGCCGGCAATTGTGCGCAGGCGAAGCCGAGGAAGTAGAAGCTCGTGAGCAGGCCGAGGTCGCCAGCGGTCAGTCCGAGATCGCGCGTGAGAAACGGCGCGAAGCCGAGATTCACGCCCCGGAAGATATAGGAGACCAGGAAGCCGAGCGAAAACAGCGCGAGCACGCGCCAGCGGGCCGGCGAGGCGTGGCGCGGCTCCGTGGACGGAACACCGGCGCGCGGCACCGGTTGAGTAGTGGAAGCAGTCATGCCGCCATTGTGATCACCATCGTGGTGCAAATCCAACGAAAGATACCCGCCGCAATTGTGAGTAGAATTTGACGACCTCGCCCCAGCCGCCCCGCCCCCACTGCCCTTGTCCGATATCCGACCGCCCCGTCCGCCTCACCTGCCGCCGCTTCAGGCGCTGCGGGCACTGGAAGCTGCCGCGCGCCACCGGAGCTTTTCACGGGCTGCCGAAGAGTTGGCGCTCACCCACAGTGCCATCAGTCATCACATCCGCGCGCTGGAGGACAACCTCGGCACCAAGCTGTTCCGGCGCACCGGGCTGACGATGACGCCTACCAGCGCGGGCGCCCGGCTGGCCGAGCAGGTGCGCGGTGCGCTCGACCAACTGGAATCGGCCCTGCGCGAGGCCAGCGACGTGGCTGGCCCGCCCGTGGTGCGGCTCCAGGTCAGCGTGATGGCCGACCTCGCCAACGCATGGCTGATCCGCCGCTTGCCCAGCCTGCACGCGCAGGCGCCCGAACTCGACCTGCACCTGCGGCTGCATGCCGAGATCTCGCCGCCCGATCCGTATTCGGTCGATGTCGGCATCTGGCACCAGCGCGTGGACCTGCCCGGGTTCGAATGCCACAACCTGATCGAAGATCATGTCATCGCCGTGGCCAGCCCCGCGCTGCTGGCGCGCTATCCGGGATTCACACTGGCCGACCTGCCCCGCCTGCCCATGCTGCGGTTTGCGCTGCGGCCATGGCGCGACTGGCTGCTGCTGGCCGGCTTGCCGCCGGAGGAGCCCGAGCGCGGGCCGATCTTCCAGGATGCCGGGCTGATGCTTCAGTCCGCCGTGGCCGGGCTGGGCGTGGCCACGGCCCGTGCGCAACTGGCCAACGACTATCTGGCGAGTGGCCAGCTTGTGCAGATCGGCGAGACACGCATCCCGTCGAGCCTGCACTACTGGGTGACGTGGCGCGAGGGCAATCCTCGCGAAAAGGCCATCCAGCAGTTCCATGCCTGGCTCAAGGCGCAGGCTGAAGAATCTACATGGCCGTCTCGCGGCTGAAACAGATTGCATGACGAAGCTGTCAAATAGGCCCATAAAAGCACTTCAATTTCGCAACAACTTTCGCCTCATAGCGCCTGAAGTTTCATCAATGCAACCATTTTGCCCATCGCTTGATCCGGCACCGGTGAGCATGATTTCTCCTCCATCAGGCCGATAGCCAGGTATCCAGAACGATCCATCTGCAATCGGCATCGTTCAAAAGGATGAGGCGCAGATCGCTCGTGGCGTAGCCCGCCTGGTGCTCGCAACGCGCTGCTGGGCACGCCGCGCTACATCCGTTCAGGGGGTAGGCCTCAGCCGGACAGTACCCTCCCCCGGATGGGCCACACCGTCAATGCCGTATCAGGCACTTCAAAAATGAAACGTTTTTGGCCATCTGTAGCGTTTGCTGCATAACGCTTACAAAGCGGCGCTTGCGATACCGCGCCGTCTGTTTTAAGCACGCTTCTCCGCACATTTGCCAGCCAATTCGCGGGTTTCTACGCGTTTTCTGCCTTCGGCATCACGCTCGCGTTTCGAAACATTCAGTTACACAGTTTCGTCCACGACGCATCGCCAAACCCTCACCCCTTTAAAAATCAATGACTTGGCGACAGTGGCACGTTCGTCGCTCAATGCCCTGCAACCACGGCAGGCCAGCAGGTTCCGCAGCAGAGGGAGCCAGGGCGCACAGACCGAACACAACAAGTGGGACGGGTGATCGGACCAGACGGTCAGATCGAGGGAGCGAAACAGGGGCGGCACGCTGCAGTGCCCCCCGAGGCGTAGAAGGCCGGCAACAGGCCCGACCGCCAGCAGTTGCAGCGCATTCAGGCGTGGAACGATCCCTGGAGAGCAGGACGGATCGGACCACGGCGCCCACTCGGGATGTTGGTGCCGCCGGAAGCGGCCTGACATCGGGCGAAGATGTGCAACCGGATTGGTTCCGGAAACGCATCGCCTGAGCCAGGTGGAATCGCACAGACGCCACGTCAGTGACAGCTTTGCGGTTTGGCCTCGGTCAGCATCATCGGCCGAAACCTTGTGCCCGACCTCCAGCGGGCGCTTTTTTCCAAAACCATGACGTCAAGGAGAAGGACATGAAAGCCATGTTCGATGGAATCAAGCGTTTTGTTCGTGAAGAAGACGGCGCAGCGGGCGTGGAATATGCCCTTCTGCTCGCCTTCGTGGCCCTGGTGATGGTGGGCTTCGGCGGCGACGTGAAAGCTGCCGTGGGCGGCATCTGGGGCAACATCGTCGCCGGCCTGCAGGGCGCCTGAGCCAGCCGCCGCAGGCAGGGCCGGCCCGACGCGCCAGCGGGCCGGTCCGCCACCCAGCACAGATTTCCACGCCATGCCCGGCCATCGTGCCGACGCACGGCTGACAACGACCGCCTGACCGGGGGAACCGCCATGATCACATTCGCCGCACTTGCCAACCTGGGCCTGGCCGCGATGGTCGTCGTGGCGGCGGTCAGCGATGCCCGCTCGCGCCGCATTCCGAACGCCCTTGTGGCTGCCGGACTCGTGGCCGCCCTGGGCTTCCAGATCGCGGCGTGGGGCTTCACTGCCGGCGCCTGGCAGTGGATAGGCGGCCTGGCGACGGGGATGGGACTGTTCCTGGCCATCTATCTCTTCGGCGGCCTGGGGGCCGGCGACGTGAAGTTGATGGGGGCGGCGGGCGCCTTCCTGGGCCCACTTGGCGCCGCACACGCCGCGCTGGCGAGCTTTCTGGTCGGTGGCTTGCTGGCACTCGCGGCGATGTTGCTGCATCGGCCTTCGCGGCAGGCGCTGACCGCGCTGGGTTCGCTGCTGATGGCATTGCCTTTCGGACGCACCGCCACCACCGCCGCACGCATCGATCCGGCCAGCGAGGCCGGCAGTTCTGCCACAGCACGGCTGCCCTACGCGATTGCCATTGCGGCGGGCGTCTTGCTGGTGAAGTGGGAGGTGCTCTGAACCGGCACCTGCCGGCGCGGAGCGCAATCGCACGGGAACGTCCGTGCGCAAGAACGAAGTACAAGGCCGATGCCGGCACAGCCCGGACGTTGGCGGGAACGGGAGACGGCCATGCCAGACAGCAGCCGCACACATGCGCAACAGGGGTCGGCCCGGCCCTGCGCAGCGCCACATCGCCACAGAAACGCCGTGCAGCAGACCGCCGCGCGGCATAGCGTTGGCGCCCGCCGGGCACCGTTGCGCGGCAGGCCAGCCGGCCGCCCTGTCACGCCGCCAGCCTGCCGCATCGTGCGGGCCCGCCGCACCTTCCTGTTCTGAACGGAGACCATCATGAAGAACCTCCGCATCCTGTTCATGCTGCTGATCGCCACCGTTGCCGGACTGACCGCCGTGGTACTGGCTTCCCGCTGGCTCATGCAGCAAGGCGCCAGCGGCATTACCAAGGTGGCTGTCGCCAATGCCGACATCGACCTGGGCCAGCAGATCACCGCCGAATCCATCCGGCTGGTGGACTGGCCTTCGGCCAGCCTGCCGCCCGGCGTGGTCAACGACGCGCACCTGCTCGACGGCCGCGTCACCAAGGCCAGCCTCACGCGCGGCGAGCCGATCCTTGAATCCAAGCTCACGCCGGTGGGTACCAAGGGCGGACTCTCTGCCGTCATCGCCAGCGGCAAACGCGCCATCACCGTACGTGTGAACGATGTAGTCGGCGTGGCCGGTTTTGCATTGCCGGGCAGTTTCGTCGACATCATCGTCAATACGCAGCGCGACAAGGACGGCAAGCCCAGCGCCAGCCACGCGGAGAAAGGCGAGCAGTCGATTTCGAAGATCGTGCTCGAGAAGATCCTGGTGCTGGCCGTGGCGCAAGAGGTCAATCGCGACGAGACCAAGCCGAAGGTCGTGAATGCGGTCACGCTGGAAGTCACGCCCGAGGAAGCCGAGAAGATCGACCTGGCGCGCAGCGTGGGCAACCTATCCCTGGTGTTGCGCAACCAGGTAGACCCGCGTCCTGCCGAGACGGCGGGTGCCACCAAGGATTCCCTGCTCAAGGTGCCCGTCGTGGCCGTGGCTGCCCCGTCGATCCGGACCGTGACCGTGCGCCAGATGGCCGAGCGCAAGCCTGGCAACTGCGTGGGCGTGATCAACGGCACCCAGCACAACCAGGAATGCTTCTGAACCACCACTACAACGGCACCCGTTGACCAGAGGAAGCAGGCCACACCGGACACTGCTCCCGAAAACGGCGAACCACCGGGGGAACATCATGGAAAGCAACCTCACAGGCCGCGGCTTGCCGCGCGCTGCCGGCACGCGCCTGCACATCTCGATCCTGGCACTCGCGGCGCTGGCCGCCGTGGCCAGCGGCAAAACCTACGGCCAGGCGGCCATCGAGGCGGCCATTGCCGCCGCCAGCAGCGCCGGCGTGCCAGTCCAGCTTGTGGCGCAACAGCCCGTCGGCGACGCCGCCGCAGCCCAGCGCGCCCAGCAGGCATCGGCAGCGGCGGCGGCACGCGGACCGAACTGCACGGGCGCCGTGCGCGACCGCCGCGAGGTAGCGGTGGCCGTCGGCAAGTCCACAATGATCGAGATGCCCGAAGCTGTGCGAAACCGCTCGCTCGGCAATCCGCACGTCGCGCAAGCCATGCTGGTCTCGCCGCAGACGCTCTACGTACTGGGCCAGGAGGTGGGTACGACCAACATGATCGTGCAGGGCCGCAGCGGATCGTGCAGCGTGATCGATGTCATCGTGGGCGCAGACCCTGGAGGGTTGCAGGCCACGCTGCGCCAGTTGCTGCCCGAGGCAAGCCGCGTCAAGGTGTCGTCGGCTGCAGACAGTCTCGTACTGACCGGCACCGTGGCCGACGCCGTGCAGGCGCAGAAGGTGCTCGACATCGCCAACGCGTTCGTGGTCCGGCAAACGCGCGGCCCTACGCAAACCCAGCAGGCCCCGGCGGCGGCGCAGCAAACGCCGATCGCACAACTCGTGAACCCGGCCACGGCCGGCATGCCGATACGCAGCCCGCGCATCATCAACATGATGGTGGTCGAGGCGCCGCAGCAGGTCATGCTCGAAGTCAAGGTGGCCGAGGTTTCCAAGACGCTGATCGACCAGATGGGCTCGGCGGCCAACCTCGCGGGGGCATTCGGAAGCTGGAACTTCGGCCTGCTTGCCAACTTCCTGTCCTCCGGCGCGCCGGACCTGATCACCTTCAGCAAGAACAACAACCTGCCGTTGCAGTTCGCGCTCGATGCGCAACGCGGCGACGGACTCGTCAAGATCCTGGCCGAGCCAAACCTGATGGCAATTAGCGGACAGGAGGCCAGCTTCCTGGCGGGCGGCAAGGTCTTCATCCCCGTCCCGCAGAGCTTCGGCGGCAATACCACGACGATCATCCTCCAGGAAGAAACCTTCGGTGTGGGCCTGCGCTTTACGCCCACGGTGATGGAGAACGGCCGCATCAACCTGAAAGTGGCGCCCGAGGTATCGGAACTCTCCCCGACGGGTGTGGCGCTCACCGCGCCGAATGTGTCCGGCGCCACGATCCTGCCGCTCATCAACACGCGGCGGGCCTCCACCACGCTGCAGGTGTACGACGGTCAGAGCTTCGCAATCGGCGGCCTCATCAAGAACAACATCACCGGCAGCCTGAAGGCGCTGCCGGGCGTGGGCGAGCTGCCGGTGGTGGGCGCGCTGATGCGCAGCACGAACTTCCAGCAGGACCGCACCGAACTGATGTTCGTCGTGACGCCGCGCCTGGTGAAGCCGCTGCCGCAGTCCTATCCGATGCCGACCGACACCTTCGGGCCGGTTCGCCCCGGCGAGGTCTACATCAACGGCAACATGGAAGGCCACCCGGTTCGCCCCGCCGCGGCACCGGCAGCCATGCCAGCACCGATGCCCGGCGCATCGCCCGCTACCGCCCCGACATCGATGCCTGCGCCAATGCCCGCACCCGGCTCCGCACCGGCACCGCTCACGCAGGCACCGGCTGGCGGCAACGCCACGCTGGCCGCCACCGATATCCCGGCGCGGTCGGATCGCTGAGTCGCCCGCCACCGCCAACCCGTTTCAGGAGCTCATCATGATCGTCCACAACCTGTTCCGCCCGGCCCTGCTCGCGGCCACCTTCGCGGCCTTCCTGCCAGTGCTTGCGAGCCTCGGCGGCTGCATGGCCTCGACCCCGCTCTACGACAAGCAGTTCGGCGATGCCGTGCGCACCGTGCGCGCCATGCAGACGCTGAACCCCGACGCCAGCAATCCCGCCAACCCCGGCGCCAGTGTCGACGGGCGCACCGCCACGGCGGCGATGGACCGCTACAACGGGTCGTTCCGCGCGCCCCAGGGCGATGCCAATGGCTATACGGTCGGCGTCGGCTCCGCGAACGGCGGCGGTAGCAGCGGCCTCAACAGCATGGGCCGCTGAAGCCCCTTTTCGTCATCCTTACAGGGAGCGAGCCATGGCAAAGATCGTCGTTGTCTCCGCCGAAGAATCGCAGTTGCAGCACGTTGCCGGACTCATCACGCAGTCCGCCAACCATGTGGTGCAACGTATGCTGGCCGCGCCGACGCTGGCGCTGGCGCAACCCGGCCTCACGCTCGGCACCGACCTGCTGATCCTGGCCGCCCCGGACTTCAGCGCGGACGATCTGTCCCAGCTGCGCCGCCTGCGCACCGACGCGCCCGGCACGCTGTGCATGTTGCTGACCGGCCACGCCTCCGCCGATCTCCTGATGCGCGCCATGCGTGCGGGTGTACAGGGCGTGCTGCCATGGCCGCCCGAGCCCGGCGAATTCCGCGATGAACTCCTGCGCTGCACGAGCCACGCACTCAGCAACGGCCGCGCCGAGGGGCAGGTACTGGCCTTCCTGTCGTGCAAGGGAGGCAGCGGCACCACGTTCATCGCCGCCAACACCGCGCACCTGCTGGCGGTCCGCCATCAGAAACGCGTGCTGATGGTGGACCTGAGCCAGCAGTACGGCGACGCTGCGTTCGTGCTGACGGACCAGACGCCGCCCGCCACGCTCGCCGAAGTGTGCCGCCAGATCGACCGGCTCGACGCTGCCTTGCTCGATGCCTGCGTGACGCATGTCTGCCCAGGCTTCGACGTGCTGCCCGCCGCCGGCGATCCGGTCAAGGCTGGCGAGATCAAGGCGGCCCATCTTGAACGACTGCTGACCATCGCGCGGCAGCAATACGACGCCGTGGTGCTGGATGTGGGGCAGGACATCAATCCGGCATCCATCGTCGTGCTCGATCACAGCAACCTGATCTATCCAGTGCTGCAGCCGAGCCTCTCGCACCTGCGCGGCGGTCACCGGCTGCTTGAGATCTGCCGCTCGCTCGGCTATCACGCCGACCGTCTGCGCCTGGTGCTCAACCGCCAGGACAAGCACGCCCCACTCGATCTCCGGACGATGGAAAACGCCTTCGGCATGCGCTTTGCCCATGTGCTGCCCAACGACACCGTGCCCGTGCGCGATGCCAGCAATCAGGGCCTGCCGCTGCTACAGGTGGCGCCGAAAGCTGCACTGACCCGCGCGCTCGGCGACATGGTCGGCGAGCTGTTTCCCGATACCGCGCCGCAGCGCGACAGCCTGCTGCGCAAGCTGTTCGGCCATGGTCCGCAGGTAGCCGCCCCGGCGCGCGCCTGACCCCCCCTGCCTGGAGCCCATCATGTCTTTGCGAGAACAACTCTTTCAGCAGGCCGGCGAGGCGCTGCCGCCGCGCGTGGCCAAGGCAAACGGCACCGGCGCGGTCAGCCAGGCCTACCAGCAACTGGCGATGGAGATCCACCAGACCATCGTCGACCGTGTGGAACTGGCGCGGCTGCAGCAACTCACGCCCGAACAAGTCAAGCGCGAACTGGCGCAACTGGTGGAGCGGATCATCGACGAGGGCAATCACCCGGTCAACGAAGCCGAGCGCCGCCGCCTGGTCTCCGACGTGCAGGACGAGATGCTCGGCTACGGCCCGCTGGAGCCGCTGCTGGCCGATCCCACGATCTCGGACATCCTCGTCAACACGGCCCGGCATGTCTATGTGGAGCGGCATGGCAAGCTCGAACTCACGGACGTCACGTTTCTCGATGACGCCCACCTGCTGCGCGTGATCGAGAAAATGGTGTCGCGCATGGGCCGGCGCATCGACGAGTCCAGCCCCATGGTGGATGCCCGGCTGCCCGACGGCTCGCGCATCAACGCCATCATCCCGCCATCCGCCATCGACGGCCCGCTGCTCTCGATCCGTCGCTTCTCGGTCAATCCGCTACAGATCAAGGACCTCGTCGAGCTATGCACGCTGACGCCGCAGATGGCGCAGTTGCTCGACGCCATGGTGCGCGCCAAGCTCAACGTACTGATCTCGGGCGGCACGGGTAGCGGCAAGACCACGCTGCTCAATATTCTCTCCGGCTTCATTCCTGCCGACGAGCGCATCGTGACGATCGAGGATGCGGCCGAACTGCAATTGCGCCAGAACCACGTACTGCGGCTCGAAACGCGGCCCGCCAATATCGAGGGACGCGGCGAGATTACGCAGCGGGCGCTTGTACGCAACGCACTGCGGATGCGGCCGGACCGGATCATCCTGGGCGAAGTGCGCGGTGCCGAGGCACTCGACATGCTGCACGCGATGAACACGGGCCACGAAGGATCGCTCGCCACCATCCACGCCAACACGCCGCGCGACGCACTGACGCGGCTGGAGAACATGATCAGCATGGCCGGCCTGAACCTGCCCACGCGCACCATGCGCCAGCAGGTCACCTCGGCGATCTCGGTGGTGGTACAGGTTTCGCGCCTGACCGATGGCCGCCGCAAACTCGTCAGCGTGCAGGAGATCACGGGCATGGAAGGCGAGGTGGTGAACATGCAGGAGATCTTCACGTTCCGCCGCAAGGGTGTGGATCGCGACGGTCGCATCCGCGGCCACTTCTGCGCCACCGGTGTCCGTCCCAAGTTCTGCGAACGGCTCCAGGCGTTCGGCATTCATCTGCCTGAGACGCTGTTCGACCCCGCTGCCACGCAGGAAGTCTAGGAGCACGATCATGAACGCCACGATGGTCGGATTTTCCGTCTCGCTTTTCCTGGCCCTGTTGCTGGGCGCGCTTGGCGCATGGCAATGGTGGAACCAGACGCGCAGCCAGCGTGCCCGGCGCTTCAGCCATCGCGTGGAAGCGGCGATGCTCAAGAGCGTCAGCCACGGCGCCGATGCCGGCATCCTGAAGCAGCGCGTGCTGGGCGACTCGCCTGGCATGACACGGCTGCTGCGTCGGCTGCCGCGCGTGGAGGCGCTCGACCTGATCCTGCTCCAGTCCGGGCTTGACTGGTCCGTGGGCCGACTGCTGGCGGTGACCGGCCTTGCCGCGGTGGCCGCCATCGGCATGCTCCTGCCTTTCCACCCGCCTGCGTTTGCGCTGTTGCCGATCGCCATCTGCGCGGCCTGCCTGCCCACGCTTTTCGTGATGCGCAAACGGGGCAAGCGGCTCGCACGGCTGGAAGAACAATTGCCCGAGGCGGCCGACCTGATCGGCCGTGCGCTACGCGCCGGGCATTCGCTGCCGAGCGCACTCGACATGGCCGGCCAGGAGCTGCCCGACCCGATCGGCAACGAACTGGCACTGGTGTTCGGCGAGATCAACTACGGCATCCCGATTGGCGACGCACTGGCGGGCCTGACCGACCGCGTGCCTCTGGAAGACCTGCGCTATCTGGTCATCGCGATCATGATCCAGCGCGAATCGGGCGGCAACCTGGCCGAGATCCTCGACAACGTGGGCGCCCTGATCCGCAAGCGGCTGCAACTGCTGGACAAGGTGCGCGTGCTGTCGGCCGAGGGGCGTCTCGGCGGCGTCATCCTGACCCTGCTGCCGCTGGTCATGGGCGTCCTGGTGTACCAGATCAACCCTGACCTGATTTCCACGCTGTGGACCGATCCGGCCGGCATCCGAATGCTGTGGGCGGCCATCGCCATGACCTGCGTGGGCATCGTGTGGATGCGCCAGATCGTGCGGATTCATGTCTGAGACAGCCAGCAACCGAGGCGGGCGCCAGCCCGGACCATCATGCCCATGACCACCATCCTCCTGCTCACGGCCACCTTTGTCATCGTCTTCGGCGTGTCCTGCGTGGCAATGGCACTGCTAAGGCCCAGTGCAGTGCAGCGCCGCGTGGGGCAGATCCATCGCGAGATACCGGGTGTGGAAATGCCGTCGCCACAAAGGGGCTGGCTACGCCAGGCCGAAAAGCTGGCCCGTCCGCTCGCCCGGATATCGCTGCCGAAGGAGGGATGGGAAAACTCCGCGCTGCGCACGCGCTTCATCCACGCAGGATGGCGCCAGCCGGAAGCCATGGCCGTGTACTTCGCACTGAAAACGCTGCTTGTGACCGGCCTGCCCCTGGTCATGTGGGTCCTGCTGTCCGGGCACCTCGACCCCGCGCAGCAGGCCAAGCTGCCACTGGCAATGTTTGCCGCAGCCGTGGCAGGGTTCTACCTGCCCGACCTGGTGCTGCGCCACAAGGTGCGCAGGCGCCAGCGCGAGATCTTCGAATCGTTCCCCGACAGCCTGGACCTCATCATGGTCTGCGTGGAGGCTGGCCTGGGTCTCGATGCGGCCGTGCTGCGCGTGGTGGAGGAAATGCGCAGCGCGCGCCCCGCAATGGCCGAGGAATACGAACTTCTCACGCTGGAGTTGCGTGCCGGCCTGCCGCGCGAGAAAGCCATGCGGAACCTGGCCTCGCGCACCGGCGTGGAAGACGTGAGCATGCTCGTGGCGATGCTGATCCAGGCCGACCGCTTCGGCACCAGCGTGGCGGATTCGCTGCGTGTGCATTCGGACATGCTCCGCACGCGCCGCCACATGCTGGCCGAGGAGCGCGCCGCAAAGATCGGCACCAAGATCCTCTTCCCGCTGATCTTCTGCATCTTTCCGTCGCTGTTCGTGGTGCTGCTTGGACCAGCCGCCATCCAGGTCATCACGGCACTGCGTTCGGTGGCGAATCAATAGGCACGCCCCAGTCTTCCGCCCCATCCGAAGGAGACCATCATGCGCCATCGCACCCGCTCTCGCCCTGCTGCCTCCGGCCAACGCGCCCGGGGAGCCGCAGCCGTGGAATTCGCCCTGATCTTCCCGCTGCTGATGTTCATCGTGTTCGGCGCGATCGAGTTCGGTACCGCGCTATACGACAAGGCCGTGATCACCAACGCCAGCCGCGAGGCGGCGCGTGCCGGCGTGATCCTGCGCACGCCCGCAATGACCAGCACGCAGATCAAGCAGGTAGCCACGAACTATTGCCAGAACAAGCTCGTGGCCTACGGCGCCTCTGCCACCTGCACCTACCCTGGCACGGTGACGGCATGCAGCACCACCGGCACGCCACTCACCGTACAGGTGGCCTACAACTTCAATGGCCTGCTGCTGGGTCCCCTGATCCGGCCGTTCACGGGTCCGATCACGATCAATGCATCGACCACCATGCTCTGCGAGTAGCGGGCATGCACCCCGAGGGAGGCCAGTGATGACACATCGCCCAACCAACATATCGTCCCGCCCTCGTCGGCAACGCGGCGCCATTGGCATCATGATGCCTTTCATGATGATCACGATCCTGTCGATCGGTGCCATCGCCATCGACGTGGGTCATCTCGTGGTGGTGCGCAACGAACTGCAGAATGCCGCGGATGCCGCGGCACTCGCGGGCGCGGCAAAGCTCTACCCAGCCACGCCTGCGCCGCAGTGGACCAACGCGGTCAGCAACGGCACATCGGCCATCGGACTCAACAAGGCGGCGGGCGTGACCCTTAGCACGGGCGCTGTACAGGCCGGCTACTGGAACCTGGCCGGCTCGCCTGCCACGCTGCAGGCGCAGACCATCGTGCCAACTTCCAACGACGCGCCAGCCGTCCAGGTCACGATCAGCCGCGGCGCGGGCAGCAACGGCGGCCCCGTGGCCATGCTGCTCGCGCAGGTCTTTGGCGGATCTGCGGCCAGCACTTCGGCCACCGCCGTGGCGGTGGTATCCGCACCGGGCGCGCTGCTGGCGGGCGCTACACCGCTGCCCATGGTGATCTCGTCCTGCCTCTACAGCCAGTTCTTCAATCCCACCACGGGGCAGCCACTCACCACGAGTTTCAAGATCGGATCGAGCTATCACTACGGCCCATGCGAATCCGGCCAGTGGACCACGTTCTTCTCGAATACGAATAGCGACTCCGCCACCAAGAACATCATCAATGGCAATACGCCCAGCCCAGCCATGAAGATCGGCGACAAGGTGTGGGTGCAGACCGGCACCAAGACGAACCTGTTCGGCGAAGTGGCCAGCGAGCTGACGGGAAAGACCGTGATCATTCCCGTCGTGTCGGACCCCACCAACACCGGCTTCCAGACCAATGGGCAAATGTCCATCGTCGCGTTCGCGGCGTTCTACATCGAGACCGCTGTGGGCGGGTCAGGCAAGTATGTACAAGGCCATTTCGTGGGTGGGGCGCCCGTGACCAACAGCGGCGGTGGCGTAGGCCCCTACTACGGCGCCTACGTCCCGCCCCGCCTGGCGAAGTGACCCCGAATGGAGCCGGCGGCCCGCCAGTGCCCCAGGCAATGGTGGCCCCTTGCGGCGCGTATCCATGACGCGCCATGAGGCCCCCCTGGCTCCTTTTGCGGCTCGGTCCTTGACCGGGCCGCTTTTTTTTCGAAGAATCGACCGCAGCCACCCCACAACCGGAGCCTGCATGAAGCTGCGCGTCCTCAGCGACATTCACGTCGAACACAATCCGTCCGAGCCCGTGCCTGACTGCGCGGCCGACCTCGTCATCCTGGCCGGCGACATCGCCAACGGCCGCGACGGCATCGACTGGGCCGCACGCACTTTCGACGTGCCCGTGCTCTACATCCCAGGCAACCACGAGTACTACGAAAGCGCGTTCGATACGGTGGACCAGTTGATGGCCGAAGGCGCCGCCGAGGCCGGCAACGTGACGCTACTCAACGGCACCGTGGCGGAATTTGCCGAACCCGACGGCCAGCGCGTGCGAATTGTCGGCACGACCTGGTGGACCGACTACTGCCTCTACGGCGAGAACCGCGCGGACGAGGCCATGGAAGCCTGCGCCCGGGTGATGGTGGACCATCGCCTGATCGCCACGACCGATGCCGATGGCTCGCATCGCGGCTTCACACCTGCCGACGCACTGGCCCGCCATCACGCCGCCACCGCCTGGCTGGCCGATGTCCTGTCGCAACCGTTCGACGGCAAGACCGTGGTCGTCACGCACCACGGCCCGGACCTGGGCAGCCTCGATGCCCGCTACGCGCACGACATCGTCTCCGCCGGCTTCATCTCCCGCCGCCCCGACCTTGTGGCACAGGCCGACGTCTGGATTCACGGGCACACGCATACAAGCTTCGACTACTGGATCGAGGATTCGCGCGTGGTCTGCAACCCACGCGGGTATATCTCGCGGCGCACGGGCCAGCCGGAGAATCCGAGGTTCGACTGGGGCAAGATCGTCACGCTTTGAGCGCGATGTAGAAACGGGCGGCATGGCCGCCCGGTGATGCGTCGGGAGTGTGACGCGCACAAGGCTTACGGCTTGGCGTTCTTGAGCAGGAATTCCAGCACGATTTTTCGTTCGCTGTCGTTCAGGCCGGCACGCTGGAACATGCTGGGCGTGATACCGAGCCATTGCTTTTCCGTGAACTGGCCGGGATCGCGCGGCCCGTGGCACATGGTGCAACGCTGGTAGTAGATCTTCTCGGCGGGTGAGAGCGATGCCGTGGCATTCTCGCGCAGCACCGCAGTTCGGTCGACACCATAAAATTTCTCGTCGAACCGCACATCGCGCTTGACGATCCTGGGCGGATCGAACGCCCGTGTGCCACCGGCATCGGGGTCCTCGCACTTTCGCATCGAGGCGATGCAGGTGTTCGCCGTGGTCGCCTGCGTCAGCCCACTGGCACCGCGACTCGACGTCAGGAAGTTGATCAGACCGTTGTTGCAACGGCCCTTGCTGTCCAGTTGCGGCCATGCGCCCTCGAAGAGACTGACCACGCCGGGCATGATCCTGTCGCTGATCCGCGCTCCCACCACCACGGCTCCGCGCGCGTTGTAGAGCTCGACCAGGTCGCCGTCCTTGATGCCATGCGCCTTCGCATCCTCCACGCTGACGGTCAGCGGCTCGCGGGTCTGCACCGTGTAATGCTGCCGCAGCGTCGCGGAATTGTTCATCTGCGAGTGCAGACGCCAGTAGGGATGCGGACTGACCACATGCACCTGGCCCTCGCGCGCGTTGCCGAGGTACTCGGCGGGCTCCTGCCATTGAGGCATGGGCGGCATGTCAGGGATACCCATCTTGTCGATGCCCGCGCAATACATCTCGATCTTGCCGCTGTCCGTGTGCAGCGGATGCTTCACCGGGTCCGCGCGGAAGTCGCCGTGGCGCACCCACTTGCGTGCCTCTGCCGGGACTGGAATGCGCGCGATACCCTCGGCCCAGAAGTTGTCGAACGGGGTGTGCTGCGCGGCCGTGCTCGCGGCGTAGGCTTCCTTCACATAGTCGATCGGTGTCTTGCCTTCGGTGAACGCGTACTCGATTCCCATCCGGGCCGCAAGACGGCGGAAGATCTCGAAGTCGTCGAGCGCATCGTACTGAGGCGCGATGATCTGCTTCATCGCGTACACCTTGTCGATGCTATAGGTGCCCGCCGAGGAAATGTCGTCCCGCTCCACCGTCGTCGTGGCCGCGAGCACGATATCCGCCCAGCGCGCCGAGCCGTTCCACCAGGGCTCGTGGCAGATGACCGTGTCCACGGTAGCCATGGCCCGCGCCAGTTCATTGAGATCCTGCTGATGGGAGAAGAGATTGTTGCCCGCGTTGTAGATCAGCTTGACCTTGGGATAGGTGTACGTGCTGCCGTTGTAGGTGAACGACTTTCCGGGGTTGAGCAACATCTCGCTGATGCGCGATGCGGGGCAGATCTTCTTGACAGGATTCCGCCCCTGCGACATGCCGGTGGGCGCTACGCCATTGGATTGCGGCATACCGCCGCCGCCGTAGTGCCACGAGAAACCCACACCTTGTCCCGGCAAGCCGATATTGCCCAGGATGCAGGCGAAGTTCACGATGGCCCAGTAAGGCATCTCGCCGTGGTGCGCGCGCTGGATGGCCCAGGAACCGCACAACTGCGTGCGCCTGGACTGCATCAGCTCGGCCAGCGCGCGGATCTTTGCGGCGGGGATGCCCGTGATCTTCGCCGCCCACTCCGGTGTCTTGGGCGGTGAACCGTCCTTGCCTTCCAGATAGTCGCGGTACTTGTCAAAGCCGACCGTGTACTTGTCGATAAAGGCCTGGTGATGCTTGTTCTGACGGATCAGATGCCAGCTCATTGCCAGGAACAGCGCCGTGTCCGTGTTGGGGACGATGCGCACCCACTCCGCGCCCATCTTCTCGTCCGTGGTGGTGACCTGCGGATTGATCGAGATGAACTGGCAGCCCGCCTTCTTGACGGCATCCCAGCCGGCGTACATCTCGTGGTCGCATACCGTGTACTCGATCCGGTTGTTCTTGTCGGGATCGCAGCCGACAAACACGACCAGTTCGGTGTTGTCACGCAACTGCTCCCACGCGGTCTGCGCCGAATACACCTCCATGTCGCCGATTACCATCGGCATGATGATCTGTCCGGCGCCTGCCGAATAGTCACCCGTGGTCATGGACGAGCCACCGATCAGGTTGAAGAACCGGCCCTGCAGCACGTTGGGACGAAAAATGCCCGCATGCGACCAGCCGCCGTATGACGACGAAAAACAGCCTTCGTTACCGTATTGCTGGATAGTGTCGAGAATGGCCTTGGCGGTCAGGCCCAGTGCGGTATCCCAGCTCACCTGCACCCACTCGTCCCTGCCCCGCAACTCGGGCTTGTTGCTGCCCTTGCCGCCGCGCTGCACCCACTCAAGATACGACTTGCGCACCATGGGGCCAACGATGCGCGTCTTGTCGTAAGTGCGATCCAGCACGCCACGCGTCAGCATCTCGGTGGGTTGCCTGTCGCTCGCGTGCGCCTCCACCCTGACGATCCTGCCCTTGTCGACCGTGGCGATCATCGGGCCATAGTGGGTGGCATGAGGTATCCGGCCACTGAATCGCTGGAGCGCCGCAAGCCGCGTGGCGGCATCGGGTTCGGCAAGCGCCTCCGCGATGGGCGAGAGTTTGAATTTGCCTGCGCCCACCCACACGCCCAACACCCCTGCAAGGCCGCTCCCTAACCATTGACGTCGCGTAAGTGGCATGACTGTTTCTCCGTGGTATGGAAAAACCATTCTTCCACCGGGTTCTTTGCCGATGTCTGATCCCAGGCAATTCCACGCCGCATCGGCACGCCATCTCAGGTGCGGGCCCATCTCGATCAAAAACAAAAACCCCCGAGGGCTCACGCCCTCGGGGGTTTTTTCGACAGTCAGGCGGGTTGGCCTGGCAGTCCGGCGCGATTTACATCATGCCGTCCATGCCGCCCATGCCACCCATGCCGCCCGGCATTGCCGGCGCCGATTCTTCCTTGGCGGTTTCCGCCACGGCGCAGTCGGTCGTCAGCATCAGCGAAGCCACCGAAGCGGCGTTCTGCAGCGCGGTGCGGGTCACCTTGGTCGGATCCAGCACGCCCATTTCCACCAGGTCGCCGTACTCGCCCGAAGCCGCGTTGTAACCGTAGTTACCCTTGCCTTCGATGACCTTGGCCACCACGACCGAAGCTTCTTCACCAGCGTTCAGCACGATCTGGCGCAGCGGCTCTTCCATGGCGCGCAGCACGATCTTGATGCCGGCGTTCTGGTCCGGGTTGGCACCGGTCAGGTTCGAGATGGCAGCACGTGCGCGCAGCAGGGCCACGCCACCGCCAGGAACAATGCCTTCTTCCACGGCAGCGCGCGTAGCGTGCAGCGCATCTTCCACGCGTGCCTTCTTTTCCTTCATTTCGACTTCGGTGGCAGCGCCAACCTTGATCACGGCAACACCGCCGGCCAGCTTGGCCACGCGTTCTTGCAGCTTTTCACGGTCGTAGTCCGAGGTGGCTTCCTCGATCTGGGCGCGGATCTGCTTCACACGGCCTTCGATGGCCGAGCCGTCGCCGGCGCCGTCGATGATGATCGTGTTTTCCTTGCCGATCTCGATGCGCTTGGCTTGACCCAGGTCTTGCAGGGTAGCCTTTTCCAGCGTCAGGCCGATTTCCTCGGCGATCACCGTGCCGCCCGTCAGGATGGCGATGTCTTCCAGCATGGCCTTGCGGCGGTCGCCGAAGCCCGGAGCCTTGACGGCGGCGGTCTTCAGGATGCCACGGATGTTGTTCACCACCAGCGTGGCCAGGGCTTCGCCTTCCA
>Ga0102591_1000663_pt1 | contig 60596 bp, 59 predicted proteins | sample AraplaCol_mCL_r2_2_FD_76860 | JGI IMG/M metagenome (GOLD analysis project Ga0102591, IMG submission 76860) | Arabidopsis root microbial communities from North Carolina, USA - plate scrape MF_Col_mCL_r2 (SPADES assembly) (version 2) | ecosystem: Host-associated > Plants > Roots > Endosphere... | reverse complement strand
GGCTGCGTTGATGCAGTGCATGCCCTGGGCTGCGAGCGCTTGACTTGGGACCCGGCCAAAAAAAACCGGGTCCCAAAATTTGGGCCCGGTGGCTCATTCTACGCATGCCCCGGCGACGGCCTCGCCACCTTGCGGTGCAGCATGCACGGATCGGGGGCTTTTGAGCGCAGTTCGCTAAACTTCGCCCCCTTGGCCCCTCACCGGGCGACCTCAGAAGACCAGCCACATGCATTCCGTCGTCATCAGCGGCACCGGCCTGTACCAACCTCCGCACGTCATCACCAACGCCGAACTGGTGGAGGCCTTCAACCGCTACGTCGACCTGCAGAACGCCGAGCACGCCGAAGCGATCGCCGCCGGCACGCGCCAGCCGCTGGTGCACTCGAGCGTGGAGTTCATCGAGAAGGCCTCCGGCATCAAGCAGCGCTACGTGATCGAGAAGGAGGGCGTGCTGGACCCGGCGCGCATGTACCCGCGCTTCGAGGAGCGCGCCGACGACCAGCTGTCGCTGATGGCGGAGATCGCCGTCGACGCCGCCCGCAAGGCGCTGGCCGCGGCGGGGCGCCAGCCGGAAGACGTCGACGCGGTGTTCTGCTCCGCCGCCAACATGCAGCGCGCTTATCCGGCCATGGCGGTGGAGATCCAGCAGGCGCTGGGCGCGGGCGGCTATGGCTTCGACATGAACGTGGCCTGCTCGTCGGCGACCTTCGCGCTGGAGCAGGCCTTCAACGCGGTGCGCTCGGGCGCGTCCAAGTGCGTGCTGATCGTGAATCCGGAGATCACCTCGGCCCACCTGGAATGGAAGGACCGCGACTGCCACTTCATCTTCGGCGATGTGTGCACGGCCATCGTGGTCGAGCGCGCCGACCTGGCGGTGGCGCCGGAGCAGTGGGAGATCCTGGGCACCAAGCTGGCGACGCAGTTCTCGAACAACATCCGCAACAACTTCGGCTTCATGAACAAGGCCGAGGACAGCGATCCCGACGCGCGCGACAAGACCTTCCGCCAAGAGGGCCGCAAGGTGTTCAAGGAGGTGGTGCCCATCGCCGCCGCGCACATCGAGCAGCATCTGGCCGCGCTGCACATCCAGCCCACCGACGTCAGCCGCTACTGGCTGCACCAGGCCAACCTGGGCATGAACCAGCTGGTGATCAAGAAACTGGTCGGCGGCGAGGCGGGCGCGGAGATCGCGCCGCTGATCCTGGACACCTACGCCAACACGGCCTCGGCCGGTTCGGTGATCGCCTTCCACGAGCATCGCGCCAACCTGAAGCCGGGCGACCTGGGCGTGATCTGTTCGTTCGGCGCCGGATATTCGGTGGGCAGCGTCGTCGTCAAGAAGCGCTGAGCCGCGCGCTGGCCCCCTGAACAGGTGGCCCGCTCCCGTCCCGATCGGCGCAGCATTGCGCACGGAGCCCCGCCCCGCACGCCGCGGCGCGGCGCCCCGTCCTCACCGGGGAGCGAGCCATGGTCCTGTTGCTCCGCGCCTTCGTCGTCGGCGCCCTCCTGATGCCGGTGGCCCCGCTGGCGCTGTCGCAGCCCGCGCCGGCACCGCGCCAGCGCGTCGTGATCATTCCCAAGCTGGTGGGGATCACCTACTACGACGCGGTGAAAACGGGCATCGACGCCGCCGCCCGCGAGCTCCCCGAGCTGGAGCTGACCTGGACCGGTCCCGCGCAGGACCAGGTGGAGAAGCAGATCGAGATGATCGAGCGGCTCATCCCGACCAAGCCCGCGCTGATCGCCGTGGCCGCGAACGATCCGGTGGCGATCGCGCCGGTGCTCGCGAAGGCGCAGCGCGCCGGCATCCATGTGATGAGCTGGGACGGCGACAGCCGGCAGCGCGAGTTCTTCGTCAACCTGGTCGACTTCGAGGAGTTCGGCGCCCGGCTGGTCGAGACCGTGGTGAAGGAGATCGGCGAGAAGGGCGAGCTGGCCATCGTCACCACCAGCTTCACCGCGCCGAACCAGACCAGCTGGATCGACGCGATGAAGAAGACGATCTACGCGCGCCATCCCGGCCTGCGCATCGTCGACATCCGCCCCGCCGGCGAGAGCACGGAAGAGGCCTACCGCATCGCGCAGGACTACCTGAAGTCCATGCCCGGCCTGAAGGCGATCGTCGGGCTGGGCGCGCCCAATCTTCCCGGCGTCGCGCGCGCGGTCAAGGACGCGCAGCTGGCGGGCCGGATCGCGGTGATCGGCAATTCGACGCCCAACCTGATGCGCGGCTTCCTCAAGGACGGCACCGTGAAGACGGTGCTGCTGTGGAACGCGCCGGACCATGGCTATCTGACCGTCTACTGCGCGCGCCAACTGCTCTCCGGCGGCATGAAGGCCGGCCAGCCCTTCGAGGCGGGCCGCCTGGGCCGCTTCACGCCGCGCAGGGACGCGGTGAACCTGCAGGTCGCGCTGCCGGTGCTGGTGTTCACGAAGGACAACGTGGACCAGTTCAAGTTCTGAGGCCAGGGGCCCGCGGTGAAGGTCTCGACGCGACTCAACCTGCTCTCGCTGCTCACCGTGCTGGTGATGACGGCGCTGGTGCTGGGCGCGGCGGTGGCCTTCCTCCAGGCCGACCTGAAGCAGTCGCGCGAGCGCCTGATGCAGCTGGAGCTGCAGGGCGCGACCCAGGCCATCCGGCAGCAGCTGTACCGCTCCGGCGTGCTGGCCGCGGCCAAGGAGGCACAGGAGCAGCTGCGGCTGCTGCGCGGGAAGGAGGGCTTCGCCACGGCGACGCTGTTCATCGTCGAGCGCAACGACCTGCGCGTCGTCTATCACCCGCAGGGGCCGATCGGCGAGCGGGCGCGGCATCCCTTCGTCGAGGAGATGGTGCGCCGGGGCACCGGCACGCTGGAGTACGAGTACCTCGGTGAGCGGCGCCTGGCGGTGTTCCACGCGCTGGAGCCGGTGGGCTGGCTGATCGGCGTGGCGGTGTCGCAGCGCGAGATGTACGCGCCGATGTTCCGGTTCATGCGCGCGATCGGCGGCATCACCTTCGTGGCGCTGTGCCTGAGCGGCCTGGCGGTGAACCTGTTCGGGCGCTGGCTGATGCGGCGGGTGCGCTCCGCGCTGCTGTGCGTGCAGCAGATCGGCCAGGGCGACCTGTCGGCGCGCGTGCCGCAGGCGCTGGTCGACGACGAGATCGGCGACCTGCAGCGCGGCATCAACGCGATGGCCAGCCGCATCGAGGCGCGCACCGCCGAGCAGCGCGAGGCCCGCCAGGCGCTGAGCGCGGGCGAGGCACGGCTGCGCCGGGTGATCGAGTCCAGCATGATCGGCGTGTTCTTCTGGGACGTGTCCGGCGCGGTGACCGAGACCAATGACGCCTTCCTGGAGATCATCGGCTACACGCGCGAGGACCTGGAGGCGGGGCGCGTCGACTGGACCGCGCTGACGCCGCCCGAGGAGGCCGAGGCCGACCGCCGCGCCGTCGAGCTGCTGCGGACCACGGGCCGCTGCCCGTCCTACGAGAAGCACTACGTCCGCAAGGACGGGCGGCGGGTGCCGGTGCTGATCGGCGGCGCGCTGCTGAGCGACTCGACGCAGCAGGGCGTGGCCTTCATCGTCGACCTGACCGAGCGCCGCCAGGCCGAAGCGGACCGCCAGGCGCGGCGCGTCGCCGAGGCGGCCAGCCAGGCCAAGGGTGAGTTCCTGGCCAACATGAGCCACGAGATCCGCACGCCGATGAACGCGATCCTGGGCATGTCGTATCTCGCGCTGCAGGGCCGCCTGGACCCGCAGCAGCGCAACTACATCCAGAAGGTCCATGCCTCGGCGGAGTCGCTGCTGGGGATCATCAACGACATCCTGGACTTCTCGAAGATCGAGGCCGGCAAGCTGGACATGGAGGCGATCCCCTTCGACCTGTCCGACGTGATGGACAACCTGGCCAACGTGGTCGGGCTGAAGGCGGAGGAGAAGGGGCTGGAGCTGCTGTTCGACGAGCCGCCCGACCTGCCCACCGCGCTGGTGGGCGATCCGTCGCGGCTGGGGCAGGTGCTGCTGAACCTGGGCAACAACGCCGCCAAGTTCACCGAGCAGGGGGAGGTGGTGATCGCGGTGTCGGTGCTCGAGCGCGAGGCCGGCTGGGTGCGTCTGCGCTTCGAGGTGCGCGACACCGGCATCGGCATGAGCGACGAGCAGCAGCGCGGGCTGTTCGAGCCCTTCATGCAGGCGGATGCGTCGACGAGCCGGCGCTATGGCGGCACCGGCCTGGGACTGGCGATCAGCCGCCAGCTGGTGCGGCTGATGGGCGGCGAGCTCGAGGTCGACAGCGCGCCGGGGCGCGGCAGCCGCTTCGGGTTCAGCGTGCGGCTGGGCCTTGATGCGCAGGCCGCGGCGCCGGAGCGGGCCCGGCTCGACCTCGGACGCCTGCGGGGCGCGCGGGCGCTGATCGCGGACGACAACGCGAGCGCCCGCGAGCTGCTGGCGGAGATGACGGGCGCGCTGGGCCTGAAGGTCGAGACGGCGGTGGACGGGCTGGATGCGCTGCGTCAGGTGGCGCTCGCCGAGGCGCGCGACGAGCCTTACGACCTGCTGCTGCTGGACTGGCGCATGCCGGGCATGGACGGCGTGGCCTGTGCGCGCGCGCTGTCCGAGCGCCGGCATGCGCGCCATCCGATGCCGCCGGTGCTGATGCTGACGGCCTTCAGCCGGCATGAGGTGCAGCAGCGGCTGGACGATCAGCGGGTGACGGTGGGGGCGCTGCTGACCAAGCCGGTGACGCCGTCGACGCTGTTCGACGCCTGCGCGACCGCGCTCGGGCTGAAGGGCACGCCGGCGACGCGGCGCGCGCAGCGGGAGGAGTCGATGCAGGGCTACCGGGCCGCGCTGCAGGGCGCCCGCATCTTGCTGGTGGAGGACAACGCCTTCAATCAGGAACTGGCGCTGGACGTGCTGCACCGGGCCGGCATCGAGGTCAGCGTCGCGGGCCACGGGCGCGAGGCCCTGGCGATGCTGGAGCGGCAGGCCTTCGACGGCGTGCTGATGGACTGCCAGATGCCGGTGATGGACGGCTATGCGGCGACGCGGGCGCTGCGGCAGGACCCGCGCTGGCGGGAGCTGCCGGTGATCGCGATGACCGCGAACGCGATGGTCGGCGACCGGGACAAGGCGCTGGACGCCGGCATGAACGATCACGTCGCCAAGCCGATCCGGATGGAGGAGCTGTTCGGGGCGCTGGCGCGCTGGGTGCGGCCGGGGGCGGCGGTCCCGGGCGCGGCGGCGCGTGGCGCGAACGCGCGCGAGGGCGTGGGCGGGGACTCGGGCTTCGGCGGCCTGCCGGCGCTGCCGGGCGTCGATCTCCAGGCCGGACTGGCCGGGATGATGGGCGATGGCGCGCTCTACCGGCGGCTGCTGCGGATGTTCCAGGAGCGCCAGACGGACTTCCTGACGCGCTTTCGCGCGCTGCAGGCCGCGCACGACACGGCGGCGATGCGGATGGCGCACGACCTCAAGAGCGCGTCGGCGGCGCTGGGCATGAAGGAGGTCCACGCGGCGGCGCAGGCGCTCGAGCAGGCCTGCCTGCGCGGCGCGGACGAAGCTGCGCTCGATTCGCTGGCCGGGGAGGTCGACCGCCTGCTGGCGCCAGTGCTGGCGGGGCTGCGGGCGCTGGAGAGCGAGGCGGCGCCGTCAGCCGGCGGGCGGCCGCGCGCTGGCGCCTGAGGCCTCGGACGCGCGCTTGCCGGCGGTCTTGCGCTGGTCCTCGGCTTCGCGCGCGAGCTGCTCGCGCGCGAGATCGATGTCGCCGCGATCCAGGCGGTCGAGCTGATAGCGGAAGTCCTGCATCAGGCCGTCGCACTCGGCCAGGCGCGCGCGATCCGCGCCGGAGCGGCGATCGAGCGCGTCGAGCAACTGCCGCGCGTCACTGGGCAGGCCCGGGAGTTCGCTGTCGTCCGGCGCGTCGTCGGGGCGCGCCCAGTCGGCCATGTACACGCGCATGGCCAGCCACAGGTCCGAGTGCACGGCCTGGAGGGCGAAGGCCTGGCAGGCCGGGTCGGCGCTGTGCCTGCCCTCCGGGCACACCTTGCGCGCGGCGTCCAGCACCGTGAGTCCGATCGGCGGCGGGCTCATCTTCAGCAGCACCGCGCCGCCCTGTTCGGGACTGGCGAATCCCATCCGGGCGAATCGTCTGAGGGCCAGTTCATCGCCGGTGCCCACGTGCGTGGCGCCGCGGCTGGCGTCCATGATCGAGCGGGCGGCGGCGGTGTCCGGGCTCTGGCCGGCGGCCATCCAGAAGGGGAGCAGGTTGCCCGGATCCAGGGCCATCCAGCGCGAGGCCGGCACGCGCGCGCAGATCTCCGGATGGCCGGCGGAGCAGCGCGAGGCGACCATGCCGAAGACGGCGGGATCGGTGGTCGCCTCCGCGATCGAGATCGCGCGCGGCCAGTCGTCGCGCAGCAGCGCGGCGATGAGGCGGCCGGGTTCGTCGGTGGCGCCGTCGAGCCGCTGGGCGAAGGCTTCGATGCGGCGTTGCAGCGGGGTGCCCTTGCGGGAGAGGCGTTCGTCGATGGAGTTGCCGCTGCGCTCGTTCACGGGCGTGTCGTCGCCGCAGAGCGTGTGGATGCCGTCGATGAAGGGCGTCTCGTCCGACGAGGCGTAGGTGTCGTGGTCCTCGGGGCCCGTGTCATCGAGGGCGTCGAGGGCGTCGAGGGCATCCGCGTCGAAGAGCTGGAGTTCGTCCGCCAGGTCGTGGTCCGCGGCGCCCGCCGTTCCGGCATCGGCGAGCAGCGTGCCGGAGGCGGAGGAGGGCGGGGCGGCGGGCGCCGATTCGGACGGGGTGTCGAGGGCGGAGCGAACGCCCTCCAACGGAAAGGCGCCGAACGATGCGGCGAGCACCACGGCCACGACGAGCGCGACGCCGCCCACGGCGATCGCCCATCCGCGCCAGGAGCGCTGGCGCTGACGGGGTGGCTTCGAAGGGGCGTCTCCAGAGGGCATGCGTCGCGTGGTTGTCGGCGCGCAGCATACAGGCGAAGGGTGGAAGGTGCCGCAAGCTTGGAGCGTCATCAAAACTGATGATTGCTCGCTGGGGTGACCCTTTCAGAATCCAAAGGGGCTGATGACAACTTGAAGGGAGGACAGTTGTGCACAGAGCATCCATGCCTTCTTCGTCCGCGAGGCGCCTTCGACAAGCATCTGGGCGATCGGCCGTTGCGACGTTGATGGCGAGCAGTTGCATCACAGCACACGCGCAGAGCTGTCAGAACCAGCCACAAATCCAGACGCCGAAGGAGCTCATCTCGGCTTGGATCGTGGATCAGTCGACCGGGCAGACGCTGACGAGCGGACAAGTCGTGCCGATCAACACGATGGTCCTCCTGCACGGCCATGCGGAAGCGCGCAGTCTGTGCGATGTGTATGTCCTCGATCAGGGAGTCAATTGCGTCTACGTCCGTACGGACAATCGCACGGTCAACAACATCGACCGCACCTACTACTACCCACCCAACGGGGTCCAGCCGTATGTAAAGACTTTCGGCCGCGATCCCGCCACCGGCGGGACTGCCTTCTACAACGTCCTTGATACTTTGGACGCGGCCCACTCCGGCGGGCCTAGTACGGTGGGCCTCAGCTCTGAAGGCGCCTACACCTTCTACACGGCCAATCTCATCAACGTCACGGGATGCAATATCGCGCCAGACAGCATCTCGGCGCAGCCCATCGTCCTGTACGCGCGTCAAGCGCATCCACGACGCTATTGCCCAGCTACCAGCGGCGACGAGAGTGTTCTGTTCGGCAACCCTTGCAACGCGCTCACGGGCAACAAGACCCAGACCGAGGTGGATTGGCCCGGACCGGCGCAGAGAGTCGTCCGGACATACAGCAGCGATTCGGCCTACGTTGACGTCGGCTTCGGCTATGGCTGGTCCAGCCCGCTCCTGCGGCGCGTATTCCGAGGCAATAGCCGATTGATCATCGAGCGCGGCACCGGCGAAAGTGAGCTCTTCACGCTCAGCAGCGGCGTCTGGAGCGGTGACACCGTCACGCGCTACAAGGTGGCCAATGGCGCCAACGGGGGCTATGCCATCTCGCTGGTGGACGGCAGCGTCGAGCATTACAGCGCGGCTGGGTTGCTGCTGGACGAGGTCGACCGGAATGGCCGAACCAACGTCTATCAATACGACAACAGCAATCGCCTGACAACGTGGACCGATCCCTTCGGAAGGACGTCAACGATCTCCTATGTCGGCGCTTCTCCTCGGATCGCTTCGATCTCCGACGGACACGGGTACTCGACGAGCTACCAGTACGACAGCAATGGGGCGCTGACCCAGGTGACTTATCCGGATGGCAGCGCTCGTCTCTACAGCTATCAAGTCATTGCGAACAACGGCAATGTCGGAGGTGCCCTCCTGACTGGCATCACCGACGAGAACGCCGTCGCCTATGTGGCGTGGACCTACGACAGCGCCGGCCGGGTCGCATCTTCGAAGCGCGCCCCGGGCAGCGCCAACCCCGTGGACGTTCACACCTTCTCCTACACACCGTCCAGCTACACGACCGCAGTCACGGATCCGCTTGGCACCGTGTGGACCCTGACATACGCGACCTATTTCAGCGAACTCGTGCTTCGCACGAAGAAGAACTCTGTCGACAACCTCACGTACACCCAGACCTATTCGGGATACGGCTTCCTCGATGGCAAGACGGACAGGCTAGGCAATCAGGCCTGCTATGGATACGACTCCACCCGCATCTATCTGGAGACGCTTCGCCAGGAGGGCGTCCCGCCCGGCTCGTCGTGCTATCCGTACCCGTTCTTCACGCCGCCGGCGGGTGCCCGCCGGATCAGCACCCAATGGCACCCGGACTGGCGCCTGGAGACCAAGGTCGCCGAGCCGGGCCGCATCACGACCAAGGTCTACAACGGGCAGCCCGATCCGTTCAATGGCAACGCCACGGCGAGCTGCGCACCCGGCGGCGCGTTGCTGCCCAGCGGCAAGCCGATCCCCGTGCTGTGCAAGCAGGTCGAGCAGGCGACGACGGACGCCAACGGCGGCCAGGGTTTCAACGCGAGCCTGCAGAGCGGCGTGGCCAATCGAGTCTGGAGCTGGACCTACAACAGCCTCGGCCAGATGCTGAGCGAGACCGATCCGATCAACCACACGACGAGCTACGCGTATTACGCGGCCACCAGCTTCACTGGAACCGATCCGAACGCGGTGGGCTACACGCTGGGCGACTTGCAAAGCGTGACCAATGCGAAGGGGCAGGTGACCACGTTCACCAAGTACGACAGACGCGGCAACTTGCTGGAGAGCGTGGACCCGAACGGTGTCGTGTCGGCCAGCAGCTTCGACCTCAGGGGACGGCTCCTGAGCACCACCGTAGGCGGGCAGGGGGCGAGCTACAGCTACGACGCGGCGGGTCAATTGCTCAAGGTGACGGCGCCGGACTCTAGCTGGATCGGCTACGAATACGACGTCGCGCACCGCCGAACCGCGGTGAAGGACAACCTGGGGAATCGCATCGAGTTCGTGCTGGATAACGCCGGGAACGTGACGGGGCAAAGCGCCAAGGACCCCTCGGGCGCTCTGGCCCGCAGCCTGAGCAGGACGATGGATGGGCTCGGGCGGGTACAGCAGACCACAGGCCGGGAGTGATGATGAGCACCCATCAAGCACGGCACTCGAGAGATGGCCTCCATCTGATGCCGGTCGTGTTGACCTTGAGCGCCCTGGCGCCGCATGCGAGCGCGCAGGGATTGCCCGCGCCGCCGGCTTCGCCAGCGCCCGTGGTGAGCTACGAGTACGACGCCCAGAGCAACCAGACAAAGATCAGGCTGGCTCCTGGCGTGAGCGGCTACAACTTCGTCACGCAAAGCAGTTATGACTCGCTGAATCGGCGCAAGACCGTCACCGACGCCAAGAGCGGGCTGACGCAAATCGGCTACGACGCGATGAGCCGCAACACCAGCGTCTCAGACCCGAGAAGCCTGCTGACCCAATATCCGCGCAATGGCCTGGGAGACGTGACCAGCCTGATCAGTCCCGATACCGGCACGGCCACGCACACCTACGACGCCGCGGGCAACATCACGACTCGCACTGACAGTCGCGGCGTGTTGGCGACCCATGCGTATGACGCGCTGAATCGCCTCGTCGGCGTCGTCTTCAGCAAGAGCGGCCAGGCGAGTCTCACCTACAACTGGACCTATGACGAGACGGGCACGGGTTTCAGCAACGGCATTGGGCGCCTGACCTCCACCAACCACCCCAGCGGCGCGACTCGGTACGCCTACGACCCGCAAGGGCGGCTCCTCACCGAGACGCAGACGGTGAACGCGCAAAGCGGCGCCAATCTCAGCGCGGTGACCACCGCGGTGAGTTATGGCTACGACGCGGCCGGCAATATCACCAGCATCACTTACCCATCTGGGCGCGTGCTCACCATGTCTTACAGCGGCGGACATGCCACCGCAATCGCGCTGGCCAAGAACGCAAGCAGCAGCGCAAGCACGCTGCTGGACCAGATCGCCTACACGCCGTTTGGCGGCCCACTGAGCTGGAATTGGCAGACGAGCGGCGGGGCACAGGCCAACGTCCGTGTCTTCGACACCGCTGGCCGCCTGGTGCGCTACCGGTTGGCCAACACCATCCGAGACCTCACTTACGATGCGGCCAACCGCATCGCCAGCTACACGCACTACGACGCCACCACCGGTGCTGCGACCTCAAGCCTGGATCAGAGCTTCGGCTACGACGAGCTCGGGCGGCTCACCAGCATTACTGCGGGCGGCAACACCTGGGCGATCACCTATGACGCCAATGGCAACCGAACCAGCGTGACGTTCAACGGTACGACCAGCACCTACACGACGAGCGCCACGAGCAACCGGCTCAGCAGCATCACCAACCCTTCCAGGAGCTTTGGCTACGACAGTGCAGGCAACACCACCAGCGACAGTGCGAGCTACACCAGCACGTATGACCTGTCGGGAAGGCTGACGACCCTGAGCACCAGCAGCCTAACCGCGACCTTCAGCTATGACGCCTTGGGGCGACGCGTGCGCAAGTTCAACTCCTCAGGATCCAGCAGCACGGCGATCTTCGTTTACGACCAACGCGGACAGCTGCTGGGCGAATACGACGGCAGCGGACAGGCGATCCGCGAGTACGTCTGGCTCGGGGGCATGCCAGTCGCAGTTTTCATGCCAGATCCCGCGAACAGTGCAAATCCGCCGTTCGTTTACTACATTCATACGGATCACCTAAACACGCCGCGCGTCGTCGTCGACTTGGACAATGCAGTCCGCTGGCGGTGGCTTGCGGAGCCCTTCGGGACGACCGCACCGGAGACCGATCCCAGCAGCCTTGGATTCTTCACGCAGAACCTGCGCTTCCCGGGTCAGTACGCCGATGCCGAAACTGGACTTTTCTACAACACGGCTCGGGACTATGACGGCGATATCGGTAGATTCGTGCAATCCGACCCGATTGGACTCAATGGTGGTATCAACACTTACACATACGTAGAAGGGCAACCGACTGCGCACACTGATGAACTGGGCCTCGCGAACTCAGGAGCGATTCAATGGATGAGGCCTCGACCATGGGTTCGCCCGCAGGGTGAGTTCTTGGCCTGCTACTCCTCGTGCGTTTCCACTCTGGGCACAAATGAATCATGGAACGTTGCTATTGGAGCAAACGCAGTTGCAGGCGCGCCCTATGAACTTGTCCCGGTGTTTGATTATGAATCCGGAAGGCTTAGGGGGTTCGAGCGCGATACAAGTCTTGCTTTCAGAGTACTTAGGGATCAGTCGCCCAAGTATGCGAGCCGCTTGCTGCAGGTTGGTAAGAATTCGGCATGGGTGGCGGGGGCTTGCGTTGCTTGGACGGTAGGTACTTCATATGGTTGCATGGTTAGTTGCGGTGCGGATCCATCGAGTTACTAGAGCTATTGAGTCAGGAAAATGACAACAACCCCATTTCGATGTGAAAAATCAGGCGAAGCACTTTCCGTAGATAAGGGGGGGAAGTGTTCCCTGTGTTGCCGCCTCCTAAGTGCCAAGTATTTAAGACAGGCGCTTTATATGGAGCAGCGTTCGCCAATTTGCGTGGACTGCATCGAGATCATTGCAGATCACGCCACTAGCTTCGTTCGCGATGAGTTAGTGCAGCCCTTGCCCCGCTTCACCGCAGACAAATAAGAAGAGCAACGCGGAGGCCGACTCACGCCGTCAATTGGTTCATCGCGGTGGTAGCCGCTCCCAATCCTCGTGCCCCAGAACGAGGGGGTATCCGACCGAGGGGTGCACGAGAGCCCAGAACCAGGACATCGAGGAGCTGAGCAGTGCTATGGAGGAGTTCAAGACCAGCGTGAGAATGCAGTAATCCTGTATCGACGGGACTGGACGTTCATGAACCGCTTCGTGCTTCTTGGAATTTTCGCATTTGGCGGAGCCTCCTCCGCATGTGTTCTGGCTCGAGACGGCTCTCAATGAGTTTCTCGAATCCGAATGGGAGCGCGGCGTTGGTAACTCTCTTAGAGTGGTTCCATGAAAATGTTTGTCATGCTCGCTGTCACTGCGGGGCTCTCATTCGGCTTCCCTGGTTCCTTCGTGATCGCGAAGGATGTCAAACCTGTGGAACTTCTGGCGTATCGTCGAGGTATTGAGGCGCTTTTTGAAGCTTCATGCCTCCCCCTCGGCGTCGGAAGCTTCGATACGTTGGTCGGAAAGTCTCAAAGTACTGGCCCATTCAAAATCGAGCGTTGGGTATATGTATCTTGTTGAGTTGGCGCTATTCAAACTTGATGGCGAGGCGGGGAGTGAGCGGTAATGCGCCGCTTCAAAGCGGCAGTGGCGTCTCAATGCCGCTATGTGAGAACAATTGAAACGGTTCTCACAACGCAATAGTTGTGGTGACGTGGCCTCATTGCGAAGAATATCTGCCAAGATGTTGTGTTCATCTAGTAAGATGATGAAATATGCAACTGGACAAGAGATGAGGGTCGGTGACCAAGTAATGCTTGGCGATGATGCCGGTGAAGTAGTGTTTTCGATTGATGCTGACGAGTATGCTGAAGAATACTTGAGGTCCCAGTGGGAATACCTGCAAAAAGGAGTCATGATCAACTTTAAAAAATATGGGTTGATTCATTATGAGCAAGCGGAAGACGATCTTCAGTTGGTCGCTCGCGCTGCCGCCTCCTGATGCTTGATGGAACGTTGTATCTATATTTTCAGACGGGCCAAGACATGCGAGACATGCCATTTGGTCCTTTGAAGAACAGGTCATTCTGTTCGACGGTGTGCGACGGGTACAGTCGAAACCATCCGCTCCTTGAATGACTTTCTGGCTTCAGAGTGGGAGAGTGACGGGGGTAATGCCTTGCGAGTAGTTTCATGAAAATGCGATACAGCCCGCTTATCACGGCCGTGATGGCCGTTATCGGAGTTTTCGTTCATCCGGCGCATGCAATTGGCATTGACGCAACGGAGAGAGAGGCATATTCCCAAGCAGTCGAAGTCCTCGTGGAGCTTCAAGCCCCACCACCCGGATCCGATGCGTCGCTTAGATGGTCGGCTAGTCTCAAGGTGCTTGCACAGTCGAAAGCTAAAGTCGCCGACGGGTATTTAGCGGACTTGGCGCTATTTAAGCTCGATGGAGAAGTCGGATCTGAATGGTCGTGCGCCGCGTCAAAGCGCGCGAAGAACTTCGCGGTTCTTATGAATAAGCAACTGGCAAGATTTGGGAAAGGTAACAGTTGCGCGCAATTGGCTTCCGCGAGAAAGCTTGACGCACAGCAGCTTTGTGCTTCCAGGAAAGAGTTTGAGCGGCGTGTTGAGCAAACTCACCGCGTTCCCCAGCCGGACGAAGATGGGGCATGTTCATAGCCTTTCCGCGATCGTCTCACTGGTGGTTACCGTCGAGCTTATCTTGGACGCTGCGGTGCTGTCCTCGCGACCCCTTCGGACTCGCCGAGGCGTCAACACCTTGCAGAGTCAAGACAGTGAGAATGGCTGATTGTGTGAAGCGGGGGCGCCCGTGAGGGGGCGATCAAGCATACTTCTTGACGATACCTTCCCGGCTGTCCAAATAGGTCCCAAGGTAAGAAGGCGGCAGGCTGTTGAAGGCCGACTCCCTCCCATTCGGATCTCGATAGACCGCATGGAGGTTATTGGTGCCGGCGATATGGTCGAACATCACTTCGGGATTGTCGCGAATCACCCCTTTGGCATACCGAGGGCCGCTGGAGAGGCAGCCGGAAGTTCTTCCTATTTCGGCGTCCACTGCCTCAGCCGACATGGGCTTGAGGGAGAAGGCAGTTTTCAACTTGCCTGACGGACGTATGGGCGCGCCAGTTCCCAGCGTGGCGGTCACGAAAGGCGTTTCGGGGTTGCTTCTCTCGCCGTAGGTGTGGACCTTTTTCAGACCTTGCCATGGATCCACCACGATCGCATGATCTCCCGCCTGGGGAGTTCGCCAATCCCCGATGATCACCAGGCTGTGCTTCTTCGATTCCAGCACCTTGAATACCGGCTGGTCCCGTCGATGGCCCTGGAGTTCGGCAAGCACCATGTTTGCGTACTCGCCGCAATTGCCGCCACCCGTCTCCTTGATGGCTTTGATTTGTAGATCCTGGCTCGCTTCTTCATCGACGCGGCCACGGAACATCTGCTTGCGCATCCAGCTGCGGCCGCCACTCATCAAGATATTGGCCACTTGATTCCCCGGACCATCCGGAAAGGTTTCATGGGCTGTTCTCAGCAGGATGTCGTGCGCCAAGGACATCATCTTGAACGTGGCGGTGGAGACCGGTATGACCGTTTCATTGCGCTGCCCCGCTGGCAATGAATCGAGCCGCGGATCGTGCAGGCTCGATAAGGAAACATACCTGCGGCTTGCGGTACTGCTCTCGGACGAGGAGGGGACTGGGCGGCGACCGAGTTGATGCAACGGCGAGTCACCCAGGATAGGGCTGCTGGTCGCGGGCCGTTGCTGGGAGGACGACGCTCGCATCTGCTCGCCATAGGTCACGGGTGCATGAGCACCGTCCATTCGGCCGCATATATTTCCCATTGCCGTTCTCTCCCATTCATGAAGCGCAGGAGAAACCCATTGGACGGCATGGGCCCGGCGGGTCTGTGTACCCGCCGAATGGATGAATGGAAATCCGAACTCCTCAGCGCCCGCTCGCCTCGATCCGAATTTCATCCGCGCGGCAGGTGCCACCGCCGCTGCCGCCGGACTGCTCACCGAGCAATTGCTTGAGCGATCCGCCCGCCTGGTAATCGCGCGGCAGTTTCACCTGGATTTCCGTCAGGTATTGCCCCGAGCACATCAGCTTGACGCTGTCCCGATACGCGTCGCTACCGGTCTCGGCTTTCAGCTTGTCGTAGAACGCGCGCTTCGAAATCGATCCGCCGATGTTCTGCCGGATGTATTGCCCGACTCCCGAATCGTTGAACTGTTTCACCAGGTCCACCGCGCGGCGGAAATACGCATCCGGATTCATCGCCTGGCAGGTGCCGTGTTTGCGCCATTCGTGTTCGCCGAAGTCCTTCTCGTACAGGAAATTCGGCATCCACGGCCCGATGTAGGCGATCGTCTCCTTCGACAGGTTCATCGGCGCCGTGCTGCAGTTGCCGTAGCTGATGCCGCATTGCTGGCGGTTGGGCCACAGCCCGTGCAGCGTCAGGTTGCTGACCTTGAGCTTGCCGCTCTCCATCGCCTCGCATTCCGGCTTGCCGCGCTTGCCGCCCGCCGTCCATTCGCAGAAGCCGGGCTGCCACGACATCGCCAGCACGAAGCTGTCGTACTCGTTGGCCGTGGAGCACATGCCGCCGCGGCCCGACATCGACGGCCCGTTGCCCTCGGCCGGCGCGCGGCCGGACTTCGCCGGGGCGGAGGCTTCCGAGCCGCCGCCCGCGCTGCCGCAGTCGTTCTGCACCCAGCGCTCGGAGGGCCGCGCGGTCGGCACCTGCACGCGGGTCCAGCCCGCGTCATGCGTCTCCAGGATCGTGTAGCCAGTCCCCGGCGACAGCTTCGCGCCGTCGGGATTGGTGCTCTTGCGGAAGGACTGGAAGGCCTCGCAGGCGCGCGAGGCGGTGAAGGTGCCGCTGGCGGGCGCCGCCCACGCCGAGGGCAGGGCGCAGCAGGCGAGCGAGAGGAGTGCGGTCTGAAGAGCGGTTCGGAGGGCGAGGCGCATGGGCATCAAGCAAGGCTGAAACGACAGCCGGCTTTGTACGTCATCTCGCCGTTCCCGGGGACTCCGCCCGGCTCAGGGGACGCCTCAGAACCCGATCGACACACCCAGTCCCAGCACCCAGTCCGGGGTCTGCTTCGTCAGCCCCCGGTTGAGCGACGCATCCAGCTGCAGCCGGCGGTCGACCAGCCAGGTCACGCCGGTCCCCGCCGAGATGCTCCGGCCGCCATTGCGGCTGGACGCCAGTTGATCGCCGGCGACCTCGACATAGCCCTTCCAGCGCTCCGCGATCGGCCAGCCCAGCGAAGCGCCCAGGATGCCGCCGACGAAATGCCCGCCGTCGTCGCGCCGGTCGCGGTACAGGCCGCCGATCAGGCCGGCCGACCAGTCGTGCGGCAGATCCCATTCCGCCGTCAGCCGCAGCGAGGGCCGCACGCCCTGACCCCGGAACGCCGCCGAGCCGCTGTCCATGTCCATGTGCAGCAGCCACGCCAGCCCGGGCTTGCCGTGCTCGCCATCGCTGTCCTGCCAGTGCCACTTCACGCCGAGCGCCGTGTCGGCCCAGCCGCTCACGCGCGCCGTGCCGTCGGCGTCGGTCGCGCGCAGGCGCTGGTAGCCGTCGGTCTCGATGCGGAACTCCCAGTCCTGCGCGAAGCCGAATCGCAGCAGCGTCGGCGTCGACCACAAGCGGCTGCGCACCCCGCCGCTCTTGTCGCGCTGGTAGCCGAGGCCCGTCTCCAGCAGCGCGCGGCCCTGGCCGACGGTGCTGCTCGATTCGACGATGCCGGGCTGGTCCGGCTCGATGGCCTCGGCCTCGTCGGCCGCCCGCGCGGACATCGGCGCGGACATCGATGCGCTGGCGATCAGCAGCGCCGCGGCGCTGCCGCGAAAGAGTTCTGGCTTCATGTCGACGGCTCCCTGCCGGTGTGGATCACTGCCCGCCGCGCTCGCCGCCCATCCACCAGGAGGGCGGCACGCCCGAGGCCCCCGGCGCCGGCCCGGAGCCCGCGTCCGATGCCGGCAGCGGCGGCGGCATCGGGCCGATCGTCTTGAGGCCGGCATCGCCGGCGAACTCGCTGTAGACCCAGTCCGGCCCGTACGGGCCTTCCTCCTGGACCAGCCCGCCGTCCTTGGGCGGCTCGATCTCCGACGGCGCGATGCCCTTGAGCGCCACCGCCATGTAGTCGATCCACGCCGGCAGCGCGATGCCGCCGCCGGATTCGCCCGCGCCCAGGCTGCGCGGCTGGTCGTAGCCGATCCACACCACCGTCGCCACGCGCCGCTGGAAACCCGCGAACCACGCGTCCACCGCGTCGTTGGTCGTGCCGGTCTTGCCGTACAGGTCGTAGCGCTTGAGCGCCGCGCTGGCGCGGTACGCGGTGCCGCGGATCGCGACCTCGCGCAGCAGCGTGCCGGTGATGAAGGCATTGCGCGCGCTGATCGCGCGGCGGTCGTCGGTGAGCTTCTCCGGCTCGGCCTCGAACAGCACCTGGTTCTGCGCGTCGACGATCTTCGTCACCAGCAGCGGCTTGAGCAGGTAGCCCCCGTTGGCGAAGACCGAATACGCGCTCGCCATCTGCAGCGGCGTCACCGACCCCGAGCCCAGCGCCAGCGTCAGGTTGTCAGGCTGCTTGTCCACGTCCAGCCCGAACTTGCCCGCCCACGAGCGCCCGCGCTCGGGCGTCAACTGCTCCAGCAGCCGGATCGTGACCATGTTCTTGGACTTGGCCAGCGCCTGGCGCAGCGTCAGCGGGCCGTCGAACTGGCCGTCCGAGTTGCGCGGGTTCCAGTCGCCGACCGAGATCGGCGCGTCGTCGACCAGCGTCGCGGGGCTGGCGCCGATCTCCATCGCGCCCGAGTACAGGAAGGGCTTGAAGCTCGAGCCCGGCTGCCGCCAGGCCTGCGTCGCGTGGTTGAACTGGTTGCGGTTGAAGTCGAAACCGCCCACCAGCGCCAGGATCTTGCCGCTGTCGGGCTCGACCGAGACCAGGGCGCCCTCGGCCTCCGGCGACTGCGTCACCGCCCAGGCGCCCTTGGGGAACTCCTTGGTCGGGTTGCCGCGCAGCACGCGGATGATGGCGCCGCGCTGGATGCGCAGAGTGGGCTTGGCCTTGTCCGACAGCGCCGACAGCACCGAGCGCAGCCCGTCGCCCTTGATCTCGATGTCCTCGCCATCGGCCAGGCTGGCCTGCAGCCGGTTGCTGGCGACGCGCGTCACCACCGCCGCGCGCAGGTCGTCGTTGTCGGGATGGTCGTTGAGCGCCTGCGCGATGGCGGCGTCCTGGTCCTGCGCGTCCATGCCGTCGGGCAGGTCGACCTCGCCCTCCGGACCGCGCCAAGCCTTGCGGCGCTCATAGTCCATCAGCGTGCGGCGCAGCGCCTTGTACGCGGCCACCTGATCGTCCATGCGCAGCGTCGTGGTCACGCGCAGGCCGCGGCTGTAGGCCTCGTCGCCGTACTGCGCATGCACCACCTGGCGCACCATCTCGGCCGCGTACTGGCCAAAGGGCAGCCGCTGTTCCTGCGCGCTGCGCAGATGGACCGGCTCCTCACGCGCCTGCGCGGCCTGCTCCGCGGTGATCATCCCGGTGTCCACCATGCGCTGCAGCACCACCGCCTGGCGGCGCTGCGCGCGCGGCAGGTTCATCAGCGGATTGGCGTAGTAGGGGTTCTGCGGCAGGCCGGCCAGCATCGCCGTCTCGCCGATCGACAGGTCCTTCAGCGACTTGCCGTAATAGGCCTGCGCCGCCGCCTCGAAACCGTAGGCCCGCTGCCCCAGATAGATCTGGTTCATGTAGACCTCCAGGATCTTGTCCTTGGAGAGCTGGCTCTCGATCTTGAAGGCCAGCAGGATTTCGACGAACTTGCGGGTGTAGAGCTTCTTCTTGGTCAGGTAGAGATCGCGCGCGAGCTGCTGCGTGATCGTCGACGCCCCCTGGCTGCGCGACGAGAACACATTGGCGAGCGCAGCCCGGAAGATGCCGGTGAAGGACACCCCCTGGTGCTCGTAGAAGTTGGCGTCCTCGACCGCCAGCAGCGCCTGCTGCATCTGCTTGGGGATCTTGTCCAGCGGCAGGTAGCTGCGGCGCTCGGCGCCGTATTCGGCCAGCAGTTGGCCGTCCTCGGTGTAGACGCGCAGCGGCTGCTTGGGGTTGTAGTCGGTCAGCCGGTCCAGGTCGGGCAGGCCCGGCCAGACCACCGCCGCCGCGCCGGCCAGCAGCAGCGCCACCGCCAGCACGCCGGCGCCGGACCACACGGCGATGCGCTTCCAGGCCGGCAGCGTGCGCAGCGAGGCCCGCATCGGCGCGGTGCGGCGCCACAGCGCCTGGAACAGTCCGGCCACGGCACGGACCACGTTGCGAGCGAATTGAGCGATCTGCTGCATGCGGGGCGCACGAGTTCAGGTCGGCGGATTATCGTCAGACATCGCGGCTGGTTTCGGAACCGGCGCGGGTCGCAACAATCGGTACACACAGGACACACGGTCGCCGTACTTCCCCCTGCGAAGGCCCGCGCGAGGGCGCCGAGTATCCATGAGGTCTGAGGTATCGTGCCGCCCCATGCAAGAGATGACTTTCTACTGGCACGACTACGAGACCTTCGGACGCGTGCCGCGCCGGGACCGGCCGGCGCAGTTCGCCGGCCTGCGCACCGATGCCGAGCTGAACGAGATCGGCGAGCCGCTGATGGTGTATTGCCAGCCGCCGACCGATGCGCTGCCCGATCCCGAGTCCTGCCTGCTGACCGGCATCCTGCCGCAGACCTGCGCGGAGCAGGGTCTGCCCGAGCACCGCTTCGCCGCCGGCATCCACGCCGAGCTGTCGCGCCCCGGCACGGTGGGGCTGGGCTACAACACGATCCGCTTCGACGACGAGGTCACGCGCTTCCTGTTCTGGCGCAACCTGATCGATCCCTATGGCCGCGAGTGGCAGAACGACTGCGGCCGCTGGGACCTGCTCGACGTGGTGCGCTGCGCCTACGCGCTGCGGCCCGAGGGCATCGAATGGCCGAAGCACGAGGACGGCCGCCCGTCGTTCAAGCTCGAGCACCTGACGGCCGCCAACGGCCTGGCCCACGAGGCGGCGCACGACGCGCTGTCCGACGTGCGCGCGACGATCGCGCTGGCGCGGCTGATCAAGCAGAAGCAGCCGCGGCTGTGGGACTTCTGCCTGAAGCTGCGCCGCAAGGACGCTGTCTGGGCCGAGATCGGCGTGAACCGGCCGTTCCTGCACGTCTCGGGCATGTACGGTCCGGACCGCGGCTGCATCGCGCTGGTGTGGCCGCTGGCGCCGCATCCGACCAACAAGAACGAGCTGATCGTCTGGGACCTGGGCACCGACCCGTCGGAGCTGCTGGGCCTGGACGCCGAGGCGATCCGGCTGCGCCTGTACACGAAGCAGGAGGCGCTGCCCGAGGGCGTCACCCGGCTGCCGATCAAGACGATCCACGTGAACAAGTCGCCGATCGTGATCGCGTCGCTGAAGATCCTGTCGCCCGAGATGGCGGCGCGCTGGGGGCTGGACCTGGAGCAAGGCCTGGCCCGCGCGGCGGCGCTGCAGGCGCGCGGCGGCGAGCTGACGCGGCTCTGGCCGCAGGTGTTCCAGCGGCCGGCGGGCGAGGGCGGCGTCGATGTGGACGAGGACCTCTACGGCGGTTTCGTCTCGAACGAGGACCGGCGCTCGCTGGAGCGGCTGCGCGGGTTGTCGGGCCAGGCGCTGGCCGACCGGGTCGCGCAGGGCAAGGTCGCCTTCGAGGACGCGCGGCTGGAGGAGATCCTGTTCCGCTACCGCGCGCGCAACTTCCCGGACAGCCTGAACGGCGACGAGCAGGCGCGCTGGGAGCATCACCGCGCCGCGCGGCTGCACCTGGGCGAGGGCGGCGCGCAGACGCTGGAGGCCTTCTTCGAGCGCCTCGACGAACTGGGCCAGGCGGCCGAGGACGCGGATGACGAACGCGCCCAGGAGATCCTGTCGGCGCTGTACGACTGGGCCGAGCAGATCGCGCCACCGCCGCCTTGAGGCGGCGATCTCACATCACGACTTGCTTAGTTGCCACTTCAACATTAAGGTGGCAACTAAATGCCAAGTCACGACTTCCAAGATGGGCCCAGAATCGACCGCTTGTCGGCACCCGACGGGGACGTGTTCGTCATTGCCAAACGCACCAACTCGCTGCGTGACGTGCGGGGCGCCCTGCTGGAATTGGCGTATGCGCTGCATGACGACGATGTTCGACCGCGTGGCAGCCAGGAGCCGCCGCAGCCCGCAACTGGCCTTCTCGTGTTGTCGGACTCGAAGGTGCACGAACGCACGCTGCAGCGAGAGCTTCAGCAGTTCCAATCAGTCGTCGACGCGGCATTGAGAGACCGGCTGCATGCCGTACTTGCCACCGGCGGCGCCGGCCTTGAGACGGATCGAATGCCTGCCGGCTTGCCGCCAGCGATGGCACCCCTGGTTGCCGGTCTGGTCGCGAGGGATCGTGGTCAGGTCGTTCGCGGCGACCGCGTCACGAAGTCCATGGTGAAGGCCGCGATGCTCGCGGCGTATGCGGCCGGTGCGCCGCAGGAGCAGCCAGCCAGCGTCGTGGATCTGCAGCGTGTCACTCGCGCCAGTTATCCCACGGTGGCTGGCGCATTGAAGGAGCTTGCCGGGAGGCGGGCCCTTGATGACAGCGGCGTCCGATTGAATCCACCGGACCCGGATCTCTGGCGGTTGATCGCCGGTGGTCTTGTCGCGGATCGACGCACCCGGCGGTACGTCGATCCGACCGGGCAGGCCATGCGGCCCGAAGGCATGCTCATGCTGCTCGAACGGCTGCTTGGCCGGCGCGTCTTGGGACGGCAGGCCGGCGGGCCGGGCGGTCTGCCCGTGGCGGTCAGCGGCGTTCTGGGCGCCAAGCGTCTCTACCCGGGCTTGGACATCACCAGCGCGATGCGCCTGGACCTGTGCGTCTTCGATGGCGATGACGGCTTCGTGTGGCAGCTTGACCCGGGGCTCGTGCGCACGGAGGACCCGCTGGCCAAGCCGGCGCTGGTGCTGCATTTCACGCGCGATGTCCGGCCGCCGCCGCTCCGGTGGAACAGGAAGGAATCGAACTTCGTCGAGGCCGGAGTGGACGAACCGGTCTTCCGGATCGAGCCGGCCAGCGCGGTGGACTGCTTCGCCGATCTGCTTGAGATGGGCTACGCCCGGGAGGCGCGTGAATTCGCCCTTGCGATGACGAGTCGCGGCGGCGGATGACGTATCGCCGAGGGGGCGATCGCAAATGCCGAAAGCTACCTCATGCGTGACCCGAAATCAATCCTGGCCGAGGCGGTCGTCGCCGAAATCGCGGCGGCGTTGCCAGATCCGGCGCGGCGCCAAGTGATCCTGGTCGGAAGGACAAGCGCTCGAACAAGGATCTTGGCCGCGTGATCGCCTTGGCGCATCTGGCCTTCATGCGGCAGGTGCGGCTGGGGAACGAAGAGCTGTTCGACTGGCCTGACCGGATGACGACGGCCCTGCGGGTGAAGTTCGGAGACGCCGCGCCGGATCTGGCCGCGCGGGCCGGCGGAGGCATCCAGGCCCTTCTGCGCAGCCGGACCGACCTCGTCCAGGCACTGGCGATCACGCAGAGGAGCCTCCTGGCCGGGCAGGCCGTCGACCTGGACGGCTTCCTCGCGACGGCCAGGCGTCTGGAGTCCTGGGTGCTCAAGCCGCTGGCCACCGCGTTCTGACAATCGGATGCCCACCCCGGAACCGGGTCCTGTCCGGGGTTTTCAGGGTCGGGTAAAACGGGTACACCTGCGTCATTCCCCAGGAGACGACATGCAATCCCAACACGACGCCGCCGATCCGATCGCCGCCCGCATGCGGGCGATGCTGGTGCGGGCGCCCCTGGCGGTGGCCTTCGTGGCCGCCGGCCGCTTCGAGGTGGTCAGCGAGCATTTCAACCACCTGTTCGGCCACGGCGACGAGACCGACCTGACCGGCACCGACCAGCGCGCGTCCGTCGTCTCCGACGCCGCCCACCAGGCGCTGCACGCCCGCATGGGCGCCGCCTTCAGCGCCGGGCGGCCGCTGGACGAGGAAGTCGAGTTCGTGCGCCGCGACGGCTCGCGCTTCTGGGGCCGGCTGCAGGCCACGCCCGTGCATTGGGAACAGCCCGCCGGCGAGGCGATGTGGGTCGTCGACGACGTCACCGCCGCCCGCACCCAGCGCCTGCAGCCGACCTGGTCGGCCAAGCACGACGAGGTCACCGAACTCTCCAACCGCCGCGAAATGGAGCGCCGGCTCTCCGAGCACGTCGGCAGCCGCCGCAACGAGCCGGTGTCGGTGCTGTTCATCGACATCGACAAGTTCGCCGAGGTGCTGCAGGGCATGGGCACGGAGGTCGCGGACCATTTCCTCTACGGCCTGGGCCAGATGCTGGTCACCAAGGTGCGGGCGTCGGACACGGTGGCGCGCATGGAGAACGATCGTTTCGTCGTCCTGCTGCCGGATTGCGATCAGCACTACGCGCAGATCGTCGCGGAGAAGATCCGTTCGGCGATCGCGGGTTACCGCTTGCGCTGGGGCCTGCATCGGGCGCGCGTGAAGGCGAGCCTGGGGGTGGTGCAGCTGCAGCCGTCGCTGGACACGGTGGATGCGGTGCTCGGCGCCGGGCAGCACGCCTGCGAGGAAGCCAAGGCCGCCGGCGGCGACAGCGTCCGGGTGTTCATCTCGAGCGGCAGCTTCGAGGAACTGGCCGGCGCTTGAGCGCCAGGGAGAGACAGGCGGCGAGGCAAAGCCGCCAAGGTCCCCTGTAACACTTTGATGTGAATAACTGGCCGGAAAACGCCATTCTTTTCTAAAGATCGGCAATCAGATGCCGATGACGGCGAATAGAGTGACCGCCTGAGACCCGCCGCAGCGACGCCGGGCCAGCGAACTACGAGGGTTTCGCCATGTCCACCGTCAGCCTGTCGACCGCCTTGTCCGGCATGTCCGCCGCCAACGAGCGCCTGCGCGCCGCCGCGAACAACGTCGCCAACGCCTCGACGCCGGGCTACCGCCGCGAGCGGATCGAGGCCGAGACCGCCCCGGACGGCGACGGCGTCACGACCAAGGTCGAGAAGCTGCCCGAACCCGGCGCCGATCTGGCGGCCGACCTGGTCGAGCAGAAATCCGCGACCTACGCCTTCGTCGGCAACCTGCGGGTGCTGCAGACCCAGATCCGGGCCGAGGGCGCCTTGCTCGACATCCACGTCTGAGCCCGCCGATCCCTCCGCGCTCCCAATGACAGACGGCCGCCTTCAAGCGGCCGTCGTCACTTCCGCGCCCGCGCGCGATCAGGGCTTGAGCTCGAACAGCGACGAGCCGTCGCCGTTGTCCTTCACCAGCCCCACCTGCGGCGTATCCGCCAGGTGCGCCGCGGCGCCATTCCCGGAGACGAACTGCAGCGCCACGCCCGGCACCGGCCGGATCCGCCACGACGGCGCCGCCACCGCCGCGCTCAGCGAGGGCTGGGCGGCCAGGAAATGCGCCACCGCCTCGCGGGTTTCATCCGGCGCGTCGACGACGACCTTGTCCGCCCCCAGCGCCGGGAAGTGGCCGCCGCCATAGGCGCGGTAGTTGTTGGTCACGACCAGGAACTCGGCCCGCTCGTCGAGCGGCTGGCCGCGCCAGCTCAGGCCCACGACGCGATGGCCGTCGCTCACCTGCCTGCCGTCCTTGTCGAAGCGGGCCGGCTGCGTCAGGTCGAGCTCGTAGCGCAGGCCGCCGTCCTGGCCCAGCATCATGTCGAAGTTGAAGCTCGGATAGCTCGCGTCGACGACGTCCTGCCGGGCCGGCCCCTGGGGATCGATGCGGCAGAACTGGCCTGCCGACATCTCCAGCCAGTCGCGCACCTGGGCGCCGCTCAGCTTCACGACCTTGATCGTGTTCGGATAGACGTAGAGATCGGCGACATGCTTGATCGCCACGGGGCCGGCCGGGATGTCGGTGTACTGCGTCCAGCCCTGGCGCCCGCCCGACTTGAACGGCGCGGCGGCGCTGAGCATCGGCAGCTTCTGCAGCGCGGTGCCCTGGACCGCCTTCAGCGCGTAGGCCAGTTGCGCCTGCGCGACCAGCCGCACCGCCGTGCCATCCAGCACCTGCGAGAAATAGCTGTGGATCGGCTTGTCCGCGATGGCGACCTGGCTGCGCACGTGATCCAGCGTCGCCTGATGCTCCGCCGCGATGACGGCGGCGGGCATCGGATCGGCGTCGGCCAGCGGCTGGCGGCTGGCGCGGTCGAAGACCGGCCGCAGGCTGGAACGGCTGCCGGCGACCTGCCAGCGCTTGCCGGCGGGCTTCAGCGTCAGGTCGACGATGCCCAGGTGATCGCCCCAGCGGCCGGGCATCACGGCCGGCGTGCCGAAGAGCTTGCCCGACTGCAGATCCACGCCCGGATAGCCGGCAAAGCCGGGCCCGGGGAACTCGGTGTGCGCATGGCCGAGCAGCAACGCATCGACGCCCTTCACGCGGGCGAGCTGGGCGGCCATGTTCTCGGAGAGCCTGGGGAGCTCGGTCTTGTCGATGCCGGTGTGGGCGATGACGACGATCAGGTCCGCGCCCTGTTGGCGCAGGCGCGCGACCTGCTCGGCGGCGGCCTCCACCATGTCGCGCACCTGAACCTTGCCGGCCAGGTTCTGCCGATCCCATTCGAGGATCTGCGGCGGCGTGACGCCAACCACGCCGATCTTCAGGCGGTGCTCGCGGCCGTCCTCGTCGCGCATCGGGCGTTCGAGCATCACGCTGGGCGTGAACGCGTGGCGGCGGCCGTCGGCCTCCATCACGTTGGCGTTCAGATACGGGAAGTTCGCGCCCGCGATGGCCTGCCGGAGAAACGGCAGCCCATAGTTGAACTCGTGATTGCCGAGGTTGGCCGCGTCGACGCCGAGCAGGTTCAGCACCTTGTAGGCGGGGTGCGTGTCTCCGGCCTTGAGCGGCTTCACGCGGGCGACGACGTCGCCCAGGGGATTGCCCTGCAGCAGGTCGCCGTTGTCGAAGAGCAGGCTGTTGGGCGCCTCGGCGCGCGCCCGGTGGATCAGCGTGATCGTCTTGGCCAGACCGAACTCCTGGGACGAGCGGTCCTGGTAGTAGTCGTAGCTCAGCAGGTTCATGTGGATGTCGCTGGTCTCCAGCACGCGCAGCTTGAGCTCCGCGGCGGACAGCGGCATCGACGCGGCGGCCAGGGCGCTCAGCCCCAGCGCGGGGAGGGCGCGCGAGGCGGCCTGCCAGGCGGCGTGCCAGGTGGTGTTCCAGGGCAGGGCGCGCATCGGGTCAGGCCCAGTCCGTGCCGTCGACCAGCACCGCGAGCGCGCGCTGGAAGCCCTCGGCGTCGATCGCATCGAAGCGCGCGGGCTCCGGGCTGTCGAGGTCGAAGACGGCCCGCAGCCGGCCGCCGGCGACCACCGGCAGCACCAGCTCCGAGCGCGAGGCCGCGTCGCAGGCGATGTGGCCGGGGAAGGCATGCACGTCCTCGACGAGCTGGATCTCCTGCGTCCGGGCGCAGGCGCCGCAGACGCCGCGCGAGAAGGCGATGCGCACGCAGGCCACCTTGCCCTGGAACGGGCCGAGCACCAGCTCCTGGTCATTGGCGGGGCTCACCCTGTAGAAGCCAGCCCAGTTCAGCGCCGGGACGGCGTTGAAGACCAGTGCCGCGAACTGCGCCAGATTGGCGAGCCAGTCGCGCTCGCCGTGCAGCAGCGCCTGCGTCTGGGCGAGCAGCGTGTCATAGGAGGCGCGCTTGGCCTCGGGCGTGGACATGTCCAGCAGCGGGGTGGGATCGAAGCTCATGGGGCGGGATTGTGGCGGAGGTCGGCCGCTCATCCCCACAGCGCCGGCTTGTTCACCATCAGGTAGAACACGACCAGCACCGCGAGGAAGGCCGGATAGCCCAGACCTTCCCACCAGCGCGCGTAGCGCCAGTAGAGCGCCGGCAGCGGCCGGCCGCTGGCCAGCGCCTCGTCTGCCATCCGCGACAGCTGGATCTGCAGCCACAGCACCGGCAGCCAGCAGGCGCCCGCGAAGAAGTACAGCGCGATCGAGGCCGCCAGCCACGGCGTCTCCAGCGCCCAGCCCGCCTGCGTCGCGAGCCAGATGCCGCTCAGCGGCTGCACGATCACGGCCGGCGTGGTGAACCACAGGTCCGCGCGCTTGACCAGCCGCGCCACGACCGCCTGCGCCGCCAGCGAGCCGCTCCGGTTCGCGAAGAACAGGTAGAACGCCGAGCCGAAGCCGGTGCCCGCCAGCAGCACGCTCGACACGATGTGCAGCCACTTGATCACGAGATAGGTGTTCATCAGGGGCCTCCAGGGTCTTGTTGGATGCCTTGAAGCGGCGCGAGCGGCCGCGCCAGGCGCTTGGGGCGCGGGGGCCAGGCGTTCTTCAAGCGGGCGCGTCCTCGTCGAGGATCAGCAGCAGCACCGCCACCGGCAGGTTCTTGGTCAGGCAGCCCAGCGGGTCCAGCCAGAGCGAGGGCAGGATCACCGTCGCGATCCCCGTCATCAGCAGCATCATCGCGCCCGCCAGGCGGTACACCCCGCGGCGGTGCCAGCGCCACATCGCCAGGCCGATCAGCAGGTCCACCAGCGCGCCCGCGATGATCACGGGCGCGATCCAGGCCTCGGGCGTTCCGGCGCTGGCCATCAGCGCGCGGCTCTGGCCGTCCAGCTCGACGAGGCTGGCGATGCCGGTCGCGAGCCACAGCGCGATCAGCGCGCCCCGCGCCGCGAGCCGCGTGCGGCGGTGCCGGAAGTTCACGAGCCCGATGCCCATGCGGCCTCCACGAATCGTTCGACCGGGATCGCCGGCCGCGCCAGCAGCGATTGCAGCCGCGACGCGTCGCCGGTGTTGTCGGACTGCAGCAGCGAGAGCGTCTCGGTGCCCCAGGTCTGGAAGGGCAGCCGGTCGCCGATGCGGGCGCTCCAGCGGCTCAGGGCCGGCCAGAGCATCAGCCGCCAGGCCGGCGAGCGGCCCTGCTGGCGGCGAAGTTCGGCGATGAAGTCGGCCAGCGTCAACGCGCGCGGCCCGACGGCCTCCAGCAGTTCCGGCCCCTTGTGCGCGAGTAGCGCGGCGCAGGCCTGGGCCAGATCGGCGACGGCGATCGGCTGCACGCGCGAGCGCGCCGCCTCCGCCGGCAGGGCCAGCAGCGGCAGCCGCGCCAGCTGCATGAAGAGCCGGCTGCTGACGCCGCGCGGACCGAAGACGATGCTCGGCCGCACGATGGTGGCGTCCAGCCGGCCCGCGCGATGCAGCGCGAGCAGCGCGGCATCCGCGGCGCGCTTGCTCGTCGCATAGCGCGTGCCGTTGCCCTCGATGCCCAGCGCCGAGATCTGGATCACCCGCCGCACCCCCGCGTCCGCGCAGGCTTGGAACAGCGCCGCCGGGGCGCGGTGATGCAGCGCGTCCATCGGGCGCTCCGGCGTGTCGCGCAGCACGCCCACGGCGTTGATCACCGCGTCAATCCCTTCGAGTCGCGGACGCCACACGGCGGGATCGAGGCCGGCGGCGAAGTCCATCGCCGAGGAGCGGCCCTCGACCACCTCTTGCCCGGCCGCGCGCACGGCCTGCGCGATCGCCTGTCCGATGAAGCCGCTGGCGCCGCAGATCAAGACCTTCATGACTCACTCCTCACGATGTTCGGGCATGCCGCAGACGCTGGCGCGGCACGGCGAGGCGCCGGCGCGCCGTTCGGCCGCGCGGCGCAGCGCGGTTTCGAAGATCAGCCGCGCGACCGGGCGGGGAATCCGGTAGCGATGGCGCGCGAAGACCGGGTAGACCCGGTCGCACGCCTGCCGCAGCACCGGCAGCGCCATCAGCCGCGCCAGCCAGCCGAGCTGGGCGCCTCGATAGGCCAGGCGGATCGCCTCTGCACCGATCGCCAACTGGCCGTCGGCCCGCTTGGCGTGCATCAGCGCCATCAGCGCCGCCATGTCCGTACCGCCCGGAAACGAGGAGAAGCCCGGCGCCGAGATGTCGACGAAGCGCAGCAGCCCGTCGGTATTGCGCAGCATCAGGTTGCGCATCTCGCCGTTGCAGACCGGGCAGGCGCCGTCGTAGTAGAGCGTCAGCGGATAGATCGCCGGATCGGGGCGGGCGGCTGCCGAGAGCGGGTTGGTCATCGCATCCTCCTGTGCTTATTGAATATTCGATATTTCAGTAGAGACAGAAACTCATGGCCAAAAAAAAGGCCGGATCAGGATCCGTCCCCGCGTACGAAGCGCTGCACGCTGGCGCCCAGCTTGAGCACCTTTTCAAGTGTCGACGGAGAGAGCCGCATCATTTCCTCGGACCACGCGCCCAGCGTCTGCATCAGCCGCAGGCATTCGCGGACCCGGTCCTGGGCATCGGGCGATTCGGCCTGGAAGCCGGGATCCGCCACCAGCTCCGACAGCATGCGCACGGTCGGATCGAATTCGCGATGCTTGCGCTCCCGCACGATGGTGCGCAGCAGCTCCCACACGTCGGCCGTCGTCTCGAAGTAGTCGCGCCGATCGCCCAGCACATGCGTCACGCGGATCAGATTCCAGCTCTGCAGTTCCTTCAGGCTGGTGCTGACGTTGGAGCGCGCCACGGACAGCGTCTCCGCCAGTTCCTCGGCGTTCAGCGGCCGGCCATGGAAGTAGAGCAGCGCATGGATCTGCGCCACGGTGCGGTTCACGCCCCAGGCGCTGCCCATCTCGCCCCAGTGCAGGACGAAGCGGCGGGCGGTGTCGGTGAGTTCCATGGGAGCGGACTGTAGCTATACGGAAATTTCTGTCAAGACAGAAATTGCCATCGACGTTCGCACGCGAACGACAGAATGAAGCGTCGGCTGACCCCGGTGCGCGAGCGCGCCGCCGCCAATGCGCTGATGACGGTGGATGCCTGGTGCGCCGGGCCTTTCGATACTGTCCTCTTTGGCCGAAGAGGAGCTTGAAAAGTGTCGAAGGAACCACGCAGCCGCGCTGATCGCGACCCGGAGGAACAGCCCGAGGACCCGGCGTGCGGGTCCGGCGGATCTCCCTGCGCGCCGGACGCCGACGTCCAGGCGGCGCAGACACCGGCCGCCGGCGGTCCGGGCGCCGGCGTCGCCGCAGGGCTCACGCTCGCGGCCCTGGGAGGGCTGGCCGTTCTTGGAGGTGGAGGAGGTGACCGCGAAGCGGCCGGCGCGGGGCATGCCGCACCGGCGGGCCCATGGCCCGCAGCACCCGGCGCCCCGCCGCCCGCCCCCGCGCCCGCGAAGCCGCCCGTCCCCTCGCACGTGGTCCATGCACGCCCGCTGCCGGCGCCCGAACTGCCGTCCGCGGCAACGGTCGAACCAGCGATTCCGCGCCAGCCCTCGAAGATCGCCGGCGCCTCGATCGGCAAGGCGGCCGACGATCCGCCGCCAGCGCCGGCGCCGGCGCCCGTGCCGTCCCCCGACGTGCCGTCTCCGCAGACTCCGCCGGACCGGATGACCCGCCCTCCGGTGCAACCGGCCGATCCGATCAAGCCTCGGACCGTCACCGCCAGCATCCATCCCGGCCCAGACGTTTCCCTGGGTGACGAGACGGACGCCGGTCTGTCCGGTTCCCCATCCTCCCTGACCTTGCGCCTGAAGCACGATTCCGGCGAGAGCAGCAGCGATCGGCTGACGCGGGACGCGACGGTCGTGGTCGAGGGCCTGGACCCGCTCGTTCATTCGCAGTGGTGGTACAGCGTCGACGGCGGACCTTGGCAGGATGGGGTCGGCGACACCATCCCGGACACCGCCTTCCGGGCCGAGGGCCAGCGGCACGTGGACGTCGAGGCGGCAGACGCCATGGGGCAGGTCACCGATCGCGGCTCGCTCAGCGTCGAGCTCGACCGGACGCCGCCCGATCCGCAGCGCCATTGGGTGCGTCTCGAGGGTGCGAGCGGCCAGTTCGTGAACGAGCTGGGCTCACCCGACCCGCTGGGCGCCTACCAGCTGGTGCGGGATGCCACCGTGATGATCGGACCGCTGCCGCAGGACGTGCGCTGGAACTACGCCATCCGGCCGGGCGCCGCGGACGATTCCGCCGCTCGTCAGGAAGGGCAGGGCGGCGAGATTCCGCACGCCGCGTTCCAGCCAGGCGCCAACGAGCTGTCCATCGCGTTCCGCGATCTGGCGGGCAACGCCACCGACACCATGCACCTGCATCACCTCTACCTGAATCCGCCGGTCGTCTGAGCTGTTCAGCGGCCGCCGGTGAGCACGCCGACCTTGCCCATCCACGCCTGCGCCGGCCCGGCCAGCCAGGCGCGGGCCGCGGCCGACTCCTTGATCTGCGCGTCCAGGAAGGCAACGCTGACCTGCCGGGCCGCGATCACGCCGAGCTGCTGCTCGTGCAGGCGCCGGTAGTCGGGCACCGCCGGCACGGGCGCCATCCGCGCCGGGGCTCCGCGGCCGGCGCCATGCCGGCCCTGCGGCGGCTGTGACTGCGCATCCTCCTCGGCCTTGCGGATGCGCTTGTTCTCGCGCTCGACGTCCTCGGGGCGCGGCTCGTTGCCGCCAAAGGCGGCGTGCCGCACTTCCGCCACGCTCAGCAGCCAGCCCCGCCCCGCCGGCATCGCGGCAAAGGGCAGTTCCCGCCAGCGCAGGTCGCGCACCAGGCCCAGCACGTCGCTGTCCTCCGGGCCGGTCAGGCCGAGCACCGGGATGGCGATGTCGCGGTAGCGTGCCGGGTCCGGCTGCGCGAGCACCTGAGGGCTGATCACGATCGCGGCAGCCGGCCGCAGCACGCTCGAGGCCAGCACCGTCCCGTCGGCCTGCCGCTCGCCGGCCAGCACCATCGCCATCTGCGCGCCCAGCTCATAGCCCGCCACCGCCGTGCGCGACCAGTCCAGCCAGCGCCAGGGCGCGGCGCCTTCGCGGCTGAGCCGCTGCGCCTCGGTCAGCAGTTCGTCGAGCCGCGCCAGCCGGCGGCGTGTCTGCACGTCCGCGTAATGGCGCCGGCCCAGCTCGGTGAACTCGGCCGAGCGCGCGAGCTCCGAGGACCAGGCCATCGCATCGTCCTCCAGCGGCTGCAGCGACAGCACCGCGTAGCCCGCCGCGGCCCAGGCGCGCCGCCAGCGCAGGCCGGCGGTTTCGGATTCACCCAGGCCAGGCAGGTAGACGATCACCGGCCGCTTCTCGGCCTTCGAGCCGTTCGGCGCGGGCAGCGCCAGGCTCAGCCGCAGGTCCTCGCCGCGCAGGCGCCAGACGACGGGCTGCACCTCGGCGCCGCGCGGCGCCGGCTCGCCCGCGTAGCCGCGCGACTCGAACTCGCGCTGCTGCTGCTGTTCCTCGAGCCGCGCCTTTGGCGGGCCGCCGCCGCAGGCGCTCAGCAGCAGCGACGCGCCGATCGCGGCGCAGGACGCCAGGAACAGCGAACGCGCGGTCGCGCGCAGACGGGCACCGCCCAGGGAGGTGAGTTCGATCATGGCGCGCGACCCTATGCGGGCGATGTAAAGCAGCGATTGCTGCGGACGGCGCTCAATGCGCCGGCGAGGCCGTCGGCGCATGCTCGTCCGGCATCGAGGCGTTGAAGCGCTGCAGCACGTGCCGGCTCATGCCCTTGGCGAGTTCCTCCTCGCCATGGAAGACCGTGCCCAGCCCCTCCTTGCGCAGCAGCGCCGATTCTTCCTCGCCGTGGGTGCGCAGCACGATCTCGATGCCGGGATTGAGCTGGCGCGCGGTATCGGCCATCTGCCGCGCCTTCATCGAGTCGGGCACCGCCACCACCAGCATCGCCGCGTTGGCGATGTGGGCCTGGACCAGCACCATCGGGTCGCTGGCGTCGCCGCTGACCGCCGCCAGCCCGCGCCGGCGCAGCGCCTCGACGGTCTCGCGGCCCTGGTCGGCCACCACGAAGGGGATGCCCTGCTCGGTCAGCGCATCGGCGATGCGCCGCCCCACGCGGCCGAAGCCCACCAGCACCACCTGACCCTCCAGATACTGGCGCCCGGTGGTCTGCGGCAGCTCGGCGTAGGGATCGTCGCGGGCCTCCAGCCTTCTCGCGAAGGCCGAGCGGTCCAGCACCCAGCGCCGCAGCGGCTGGATCATCGCGAACATCACCGGATTCAGCGCGATCGAGATCAGCGCCGCCGCCAGCACCAGGTTCATGCCCGCCTTGGGCAGCAGGCCCAGCTGCAAGCCCAGCCCGGCCAGGATGAAGCTGAACTCGCCGATCTGCGCCAGGCTCGCCGACACGGTCATCGCCGTGTTCAGCGGATAACGGAACAGGATCACCAGCGCCATCGCCGCCAGCGCCTTGCCCAGCATCACAATCGCCACGACGCCCAGCAGGTGCAGCGGCTGGTCGACCAGCGTCATCGGATCGAACAGCATGCCCACCGACACGAAGAACAGCACCGAAAACGAATCGCGCAGCGGCAGCGATTCCTGGGCGGCGCGGTGGCTGTACTCGGACTCGCGCATCACCATGCCGGCGAAGAACGCGCCCAGCGCGAAGGACACGTGGAACAGCACGCCCGCGCCGTAGGCGATGCCGATCGCCACCGCGATGACCATCAGCGTGAAGAGCTCGCGCGAGCCGGTCCGCGCCACCTGCCACAGCAGCCAGGGCAGCACGCGCCGGCCCACCACCAGCATCAGCACGACGAAGGCGGCCATCTGCGCCAGCGTCTCGGCGATGGTGCGCCACAGCGGCTCGTCCGGCGCTCCCTGCGCGCTGCCGCCCAGCACCGGCGCCAGCGGCGGCAGCAGCACCAGGATCAGCACCGTGGCCAGGTCCTCGACCACCAGCCAGCCCACCGCGATGCGGCCGTTGACCGATTCCAGCGTGCCGCGCGCCTCCAGCGCCTTGAGCAGCACCACGGTGCTGGCGCAGGACAGCGACAGTCCGAACACCAGCGCGGCGCCGGTGCTCCAGCCCCACCACATCGCCAGGCCCATGCCCAGCAGCGTCGCGGCGGTCATCTGCACGACCGCGCCCGGCAGCGCGATGCGCTTGACCGCCATCAGGTCCTTCAGCGAGAAGTGCAGGCCGACGCCGAACATCAGCAGCATGACGCCGATCTCGGACAGCTGCGCGGCGATGCCCACGTCCGCGACGAAGCCCGGCGTGGCCGGCCCGATCGCGATGCCGGCCAGCAGGTAACCCACCAGCGCCGGCAGGCGCAGCCGCTCGGCGATGAAACCCAGGATCAGCGCCAGACCGAAGCCCGCCGCCAGCGTGGAAATGAGGGAGACGTTGTGTTCCATCAGCCCGCCGCTCCCGGACCGGCGAGGGCGGCGAAGGCCTCGCGGTGACGGGGGCCCTGGGCGAAGGCGCCCAGGGCGGCGGCGATCCGGCGCTCCGTGTCCGCCGCGTCGGGCAGGCCGGGGCCGTAGATCTCCATCCAGGTCTGGAAGACCGGATCGTTGTCATGGCGCCGCAGCAGCCGCACCGGCTGCGCGTCCCGCGCCTGTTCGAAAGCGGCCAGCGCGGCCGCCAGGTGGTCCGTGTGGACGCGGTAGTAGACGTAGAGCTCGACCGGCGGCGCGCCGGCCGGGAGGTCGGGAGGAGGGGCGGCGGTCCGCGTCGGCGGCGAAGAGGTCATTCCGGTTCTCCGATGGCGTAGGGCAGGGGGCGGGGCGTGAGCACGGCGCCTTGCGCGCTGCCCAGGTGCAGCGTGCCCGACTCGAGCGCGGCCAGCTTCACCTCGGCCAGCAGCAGCGGGCGGCCTTCCAGCCGGCCGAAGCCGGCCACCATGCCGGCCGGCTGCTCCGGATCGGCGCTGTGGAAGATCTCCTGGCCCGGCGTGGCGTCGGCGTCGCTGCCCTCCAGCGCGAACAGGTGGGTCCGGCGCTTGACCGTGCCGCGGTACTGGCTGCGCGCGACCACTTCCTGGCCGGGGTAGCAGCCCTTTTGGAAGTTCACCCCGCCCACCAGTTCCAGATTGACCATCTGCGGCACGAACTGTTCCACCGTGCCTTGACGGATCCAGGCCAGACCCGCGGTCACGTCCAGACCCTGCCATTCCTCAGGATCGATCGGCGTCAGCGCGGGCGCCGCGGCGCCGGATGGCTGCAGCAGCAGGAAGCGCGGCGTCAGACCGTCATCGGGCAGACGCGTGGCGAAGGCCGCTTGACCGTCGGCCAGCGCCAGCCGGCCCACCGACCAGACCTGCGCCGGCGCCGAGGCGCCCAGCCACTCGCGCGCCTGCGCGCCGGACAGGCCCCACACCGACCAGGCGGCGCTCTCGTCGCTGAGCTTGCACTTCGCGCGCAGGACGAACATCGACAAGCGCTTGACGGTCGCCGGCACCAGTTCGGCCGGCAGCGCCAGCAGCACCGATTGCTCGTCCGGCTTGACCGCCAGCATCGTCGCCAGCAGCCGCCCCTTGGCCGAGCAGTAACCCGCCAGGCGCGCCTGCGCGGGCGTCTGCAGGGCCAGGTCTTGCGTCAGCTGCGAGTGCAGGAACTTGGCGGCTTCCTCGCCCTGGGCGCGGATGACGCCCCAGTCGGCGAGCCGGACGGCACCCAGCGCCGAGGACGGCACGGGCGGCGGAGCGTGGTGGAGGTCTTCGATCATGGGGCCGATTATCATCAGCCCCCGCATTTCACGAAGGGCTCCGGGTCTTGTCACGCGCGAAGCACAACCCTCGCCGCGCCGCGAGGAAATCGAAGAAGCAATCGGGCCGGATCGGACGCTGGCTGCTGTCCCTGCTGGTCGCGCTGGCGGTGCTGGCCGCGGGCGCCGCGGGTGCCGTCTGGTGGTGGCTGCAGACGCCGCTGGCGCTGGAGAAGGACAGCCTGGAGCTCTCCATCGAACCCGGCACCCCGCCGCAGCAGGTCGCGCAGGCCTGGGTGGGAGCCGGCGTGCAGACCGATCCGCGTTTTCTCTACGCGTGGTTCCGCTACTCGGGGCAGGCGCGCAAGATCCGCGCCGGCAGCTACGAGGTCCATGCCGGCATCACGCCGCGCGAGCTGCTCGACAAGATGGTCCGCGGCGACCAGACGCTGGAGCAGCTGCGCATCATCGAGGGCTGGAACTTCCGCCAGCTGCGCGCCGCGATCGCGGCCGCGCCGGCGCTCAAGCAGACCACCGCGGCGATGACGGACGACCAGATCATGGCCGCCATCGGCGCGCCGGGGCAGCCGGCCGAGGGGCGCTTCTTCCCCGACACCTACGCCTACAGCCGCGGCGTCAGCGACCTGACGGTGCTCAAGCGCGCCCATGCGCTGATGCAGAAACGGCTGGAGAGCGCCTGGTCCGGCCGCGGCGACGGGCTGCCGCTCAAGAACGCCGACGAGGCGCTGATCCTGGCCTCCATCGTCGAGAAGGAGACCGGCGCCGCGGCCGACCGCGGGCTGGTGGCGGCGGTGTTCGTCAACCGGCTCAAGGCCGGCATGCCGCTGCAGACCGATCCGACGGTGATCTACGGGCTGGGCACGGATTTCGACGGCAACCTGCGCCGCATCCATCTGCAGACCGACACGCCGTTCAACACCTACACCCGCGGCGGGCTGCCGCCGACGCCGATCGCGATGCCGGGCCTGGCCGCGCTGCAGGCGGCGCTGCATCCGACGCCGTCCAAGGCGCTGTACTTCGTGTCGCGCGGCGACGGCACGAGCCAGTTCAGCGAGGACCTGGCCGCGCATAATCGCGCGGTCAACAAGTACCAGCGCGGCCGCTGAGGCGTCCGCGCTGCGCTTTTTCCGGAAGAGCATTCACGCGTGAGCGGCCGATTCATCACCTTCGAGGGCATCGACGGGGCGGGCAAGTCCACCCACATCGCGTCGGTCGCCGACTATCTGCGCCAGCGCGGCGCCGAGCTGGTCCAGACCCGCGAGCCCGGCGGCACGCCGCTGGCCGAGTCGCTGCGCGGGCTGTTCCTGCACCAGGACATGGACGGCCTGACCGAGGCGCTGCTGGTGTTCGCCGCGCGGCGGGACCATGTGCAGCGCGTCATCGCGCCGGCTCTGGCCGCGGGCCGGACAGTGCTCTGCGACCGCTTCACCGATGCGAGCTTCGCCTACCAGGGCGGCGGGCGCGGCATGGACCTGCAGGTGCTGGGCACGCTGGAGCAATGGGTGCAGCAGGGCCGTGAGCCGGACCTGACCTTCTGGTTCGACGTCGATCCGGCGATCGCCGCCCAGCGCCGCGCCCAGGCGCGCGACGCCGACCGGCTCGAGCAACTGGACCTCGACTTCTTCGCCCGCGTGCGCGAGGGCTACCGGCGCCGGGCCGAGGCGGCGCCGGGCCGCATCGCCCGCATCGATGCCGCCGACACGATCGAGGGCGTCGCGGCGCAGATCCGCGCCGAGCTGGAGCGCCGCGGATGGTGAGCGAATCCTCCGTGACCGCCGATGGCGCCGCCGCGCTGGCCGAGGGCGGCCAGTTGCCGCTGCCCTGGCTCGCCGCGCCGCTGCATCAGGCGCTGACGCAGGGACGCAGTCACGCGCTGCTGCTGCAGGGGCCGGCCGGCGTCGGGCAATTCGACCTGGCGCTGCTGCTGGCGCAGGCCTGGCTCTGCGAAGCGCGCTCCGCGCCGGAGCAGCCCGGCTGCGGCCGCTGCGCGAGCTGCCATCTGCTGCGCTCGCGCTCGCATCCGGACTTCCAGGTGCTGCTGCCCGACGCGCTGCGCGAGCCGCTGGGCTTCGGCGCGATGGAGGCGGAGGGCGAGGGCGGCTCGTCCGCCAAGGCGAGCAAGACCAAGCCCAGCCGCGAGATCAAGATCGAGGCGGTGCGGCAGATGCTGTCGTTCTCGCAGGTCAGCGCGGCGCGCGGCAAGGCCAAGGTGGTCGTCGTGTACCCGGCCGAGGCGCTGAACATGGTGGCCGCCAACGCGTTGCTCAAGACGCTGGAGGAGCCGGCCGGGCTGCTGCGCTTCGTGCTCGCGAGCGCCGCGCCGCAGCAGTTGCTGCCGACCATCCGCAGCCGCTGCCAGCCGCTGCAGATGGCGCTGCCGGCGCGCGAGGCGGCGCTGGCCTGGCTGACGGCGCAGGGCGTGGACCAGCCGGGCGTGCTGCTCGACGCCACCGGCGGCCGTCCGCAGGAGGCGCTGCAATGGAGCGGGGAGGGCATCGCCGCCAGGACCTGGCTCGAGCTGCCGCGGCGCATCGCCCGCGGCGAGGCCTCGGCGCTGACCGACTGGCCGGTGCCGCGCGCGATCGCCGCGATGCAGCGCCTGGTGCACGACCTGATGCGCATCGCCCATGGCGCCGGACCCGCGTACTTTCCGCGCGACGCGCTGCCCAAGCTGCCGGCGGTGCGCGCGTCGCTGGAGGGCTGGGCCAAGGTGCTGCAGCAGGCGGCGCGGCATGCGGAGCATCCGCTCAATGCCGGGCTGCTGATGGAGTCGCTGGTGGCGCAGGGCCAGCAGGCGATGCGGCCGGCGCGCTGAGGATGGCAATGCAGCCGTCAGTGCAGTCGTCAGTGCCGCCGCGAAGGCAGCCGCCAAATTCCTCCCGCAAAGCCGCCCCGAGTCGGGTAATGGCCCGTAACGCCGTCTTGGCGCCGCTGCGCCGCGAGTAGACTCGCTCCCCATGAGCGAACTCAGTCTGAAACCGATGAGCACCACCCCCTCCGCGTCCGCTCCGGCCACGACCGCCGGCGCCCGGCCCAGCGTGATCCAGCTGGTGTTCAAGGAGAAGGGCGCCCTCTACGCGGCCTACATCCCGATCTTCTCGGAAGGCGGCGTCTTCGTGCCGACAACGCGCGAGTACAAGCTGGGCGAGGACATCTACCTGCTGATGACGCTGCCCGAGGACCCCAATCGCTACCCGGTCGCCGGCAAGGTCGCCTGGCTGACGCCGGCCAATGCGTCGGGTGGCCGCACGCAGGGCGTGGGCGTGCGTTTCCCCGGCGACGAGAAGACCCGGCTCATCAAGCTCAAGATCGAGGAACTGCTGGGCACGGCGATCTCCTCGGCCAAGCCGACCCAGACCATTTGAGCCCGGCCGGCGGCATGCGCCGCCGCTCGACCCGTTGCCGATGTACATCGATTCCCATTGCCACCTGAGCTTCCCTGAGCTCAAGTCCCAGCTCCCCGACCTGCTCGCCGCCATGGCGGCCGCCGAGGTCTCGCAGGCCGTGTGCATCTGCACGACGATGGAGGAGTTCCCCGAGGTCCGCGAACTGGCCGACGCGCACGCGCAGCTGTTCGCCACCGTCGGCGTCCATCCGGACAGCGACGAGGTCCATGAGCCCAGCGTCGACGAACTGGTCGCCGGCGCGGCGCACCCCAAGGTCGTCGCGATCGGGGAGACGGGCCTGGACTACTACCGCCTGAACGGCCGCACCGTCGCGCAGATGGAGTGGCAGCGCGAGCGCTTTCGCCACCACATCCGCGCGGCGCGGCGCACCGGCAAGCCGCTGGTGATCCACACGCGCTCGGCGGCCGAGGACACGTTGCGGCTGATGCGCGAGGAGCACGCCGGCGAGCCCGGCGGCGTCGTGCACTGCTTCACCGAGACCATGGACGTCGCCAAGGCGGCGCTGGACCTGGGTTTTCACATCTCGTTCTCCGGGATCGTGACCTTCAAGAACGCGGCCGACCTGCGCGAGGTCGCCAGGATCGTGCCCGCCGACCGCCTGCTGATCGAGACCGACAGCCCCTATCTCGCGCCGGTGCCGTATCGCGGCAAGCTCAACCAGCCGGCCTACGTGCCGCATGTCGCGAAGCTGATCGCCGAGCTGCGCGGCGTGCCGGTCGAGACGCTCGCCGCGCAATGCACGGCCAACACGCGGCGGCTGTTCCGGCTGCCGGAGGCGGCGTGAGGCGGCTGCCGAGGGCGGCCGGCTGGGCCGCGGGCAGGACGGGCGCAGTGGCGGTCGCCATGATGCTTGCCATGACGCTCGCTCATCCGGCCGCGGCGCAGAGCCGCTTCGGCTCGCAGGCGCCCGCGATGGCGGCGGCGTCGGACAGCGCCCCGCTGCCGGAATTGCATGTGGCCGCCCGCAGTGATCACGCCAGCACCGTGATGAAGCTGCTGCTGGCCGGCGCGGATCCGAATGCCCGGGACGGCCAGCGCAACACCGCCCTGCACGTCGCCATCCGCGAGGAGTCCGGCAAGGCGATGGAGGCCCTGCTGCAGAGCCCCGCGACCGACGTCAACGCGATCAACCAGGCCGGCGAGACGCCCTTGATGCTGGCCGCGATCAAGGGGCGGCTCGACTGGGTGCGGACGCTGGTCCAGCGCGGCGCGCTGGTCAACGAGGCCGGCTGGACCGCGCTGCACTACGCCGCCGCCGGCCCGAACGAGCATGTCGTGCGCTGGCTGCTGGGGCAGGGCGCCGAGATCGACGCCCGCTCGCCCAACGGCACGACGCCGCTGATGATGGCCGCGGGCTACGGCGGCCTGAGCGGGGCCGAGGCGCTGATCGCCGCCGGTGCCGATGTGACGCTGCGCAACGACCACCAGATGAGCGCCGCCGACTTCGCCCGCCGCGCCGGCCAGGACGAACTGGCCGACAAGCTCGACCAATTGGCGAAGATCCGGGCCAAGCCAGCCGCCACCGCGCCGTGAGGCGCTTGCTGGCATTCCCCTAGGAATCCGTCTGACACGCCGTTTGGCCGGCCGCCCACTGTTGGCGGCGCGGCCCGGTCTCTACAGTTCATGCCATGCCGACACGGTGTCGGCGGCCCTCGAAACCGCTTCGAGGCCACGCTCACCGGCCCTTCTGGAATCGACCGCATCCCCTGGAGACCGACATGCTGACCTCGACCCACGCCTTCGCCGCCAACCCCTTCGCCATGCTGCTGGACCCGGCCGGCGTCGCGCATGAAGTGGCCTGCTCCGAGCGCCTGGCCCGCCTGCGCAGCCGCGTCTACCGCCCGCTGGACAAGCCGCTGATCGCGCGTGTCGATGCCGCCGACCAGGCGCGTTTCGACGAGGAAGTCGACGCTGCCGAGCTCACCGAAGCCGATCTGCCGCCGCTGGACGAGCTGTCGGGCGAAGACGGCGGCACCGCGACCGCGTTCGGCGCGTTTGGCGCCTGACGATCGCTGCCGAGGCAAGTAAATCGGCCGCGTTTGTCGGCCCCGTCTGACTCCCGCTTCCGCCGGCCGACTACACCTGCCGCCCCGCGATCTCCCTAGCATGACGCTCATCAAGGTCCGCCGTATCGTGTGATCTCGCCCACCCCCTTCATGGAGAGCCTGTCATGCGCCGCCCCCGAGTCCTCCCCGCCGCCGTCATCGCCGAGTCCGGCCGCCTCGGGCGCCGGGTCGCGATGAGCAGCCAGCCGATCCTTGGCATCGCGCTGCTGACGACGCTGCTGATGGCGCTGGGGGGATGCACCTCGACCGGTGGCCGGATGGGTGCGCCGGACGTGCCGGGCGCCGCGGCGCCGGCCGCCACGCCAGACGTCGTCGCCGGCAACCGCTGGTCCTCGAGCATGGATGAGCGGCGCGCGGCCATCAGCCGCGCCGGTGGTGGCGTCGCGGTGACCCGCACGGCCGACAACCAGCTCAAGCTGACCCTGCAGACCGATGCCGCTTTCGAGACCGGCCGGTCCGAGATCCGGCCGGCGCTGCGCCCGGCCCTGGATGAAGTGGCGCGCGGCCTCGACGACGCCGTGCGCATCACCATCGTCGGACACACTGACAGCTCCGCCGGCGACGCTGTGAACGGACCGCTGTCGCTGGACCGTGCCGAGTCGGTGCGGGAATACCTGGTCCAACACGGCGTGCGGCGTGGCCGCCTGCTGGTGGAGGGCCGCGGCGGACGGCAGCCGGTGGCCAGCAATGCCACCGAGGCGGGCCGGGCCGCCAATCGTCGGATCGAGATCTTCCTGTCGCAACCCGCGTCCTAAGCTGTACCAAGAACGGGAGTTGAGCCATGACTGTCTTCTGCCCCCGCCTTTTGGCCCTCGCCGCGTTGGCGCCCGCCGCGCTGTCGCTCGCCCAGGCCGCCCCGGCCGCCGACCCCGCGCCGAGTTCGCTGGATGACCATGTCGAGCTGTCCGGCGGCACGCTGTCCGACCGCGCGGCGCTGCGGCAGCGCCAGCAGCTGCGCGAGTCCTCCGGCGCCTCGCGCTACACCGTGACCCACAGCGTCGCCGAGCCGCTGGCCACCGCGAACCAGTCCGCGGGCGCGGCCGGCTGGCACGGCCGCTCGCCGCAGGCGACCCAGACCATGCTCTGGGCCCGTCCCTGGTCCGGCAGCGGAATGCGGCTGGGGGTCGGCGTCGAGCAGCGTCACCCGGCGATGGGCGGCGGCATCTACTCGACGCCTTATCAGAACCTGCATCCCGGCGCGGGCGCCGAGGCCGGCGTGCTGGTCGGACTGGCGGTGCCGACCGGGCCGCGATCGCACGCCTTCGTGCAGACGCCGCTGGTCGATGCCTCGCGGCCTCAGATCGATGACCTCAACGGGCCCGGGCTCGCCAATCGCGAAGGACGCCAGGTGCGCGTGGGTCTGGCCTTCAACAGCCGCAAGCCCTACGCCGACCTGCGCAAGGGCTTCCGCATGGAGCTGAGCGGGCAGTCCTCGCTGACGCTGCGACCGCGGGGCGGCAAGGTGGGTGTGACCTTCCAGAAGATCTGGTGACCAGGCACGGACTCGATCCCGTTCCCCTGTCGTCCCCGACAAAGCCGGCGCGAGCCGGCTTTTTCATTGGCGTCGCGCCGCGGAGGCCGGCCTCGACGCCCAGGAGCGGCCGGTAGGTCCTCTCCTACATCGCCGCGATGAAGACTCCGACGCCGTATCGCGGCCCGGGACTGCCCGAGCCGGCCCGCCCAGTCCCTACAGTGAATCCATCGCGGCACGGTGCCGCGCAGGAGAACCAAGATGCTGCACTACGCCGTCGTCTTCTTTGTCATTGCCTTGATCGCAGCGCTGTTCGGCTTCGGTGGCATCGCCGCCGGCGCCGCCAGCATCGCGAAGATCCTGTTCTTTGTGTTCGTCATCATGGCCGTCGCGACCTTCGTGATGAGCCTGTTGCGAAAGTGACGCGCACCGCCGCTGTTCCGGATCTTCGACATCCCTCGACAACAACGAAAGGAAGCCCATGAACAAGCCCGCAACCGCCGCCCTGATCGCCGCCGCCCTGAGCCTGTGCGCCGGCATGGCGCAAGCCGCCAACTTCTCCAAGTCGGTCTACGACGGCGCGAAGGATGACATCAAGAAGACCTACAAGGTCGACAAGGATGCGTGCGACAAGTTGTCCGGCAACGCCAAGGACATCTGCGTCAAGGAGGCCAAGGGCCGCGAGGATGTGGCGCTGGCCCAGCTCGAATACAACTACAGCGGCAGCGCCAAGGACGAGGCCAAGCTGATCGAGACCCGCTACGAGGCGCGCTACGAAGTCGCGAAGGAGCGCTGCGACGACCGCACGGGCGAAGCCAAGGACCTCTGTGAGCGCGAGGCCAAGACGGCCTACGAGAAGGCCAAGGCCGAGCTCAAGATGAACAAGAAGGTCGCCGCGGCCGTCGATGACGCCGAGGAGACCCGCGTGAAGGCCGACTACAAGCTGGCTTCGGAGAAGTGCAACACGCTGTCGGGCGATGCCAAGGACGTGTGCGTGAACTCGGCCAAGGCGCGCTACAACCAGCGCTGATGGCCGCTTGATTTCAACCCCGGTGGGGGGCGCGGCTGGATTCCGCTGAGCCGCTCCCGACGTTGAACCGGCGGATCCGGGCCAACAACTCGAACATCGCCCGGATCCCCCGGTCGACATCCATGACCACGGCGCCCCTCGGGGCGCCGTTTTCTTTTGGGTCCGCCGTCAGCTGGACCAGACCGGGCCGGCGAGGATCATTGCCGAGGCGGCGGCCGCGAGCAGGAAACTCAGGACGAGGCGGACCGTCCGCCCGACTCTGCTTTCCCGCGTGGTGGGGATTTCGTTCCACATCATTGGCCGGGTCGGCGACTCCGGCAGCAGCAATGGAAATGGCCGGACAAGCCGGCCATAGAAACTGGATCGGGCGGGGGGTTGGGGTCGGTGCATGAGAAAACTCCGGGGTGGTACGCATCGCTGAGCGAGGTTCGTATCGTCGGATTTCGCATGCCAACCGCCCATGGCCTCGATCAAGAGGACATGGCGCGGGAGTGACACATCGAGGGAGGCTACTCCCCCCTTTCGTTGTTCAGGCGAGCTGTGCCTTGTCCAGGCCGTAGGCCTTGTCCTGCGAGCCGGGGACCGACTGGAAGGCCACGTTCAGGCGATTCCAGGCATTGATGGTCGAGACGACCCAGGTCAGGTCGGACAGCTCCTTCTCGCTGAACTGCTCGCGCGCCTGGGCGTAGACCGCGTCGGACACGCCGGCCTCCGGGATGCGGGTCAGGGTCTCGGTCCAGAGCAGGGCGGCGCGCTCGCGGGCCGAGAACAGCGGCGACTCGCGCCAGATCGCGACGTGGTGCAGACGCAGCGCGCGCTCGCCGCCGATGACGGCCTGCTTGACGTGCATGTCCAGGCAGAACGCGCAGCCGTTGAGCTGCGAGGCGCGGATCTCGACCAGGTACTGCAGCCCGTGCTCGATGCTGCTGTCCTTCAGGTTCATCGAGAGATCGACCAGCTTCTTGAAGGCGGCGGGCGACTGCTGCAGGGAATTCAGACGTTGGCTCATGGTGGGCTCCGTGGTGAAAGAGAAAGAGGGGAAAAAAGGGGTGGTATCCACAAGACGAAACAGCCCTCGCGCGTGTGACATCGCCAGCCGCCCAGGCCTGCGAAACGCGTCGCTAAACTGGCCGGCGCCCGCCCAAGAGGCCTCGAACAGCCGCTCCCGCGATGACCGCACCCACTCCCACGCCCGCCCCGGCGCCTGCCCGCGCCGAGGCGCCGGCCCCCAAGACCAGCGTCTTCCGCCATCCCGGTTTCACCGCCTTTCTGATCTGCCGCCTGGCCGCCGTCTTTGCCGGACAGATCCAGGCGGTGGTCGTGGCCTGGCAGGTCTACGACCTCACGCGCCAGCCGCTGGCACTGGCCTACGTGGGCCTGGCGCAGTTCATCCCGATGCTGCTGCTGTTGCTGCCGGCCGGCGACCTGATCGACCGCTTCAGCCGCAAACCGATCCTGGCGATCAGCTGGGCGGTCAGCGCCGGCTGCAGCCTGGCGCTGTGGTGGCTGGCTGGCCACGGCCATGCCGGCGTGACCGGCATCTATGCGGTGCTGGTGGTGTTCGGCTGCGCGCGGGCCTTCTCGGGCCCGGCCTTGCAGAGTCTCTTGCCGCAGATCGTGCCGCGCGAGCAACTGGCCCAGGCCATCGCGGCCAACAGCATGCTGCTGCGCGTGGCCAGCATCGGCGGCCCTTTCCTCGGCGGCCTGCTGTACGGCTTCGGCGGCGTTTCGCTGACCTATCTCGTGTGCCTGGGCTGCTTCGGACTGGGCACCGTGCTGCTGATTGGCGCCGTGCCGGTGCGCTTCGCGGCGCCGCCATCGCCGGCGGGCGGCAACATCTGGCAGCGCTTCGGCGCCGGCATCCACTTCATCCGGTCACGGCCCATCATCCTCGGGACGATTTCGCTGGACCTGTTCGCGGTGCTGCTGGGCGGCGTCGTGGCCTTGCTGCCCATCTACGCGCATGAGGTGCTGCATGCCGGGCCGCAAGGCCTGGGCGCGCTGCGCAGCGCGATGGCCGTCGGCGAGGTGGCGGCCGGGCTCTTCCTGAGCCTGCGCCCCTTCAACCGCCACGTCGGCAAGGCGATGTTCAGCGCGGTGGCGGTGTTCGGCGTGGCGAATCTGGTGTTCTCGCTGTCGCAGACCTTCTGGCTCTCCTTCGCGGCGCTCGCCGTGGCCGGCGCGGCCGACATGGTCAGCGTCTACATCCGCGGCGCGCTGGTGCAGTTCTCGACGCCCGACGAGATGCGCGGCCGCGTCAACGCGGTGAACATGCTGTTCATCGGCTCGTCCAACGAACTCGGCGAGTTTCGCGCCGGCAGCGCCGCGGCGGCGCTGGGCGCGGTGCCGGCAGCGGTCGCTGGCGCGGTCTGCACGCTGGGCGTGGTCGCGGCCTGGGCGGCGCTGTTCAAACCGCTGCGCACCGTTGATCGCTTCGAGGAAGCGACGCCCGCCCTCACACGCTGACGCCACCCCGCAGCGCGCACTCCCCGAATGCCCGCAGGCGAAAAAAAGAGCCGCGCTGGCCCGAAGGGCGCAACGCGGCAACAGGGAGGATGCAGTCAATCGTTCAGAAGTCGACGCGGGTCTCAGCTCAGCCAGCGGTCGTCGGCGCGGGTCTGCCAGTCGTTGAGCTGCTTGTCGGCCTCGTCCTTGGCGATGCCGTAGCGCTCCTGGATCTTCCCGGACAGCTGGTCGCGCTTGCCGGCGATGACGTCGATGTCGTCATCCGTCAGCTTGCCCCATTGCTCGCGGACCTTGCCCTTGAGCTGCGTCCAATTGCCTTCGATGCGGTCCCAGTTCATACAGACTCCTTTCAGGGAGAGTGACGATGACGAGGACTTGGCAAGCGGTGGACCCGGGACCTGCCCGCGGCCGGACGGGGCAGGGCGGTCAGTGGCTGGTGCGGCCGCGGATCGCGGGCGGAAGGTAATCCTTGCCGACCATGGCCCTGGCGAACAGGTAGTTGTTGCGCGCCCGGGTGGGCAGGCTGTCGAGGTCGACATGGCCTTGCTGGTCGCAAGGGAAGGACATCGCGCGGCCGGCATCGAACAGCGATTCGAAGCGGATCTCAAACTGCGGCGCAGTGGCGTCAGCGGCAATCTGGAGGAGGCTCATGATGGTTCTCCTGGTGAGTTCCTTTGCTTTCACTATCGGCGCTGGCGAGGGGCGCTCCCATAAGCGCAGCTCGGTGCGCGTTGTCGGTGCCGGTCGGCGCAAGCTGTCCGGCGTCGTCCTACAGCTTGTGGGCACAACGGAAGTGCTTCAGGCCGCGTTGACGGCCGCGCCGGACACCGCCCGGGGATTCACACAGCTTTGCATCGGCCATCGGAGGGCCCGGCTGTTCGGCATGTGGCTGTACGAGGGCTGCCAAGGTGGCATGCCGCGTCCGGCATCGGCCCTGCCACGACGCTGACGGGCACCGCGCGCGCGTCCCGCGCGCCTTCGGCGAGCCGGTGTGGGACTTCACCTACACCGCCTCGCGGTGCCCGCCGCTTCGCCGGGCGTGGGGCCGCGGCGACCATGGGTTCATCCACAACCCGTTCCTCTCCCGACCGAGGTTCGCCATGGACGACATGCTGATGCTGATGACGCTGGCCACCTGCACCGCCACGGCGGTGGCGGTGCGCATGTGGCAATGGCTGGACGGACTCGGAGAGGATGACATCCAGGAGGACCTGCCATGAGCGCCCGACCCCCACTGCCCCCTGAGCATCCCGCCGACGAATCGGCGTTGGATCCTTCCGTCGAACGCGTGGCGGTCGAGGAACATCCGCTGACGCAATCCGCCTATGTCTGCGGCGAGGTGACCTACCGCACCGGCGACGGCCCGCTGATGACGATCCGTCAGGGCCCCGTCCACGTCGAGGTCAACGAGCACGACGTGACGCTGGGCTGGGAAGACGAGGACGCGCGCCTGAGCACCGTGATGCCGCGCACCGAATATGCCCGCTTCATCGGGCTGGGCGCGATCAAGCCGGTGGTGGCGCACAAGCCGTGACGGCGGATGCCGCGATCCACGGCGGTCAAAGAAAAAGCGCCTCGGAACTCCGAGGCGCTTTTCATTGGGGGTCTCGAACCGGGCGCCCGATCAGTCGCGGTCGCCGCCGAAGATGCCCAGCAGCTGCAGCAGCGCGGTGAACACGTTGTACAGGTCCAGGTAGATGTTCAGCGTGGCGCTGATGTAGTTGGTCTCGCCGCCGTCGATGACGCGCTTGACGTCCACCAGCATGAAGGCCGAGAAAATGCCCAGCACGGCGACCAGCAGCGCCAGGTGCACGCCGGTCGACTGCAGGAACACGTTGGCGATGCCCGCGATCATCGCGATCACGGCACCGACGAACAGGAACTTCTGCAGGCCGGAGAGGTCACGCTTGACGACGGTGGCCAGCGACGCCATCGCGAAGAAGATGGCGGCCGTGCCGCCGAAGGCGGTCATGATCAGCGTGCCGCCGTTCTTGAAGCCCAGGATCGCGGCCAGCAGGCGCGAGAGCATCAGCCCCATGAAGAAGGTGAAGCCCAGCAGCGCGACGACGCCGGTGGCCGAGTGCTTGGTCTTCTCGATGACGAACATCAGGCCGAAGGCGCCGACGAAGAACAGCAGCATGCTGGCGCCGGGGCCCATCGCGGCCAGCAATCCGGTGGAGACGCCGATCCAGGCGCCCAGGACGGTGGGGATCAGGGACAGCGCGAGCAGCGCGTAGGTGTTGCGCAGGACGCGCTGGCGGTCCGAGGACAGCGACGAGCCGTAGCTGCCGCCGTTGAGGTCGATGATGCGGTCGTTCATGTGCGTGCGCCCCATGAAGTGAGAGTTGCCGTCGATTGTAGGCACGGGTCTTAAGGCTTCGTTAAAGTGACCGCCTTCCTCTCCCGCATTCCCCTTCAACGCCGCCGACGAGGCCACCCATGAAACACAAGCCCTTCCTGACCCTGGACGACGTCAAGCGCATCGCCGCCGCGGCCGAAGCCGAAGCGCTCAAGAACAACTGGCCGGTGACGATCGCGATCGTCGATGACGGCGGTCACCTGCTGTGGCTGCAGCGCCTGGACAACGCCGCGGCGACCTCCGCCGTGATCGCCCCCGCGAAGGCCAAAACCGCCGCCCTGGGCCGCCGCGAATCCAAGGTCTACGAGGACATCGTCAACAACGGCCGCAATGCCTTCCTCAGCGTGCCGCTGGAAGGCATGCTCGAGGGCGGCGTGCCGGTGGTGGTGGACGGCTTCTGCATCGGCGCCGTCGGCGTCAGCGGCGTGAAGTCCAACGAGGACGCCCAGGTCGCCAAGGCCGGCATCGCGGCGCTGGGCTGAACCGGCGCGGTGCTTGCGGCGCCGCGCTCCAGAGGCGTGGCGCCCCGGCATCCCTCAGGCCTGTGACGGCTGTGACGGACTGATGCACATCTCGCACATTTCGAGCGGGACTTGGCATGTGTCCGCGATGCAAACTATTTCACGATCGAGCCACCATGGGCTCGTTACGTGAAATGGATCAGCCATGAACAAGAAAACCCTGATGCTTGCCGCGATCGCCACCCTGCTCGGAGGCGCCGCCAGCGCCGCCACGCTCGACCCGGTGTTCGTCTCGCCGTCCAACGGCTCCTTCTCCGATATCGTCCTCGGGTCCTTCACCCTGACCCAAACCTCCGACGTCAGCGGCTCGGTGCTCGCCGCCACGTCCATCGACTTCGGCCACAACATCTCCCTGCCGCTGCAATCGGTCACCTTCAGCTTCGCCGGCCTCAACGGCAGGACCGACCTCGACGCCTCCACCACCGGCTTCCACTACGCCAACCTGGCCGCCGGCACCTACCAACTGATCGCCAGCGGCACCCTCGGCGGCTCGGGCTTCGGCAACGTCGCCGTGCTGTCGACCACGCTCAATACCGTCGCAGCCGTGCCGGAACCCGCCACCTACGCGCTGATGCTCGCCGGCGTCGCCGGGGTGGGATTCGCGGCTCGCCGCCGGCAGAAGGCGGACGCGCCCAAGAGCTGAGCATCTTTGCCGGAAAGCCCGCGCGAGGTTGAGCGCGGGCTCTCCACGATGCAGGGGGCATCGCGTCCGCGAACCCCCAGCATCATTCCGGCCCCAGTGACGCTCGCTGCGATCGGGCCTGGGCGGACAGAAGAAGAGCGCTCCTTGGAGCGCTCTTTTCGTTGGGAGGGCTTGCGTCAGAGACGGGCCATCGCCCTGGCGCACTCGGGGACCAGCGCCGGACCCTTGTAGATCAAGCCGGTGTAGAGCTGGACGAGGTCGGCACCGGCCTGCAGCTTGGCGCGAGCGTCCTCGCCGCCCAGGACTCCACCGACTCCAATGATCGGATAACCACCGCCGAGCGCCGAGCGCAGCAGACGGATGACACGGTTGCTGGCCTCGAAGACCGGCGCACCCGACAGGCCGCCCGTTTCATTCGCATGCGGCAGGCCTTGGACGGCGTCGCGCGCGATGGTGGTGTTGGTGGCGATCACGCCATCGATGCCGTGCCGCTTGAGGCTGGCGGCGATGACGGCGACCTGGTCCTCGTCGAGATCAGGCGCGATCTTGACGAACAGCGGCACCAGGCGGCCGCTCTCATCCTGCAGCGTCAGCCGGCGCGCCTGCAGCGGACCGAGCAGCGCATCGAGCGCCTCGTCGCTCTGCAACTGGCGCAGGTTCTTGGTGTTCGGGCTGGAGATGTTGACGGTGATGTAGTCGGCGTGCGGGAACACGCCTTCCAGACCGATCAGGTAGTCATCGACGGCGCGCTCGATCGGCGTGACGGCGTTCTTGCCGATGTTCAGGCCGAGCAGGCCGCCCCGGTGGCGGAAGCTGTGCGAGCGCTTGACGTTGGCGATGAAGGCGTCGAGCCCCTCGTTGTTGAAGCCGAGCCGGTTGATCAAGGCTTGCTTCGCTGGCAAGCGGAACATGCGGGGCTTGTCGTTGCCGGGCTGCGCCTTGGGCGTGACGGTGCCCACCTCGATGAAGCCGAAGCCCATCGCGCCCAGGCCATCGATGCAGCGGCCGTTCTTGTCGAGACCGGCGGCCAGGCCGATGCGGTTCGGGAAGGTGAGGCCGGCGACGGTGACCGGATCCGACACCCGCGTCTGCGCCCAGGCGCATTGAGCGGGGGTGTTCTGGAGGCGGGCAATGCTGCCCAGGGTCAATTCGTGCGCGTGTTCGGGATCCAGGCCGAACAGGAAGGGACGGGCGAGGCCGTAGGGAATGAAAGCCATGATGGGGCGGCATTGTCTCATCGCGCCCCGGACCGCCTACTCCCGCCGTGCGAACGGTGATGGGGGACTCGCCCTAGCTCGATCGGATCAGCTCGCCACAACAACGCTCTCTCCCGCGAAGTGGGAGAGGACGGCGTGAGGGCCAGCAGCCTGGTCAGTCATGAAGCTTCGGGCCGGTCCCACGGCGGCGTGTCGCCGAACCGCTCGACGCAGAAATCGATCAACGCCCGAACCTTCGGACTCGGAAACCTGCTCGGCAGATAGACCGCGTAGAGCTCATTGGCATCCGCCGGCCCGCCCACCGGCGTCCACTCCGGCAGCAGCGCGGTCAGCCGTCCGTCGCGCAGGTCGCGGCCAATGGCGTAGGTCGGCAGCACGGCCAGCCCCATCCCCGCGAGCGCCGCCACCCGCAGCGATTCGCTGCTGTTGGCGGTGAGGCCGCTCTCGAAGCGCAGCGCCCCGGCGGTCTCGACCTCCGCTTCCCCCTCGACCGGATGCCTGAATCGCCAGCGCTCCGGCGTGTGCAGATAGCCGAAGCGCAGGCAGCGGTGATCGGTGAGCTCCTCGACCGACGCAGGCGTTCCCCATTGCGCCAGATAGGCCGGCGAGGCGCAGAGCACGAAGCGGATGTCGGCCAGCTTGCGCGCGACCAGCCCGGGGCTGGGCCGGCTGGTCAGCCGCAGCACGGCGTCGAAGCCTTCCTCGGCCAGATCGACGTAGCGGTCGTTGAGCCCCAGCACCACCTGCAGCTCCGGATACCGCTCGCAGAATTCCGCCATCAGCGCGGTGAACTGCAGGTTGCCGAAGGCGGTGGAGGTGCTCAGCCGCAGCACGCCGCGCGGCTGTTCGCGCTGTCCAGCGAGCTCCGCGTCGAGCGCCTGCGCCTCCTCGAGCAGCCGCAGCGCGCGCTCGTAGACGCCGCGGCCTTCAGCAGTGGGGCTGATGCTGCGCGTGGTCCGGTGCAACAGCCGCGTGCCGAGCTGCTGCTCGAGCCGCGCCACCTGCTTGCTGACCGCCGACTTGGTGGTGCCCAGCAGCTTTGCGGCGCTGGAGAAGCTGCGCGCGTCGACGACGCGGGCGAAGGCGTGGAGATCTTCCAGGCGTCCCATGGGGTCCTCGTGGCTGAAGGTCCGGAGAGGCTGCGGCTTCTCAAAGCAGAAGAGAGGCGGAGAAGGGCAGCTGAATTGTTCTCCGTTTGGAAACTCTAAAACGAATCGATGATGGATTGTGTCCCGCGTGGCGCTTTTCTAGAGTCCATTCCATCGCCTTCGCCCTTGGAGTCCGCCATGCCGTCATCCACCCTTGCCGTTCGAGGACCGCTTCCCTCCGGCCTGCACCGCCTCGCGCCAGCCGGCCGCCGGACGCTCCCGGCATCCGCCGCGCGCCGGCCGGATGGCCTGGGCGCGCTGGTCGCGCTGAGCCTGCCGGCGCTGTTCATCCTGCTCTGGAGCACGGGCTACGTGGCCGGCAAGCTGGCGCTGCCGCACGCGGGGCCATTCACGCTGCTGGCGCTGCGTTTCGGTCTGGCCGCGGTCGTGCTGCTGACGGTCTCCATCGCCACGGGCGCCCCCTGGCCGAGGACGGCGCGCGCCTGGGTCCACCTCGGCGTGGTGGGGCTGCTGATGCAGGTGCTGCACTTCTCCGGCGTCTACTGCGCGATCGCGTGGGGCCTGCCCACCGGCGTCGCCGCGCTGCTGATCGGCATGATGCCGCTGGCCACCGCGATGGGCGCGCACCTGTGGCTGGCCGAGCGCATGAGCGCCGGCCAGTGGCTCGGCATGCTGGGCGGCGCGGCGGGCGTGGCGCTGGTGATCGCGGACCGGCCGCTCGGCGGCGGCGCGTGGATGGCCTGCGGCGCGGGCCTGCTCGGCCTGGCCGGACTGGTCGCCGGCACGCTCTACCAGAAGCGCTTCTGCGCCGGCATGGACCTGCGCACCGGCAGCGGCATCCAGATGGCGGTCTCGGCGCTCGCCGTGACGGCGCTGGCGCTGTGGCGCGAGCCCGGCGGCCCGGACTGGAGCGCCGAGCTGATCGGCTCGACGCTGTGGCTGGGGCTGGTGAACTCGATCGGCGCTTTCAGCCTGATGTTCGTGATGATCCGGCGCGGACAGGCCGGCGCCGTGGCGCGCCTGTTCTATCTGATCCCCGGCGTGTCCGCGCTGATGGGCATGGCCCTGCTCGGCGAGCACCTGGGCGCGCTGGCGCTGGCGGGCTTCGTGATGTCGGCGGCGGCGGTGGGTCTGGCCTCGATGTCGCGGGCAGGCAGATAATCCGCGATTCCATTCCGCGTTTTCCGCGCCCGAGAGGGCGCGCCGCCGCCGCCATGAAGCACCTCGACCATCCGCAGCACGATCGCGAAGTCGGCTCCGCCGACACCACCCGCGACGACACCCGCACCGACGACACCCGCATCGACGCGGTCCGCCCGCTGATCTCGCCGGCGCTGCTGCTGGACGAGCTGCCGCTGCCGGAGGGCTCGCTGAAGGTCGTGGAGACCGCGCGCCAGGAGATCAGCGCCGTGCTGCACGGCCGCGACGACCGGCTGCTGTGCGTGGTCGGGCCGTGCTCGATCCACGACCACGGCCAGGCGATGGACTACGCGCGCCTGCTCAAGGACCTGCGCGAGGAACTGAAGCAGGACCTGCTGATCGTGATGCGGGTCTACTTCGAGAAGCCGCGCACGACGGTGGGCTGGAAGGGCTACATCAACGATCCGCACCTGGACGGCAGCTTCCACATGAACGAGGGCCTGCGCCTGGCCCGCCAGCTGCTGCTGGACGTGACGGCGCTGGGTCTGCCGGCGGGCACGGAGTTCCTGGACCTGCTGTCGCCGCAGTACATCTCCGACCTGATCGCCTGGGGCGCGATCGGCGCCCGCACCACCGAGAGCCAGAGCCACCGCCAGCTGGCGTCGGGCCTGTCCTGCCCGGTGGGTTTCAAGAACGGCACCGACGGCTCGGTGAAGATCGCCGCCGACGCCGTGCTGGCCGCGCGCGCCAGCCACGCCTTCATGGGCATGACGAAGATGGGCCTGGCGGCGATCTTCGAGACCCGCGGCAATGACGACTGCCATCTGATCCTGCGCGGCGGCAAGGCGCCCAACTACGACGCGGCCTCGGTGCAGGCGGCGGCCGAGGTGCTCAAGGCGGCCGGCCTGCGCGAGCAGCTGATGATCGACTTCTCGCACGCCAATTCGTCGAAGAAGTACGAGCGCCAGATCGACGTCGGCCAGGATGTCGGCGCGCAGATCGCCGGCGGCGACGAACGCATCACCGGCGTGATGATCGAGTCGCACCTGCAGCCGGGCCGCCAGGACCTGCTGGCGGGCCAGACCAAGGCCGACCTGCTGCCCGGCGTGTCCATCACCGACGCCTGCCTGGGCTGGAGCCAGACCGAGCCGCTGCTGCGCGGGCTCGCCGCCGCGGTGCGCCAGCGCCGGGAGCGCCGCGGCGCTTGACGCGGCCGCCACCCTCGCGGCGCAATAATCCCGCCTTCCGCTTTCCCTCCCCCTCTCAAGCTCCCATGACCCAAGACGAGTTGAAGACCCTGGTCGGCCAGGCCGCATTGCAGTACGTGACGCCGGACACCGTGGTGGGCGTGGGGACCGGCTCGACGGTCGACAAGTTCATCGACGCGCTGGCCGCGAGCGGCATCCGCGTCGCGGGCGCGGTGTCGAGCTCGGTGCGCAGCACGGAGCGGATGAAGGCGCTGGGCATTCCGGTGCTGGACGCGTCCAGCGTCGAGTCGCTGCAGGTCTACATCGACGGCGCCGACGAGATCGATCGCCAGGGCCACATGGTCAAGGGCGGCGGCGCGGCGCTGACGCGCGAGAAGATCGTGGCCGACCTGGCCAAGACCTTCGTCTGCATCGCCGACGAGAGCAAGCTGGTGGACGTGCTGGGCCGCTTCCCGCTGCCGGTCGAGGTGATCCCGATGGCGGCCGCGCAGATCGCCCGCCGCTTCGCCGCGATGGGCGCGTCGCCGGTGCTGCGCAAGGACTGCGTGACCGACAACGGCTGCCACATCCTGGACGTCACCGGGCTGAAGATCGCCGACCCGGCCACTTTCGAGGCCGACGTCAACCAGTGGCCCGGCGTGGTCACGGTCGGCGTCTTCGCGCGCAACAAGGCTGGCGTCTGCCTGCTGGGCACCGCGCAGGGCGTGAAGACGCTGACCTTCTGAGCCGCTCGCGCGTTCAGCGCAGCCGGAACACCGAGATCGCGCTCGCCAGGCGCTGCGACTGCTCCTTGAGGCTCTCGGCCGCCGCGGCCGATTCCTCGACCAGCGCGGCGTTCTGCTGCGTCATCTGATCGAGCTGGCCGACGGCCGCGTTGACCTGGTTGATGCCGTCGCTCTGCTCGCGCGCCGCGGCGCTGATCTCGCCGATGATGTCGGCCACGCGCTGCACGCTGGCCACGATGTCGGTCATCGCGCCGCCGGCGTCCTGCACCAGCCGCGAGCCCGACTCGACGCGCTCGACGCTCGCGCCGATCAGCGACTTGATCTCCTTGGCCGCCTCGGCGCTGCGCTGCGCCAGCGAGCGCACCTCGCCCGCCACGACCGCGAAGCCGCGGCCCTGCTCGCCGGCGCGGGCGGCCTCGACGGCGGCGTTCAGCGCCAGGATGTTGGTCTGGAATGCGATGCCGTCGATGGTGCCGATGATGTCGGCGATGCGGCGCGAGCTGTCGCTGATCTCGCCCATCGTGCTGACGACCTGACCCATCACCGAGCCGCCGCGCTGCGCGGTCTCGGCCGCCGAGCTCGACAGCTGGTTCGCCGTCATCGCCGCGTCCGCGGTCTGGCGCACGGTGCCGGTGAGCTGCGTCATCGATGCGGCCACCTCCTGCAGGTTGGAGGCCGTCTGCTCGGTACGCGCGCTCAGGTCGTGGTTGCCGGTGGCGATCTCGGCGCTGGCGGTGCCGATGCTCTCGGCCGAGCCGCGCACGTCGCCGATCAGCTTCAGCAGCTGCGACTGCATGCCGCCGAGCGAGCCCAGCAACTGGCCGGTCTCGTCGCGGCCGCCTGGCGGCACGCGCCGGGTCAGGTCGAAATGGGCGATGGCGTCGGCGACCTCGGCGGCGCCCTGCAGCGGCCGGGTGATCGAGCGCGTCAGCGTGACTGCGAACCACACGCCCAGGCCCAGCGCGACCAGCGAGAACACCAGCAGCGCCGAGCGCGCCCGGCTGTTGGTGGCCTCCAGCTGCCTGGCGGCGTCGTCCAGCAGCGCGCGCTTGTGCTGGACGATGGCCTGGATCGCCTGCTGGAACTTCGCGGCGGCGGGCTGGAAGTCGCGATCGAAGATCTCGCGCGCCTTGTCGGCGTCGCCGGCCTTCTTGCTGGCCGCGACCGCGTCGCGCGTGCTCAGGTAGCCCTTGCGGGCGTCGCTGAGCGTCTCGAACAGCGTGCGTTCCTCGGGCGTGACCATGTAGCCGTCGAGCTGCTTCTGCAGTTCGCCCGACTGCTTGGTCGATTCGGCAGAGGTCGCGGCGAAGAACTGTGCCAGGCTGGGGTCGGCGCTGACGGCGATGGCGCTGGTGCGGTTCACGCCGTTGGTGATGTTGCGGTACCAGTCGGAGGCGACGCGCTCGGCGGCCAGGTCCTGGTTGAGCATCACGTTGGTCTCGGCGGCGACGCGGCCCAGGGCCAGGTAGCTCAGGCCCGAGCCGACGAAAGCGATCAGCAGCACCAGGCCCAGCACCACGCCGAGCCGCTGGCCGATCGTGCGGCCCGCGACGAGATGAATCATGTATGTCCCCGAGAGTTGGATGTCGTTGGTGGCGTCCGTGCGGACGCGGGCGCCCGGGAGGGGCCTTCGATCCCTATCGGCCGGCGAGCGGCAGAACTTAAATGGCGCTGAGGTTGACGCACCTCAATGCTTCGTCGAATCCCCCATCGATCCCCCCGAAGGCTGGAAGCCAGAGGGCGGCTGCAGTGGCAGAGTGACTGCCTTGGACAGGCGGCACCTGTCATCGCGGAGAGAGCAGTCATGGAAAGTCTTGAATACCAGCGTGCGATGCGCGAGCGTCTCGAGCGCGTGGATCCGGCGCTCGCGGCGCGCGTCCAGGCGCTGGAGACGCAATGGCGGGTGGTCATTCCGACCTTGGCCACCCGGGAGCAACTTGAACAGTTGCGTTGCGAAATGGAGAAGGGGCAGGGGGCGCTGCGCGCCGAGATGGAGAAGGGACAGGGCGCGTTGCGCGCCGAGATGGAGAAGGGACAGGGGGCCCTGCGCGCCGAGATGGAGAAGGGCTTCGGCGCAATGCGCGCGGAGATCCATCAGATCGGGGTCAACTCGTTGCGCTGGTCCGTCGGCGTCACGATCAGCGCCCTCGTAGCGCTCGCGACCTTGGCGACGGCCCTGATGCCGCTGCTGCTCTCAGCAGCGCGGGTGAATGAGACAACCGCTCTGGCGCTGCCAGCTCATGGAGAAGACGATGGAAACTAAGGATCATCCACAGGGGCAGCGTGAGCGGGCATGGCAGCGCGACGCGGAGATCGCGGCGCGCGTCCAGGCACTGGAGACGCAATGGCGCGTGGTCATTCCGACCTTGGCGACGCGGGAGCAACTCGAGCAGTTGCGCGGTGATCTGCGCTGCGAGATGAAGGAGGGCTTCGGCGCAATGCGTGCGGAGATTCACCAGATCGGGGTCAACTCGTTGCGCTGGTCGGTCGGCATCACGATCAGTGCTGTCGTGGCTGTGGCGACGTTGGTGGCGGCCCTGATGCCACTCGTGACGTCGCAAGCCCGCGGGCGCCTGGGCCTTGCTCCGGCTGCCGTGGATGCCATCACCGTGGATACCGGTGAGTGACGACGCTCACCCCGTCCGCTGGCGCTTCGCGGCGAAGCGCGCGGGGTCCAGCGCCTCGGCGAGGCTGGCCTCGACGGGCCATGGAGCGCCGGTGAGTTGTGCGGCCACCAGTTCGGCGCACAGCGTCGCCCAGGTGAGACCCCGTGAGGCGAGCGCCCCCACGACCATGAGCCCAGGCTGCCGCGGCCAGAAGCGCACCTGCTCGGCGCGTTGCGAAGGGACGATGGCGGGCAGGGCGCCGACGATCGGCAGCCGATCCGGCACGAGGCTGCGCCAGCCCACGCGCCCCGCGAGGGGCAGCTCATCCGGCAGCTCGGCGGCGGGCAGCAATTGCTTCAGCCGTTCAAGGTTCTGCGTCTGGTCCGCGTCGCGCAGCGAAGCGTCCATGTCGCCCGCTTCGGCGCTCGCGCCGAAGCACAGCGCCCCGTCAGGCAGGCTCAGCGCATAGCCCAGTCCCGCCACGGGCATCGCGAGGGAAGGCAGGCCCGCGGCGAGCGGCGGTTCGATGAGGCTCAGTTGACCGCGTTGCGAGACCCACGGCCATGCGGGTCCCGCGGCCCACTCGGCGACAAGCGGATCACTGCCGATTCCGCCGCAGAGCAGCACGGCGTCCGCTGACGCGATGGCATCGCCCGCGGCGTCGAGGGCGGTCCAGCGCCCGCTGGCGTCGTCTCGATGCAAGCGGGCGACTCGCGTGTTCACTCGCAGTTCGAAGCCCTCGGTCTTGGCTGCCTCATCGAGCCAGGCCTTCACCAGGGCGGGCGGCGATACGGCGCCGCCACCGGGGAAGAACCATGCCGGTTGATCCAGCGGCGTGCCGGCCTGAGCACTGGCGCTGGCGGCATCGAGGGCCTGGACGTAATCGGGTGGCAGGCCGCAGTGCTCGAGCAGCGTGCGCATGTCGTCGAGCGCCTGCGGCCGCCGCTCCACGCGCAGCAGGCCCCATTGCAGCCAGGGCAGGGCGCAGGAGAGCCGGCGCAGCTCGCGCGCCGTCGCGAGCGCCGCCGTGCGGTTGAAGCGCGCATGCAGTCCATCGTCCGCATGCAGCGTGCCATGGAAGAGGCCCCCTGGATTGCCCGAGGCCTGTGTCGCGGCTGTCGCGCCGGCTTCGATCACCGTGCAGCGAAGGCCCTCGCGCGACAGCACGCGCGCGCAGGCCGCGCCGGCCAGACCGGCGCCGACGATCAGCACGTCCTTCGCCAGCGGCGCGATCGCTGCCCGTCCCGGCGGCACGGGCGCGCGATGCCGCGGCGCGAAGGCCGCCGAGATCACCTGCCACTTGCCCGCCTGGCCCGGCCGCCGCGTGACCTCGAAGCCGGCCTGCGCGAGTCCGTCGCGCACGCCGCGCGCCACGCTCCAGGTCGCGGCGGTCGCGCCCGGCGCGGCCAGCCGCGCGGCCTGTTTGAAAACGGCCGCCTCCCACAGGTCCGGGTTTTTCGCAGGCGCGAAGCCGTCGAGGAAGAAGGCGTCCACCGAGGCGACCAGCTCGGGCAGCCACTCCCGCGCATCGCCGAAGGCCAGCATCAGGCGGACGCGGCCGCCTTCGAAGTCCAGCGCGTGCAGGTTGGGCGTCAGCGATGGCCAAGCCTGGAGCAACTGCCGGGCCAGCGCCGGCTCCGGCGACGAGGCGTGCGCACGCGCGAGATCCTCGAGCGCCAGCGGGTGCTTCTCGACGCTCAGGAACACCAGCCGCTCGCAGTGCTGGGGATCGTCGCGCCAGGCCGCCCAGGTCGCGAGGAAGTTGTTGCCCAGGCCGAACCCCGTCTCCAGCACGACGAAGCGCCGGCGGCCCTGCCAGCGGCCGGGCAGGGCGTTGCCGTCGAGGAACACATGCCGCGCTTGCGCGAAGGCGCCCGCCTGGCCGTGATACGTGTCGCCGAACTCGGGTGAGCGCGGCGCGGCGGCGTCGGAGAAGTCGACGCGGGCGGGGACGATGGGCGCGGTCTTCATGGGGCGATCGGTGGCCGCGAGTATGCCCAAGGCACGTTCGGCGACAGGAATGAAAAACGGCGCCGTTCAACGGCGCCGTTTCATCGCGAGGGATCCTGGATCAGGACGTCGACTTCGGGCGCGTCAGCGCGGAGCCGGCCGGGCGGTTGCCCTGGCTGCCATGACGGCTGCCCTGACCCTGGCCTTGCCCTTGGCGCTGGCCGCCTTGGCCCTGCGCTTGCCGCTGACCCTGGCCCTGAGCTTGTCCGCCTTGGCGCTGGCCTTGCGCCGGGCCGCCAGCGCGCTGGCCGCCCGGCGCGCCCTGCGAGGAACGCGGCTGGCCCTGGCCGCCGCCCTGCGGACGGCCTTGGCCCTGGGAACGGCCGCCACCGCCGCCACCGCCACCGCGGCGGCCACCGCCGCCGCCCGCCGGGCGCGGCGAACCCGAGGACTTGCCCAGGCCGCCGTTCAGCACCATGCGGCCCATCACGATCGGCTCGGGCTTGGCGTTCGGATCCGGCTCGAAGCCGGGGACCACCTCACGCGGGATCTCGCGCTTGATCAGCTTCTGGATGTCGCGCAGGAAGCCTTCCTCGTCGACGCACACCAGCGACAGCGCCTCGCCCTGCGCGCCCGCGCGGCCGGTGCGGCCGATGCGGTGCACGTAGTCCTCGGCGACGTTGGGCAGCTCGTAGTTGATGACGTGCGGCAGTTGGTCGATGTCGATGCCGCGCGCGGCGATGTCGGTCGCCACCAGCACCTTCAGGTCGCCGCTCTTGAACTCCGACAGCGCCTTGGTGCGGGCGCCCTGGCTCTTGTTGCCGTGGATCGCCATCGCGGTGATGCCCTGCTTGTCCAGGAACTCGGCCAGGCGGTTGGCGCCGTGCTTCATCCGCGTGAACACCAGCACCTGATGCCAATCGTGCTTGGTGATCAGGTGGGCCAGCAGTTCCTTCTTCTTGTCGCGGTCGACCGGATGGATGCGCTGCGCGATCGTGTCGGCCGTGGCGTTGCGGCGCGCG